>OCTA010000261.1_pt1 | contig 48218 bp, 35 predicted proteins | sample 1538991 | NCBI WGS metagenome assembly OCTA01 (sample SAMEA3539302, study PRJEB22396) | soil metagenome | biome: tundra; feature: field; material: soil | place: USA | collected 2010-05 | depth 0.15 m
AATGCAGAAAGTGAAGTCTTTGCACGCGCAGTGACGCCATGCGGCTATCCCTTCTGTTGCTGTGGCCGCTACTGTTGTGTTTGCGTCTGGCGCAAGCCGCCGCAACGCCTTGCGCGGTTTGTCATCCGGTCGAGAGTCAGGCGCATGCGCAAACCCGCATGGCGTCCGCGATGGTGCCCGCGCTCGAGAGCGGGTTCGCCAAAAACATCGAGAGCCTCGCGCTGCGCGAACCTGGCGGAGGCTACCGGTTCGTCTACAAGAAGACCACTTCCGGCGTTGACGTCAGCTCTTCGCGCGGGTCCGATTACGCCGTTGGCACTATCGAATGGGTTCTAGGATACGGTGCACAGGGTGAAACTCCTATCGTGAAATCGGCTGGGCGGTTCTTTGAATCGCGCGTCAGCTTTTTCCCCCGCTTGCAGCAATACGGCATTACCGTGGGCCAGAGCGCAGCGCCTTCCCGCAGCGCCACCGCTTCTCTCGGCCGCGCCAAGACGCCGAGCGAATTGTCGCAATGCCTCGGCTGCCATTCGACCGTTCTCGATTCTGCTTTCACGCAGATCATTCCCGGCGTTCAATGCGAGAAGTGTCATCCCGGCGCGAGCTCTCATGCAGCCGGGAAGGGAATACCGCTAAATCCCGGAAAACTGCTGGCCGGTGAACAGGTCCGTCTGTGCGGCAACTGCCACCGCAACACTCCTCCGGTGGACGATTCTCAACTTGAAAACGTCCGCTTTCAGCCGCTTCGTTTGATGAAGAGCCGCTGTTTCCGAAGCGGCAAACTTGCCTGTACAACCTGCCACGTTGCCCATCAGGACGCGCGACGCAACGCGGCCGCCTTTTACAACGAGAAGTGCCTGGTTTGCCATTCCGGTTCGGCGTTCCATTTGGATGTGCGAGCTACCGGCAACTGCATCGGGTGTCACATGCCTCAGATTCAGTTGCATCCAGCGATCCGCTTCACAGACCATTTCATCCGCATCGCAAAGGCCGCCGACTATCCGCCCGGGAGCATCACAAAACGCGCGGGCGAGCCTTAGGCCTTCCCTTCCTCGGCAATCAAAACCTGATTTGCCGGCACTCCCGCGTGCTTATCGATTGCCCCGCTGGGCCAGTGAATCTCGACATCCGCCTTGGTCGCCTTCCCCAAACCAAAATGGACCCGCAGATCGCTCTGCGACATATAGCTGCCGCCGCTGCGCACTTCGTCCATTTGCCGATGTTCCCCCTCGGGAGTGCAAAAGACACGCGCGCCTATTCCGGATCGGTTCGACTTGGTTCCAATGGTCTTCACCTTCAGCCAGTTATTCTTGAGTGCGCTATCGCAGCGCAAGAGCTGCGGAACATCGTTGACGCAGTTGACGACCACGTCCAGGTCGCCGTCATTATCGAAGTCGCCAAGCGCGCAGCCGCGTCCCGGAGCTGTCTCCAGAATGCCCGGCCCGGCTTCAAGCGAGACGTCTGCGAACTTGCCATTCCCTAGATTTCGATAGAGCACCTTGCGCTCCCGGTAACCCGATTCACTCGCCTTCTCGCGCACTTCCGGGTACACGTGGCCGTTGCAGGTAAGGATGTCGGGCCAGCCGTCGTTATCGAAGTCAAGGAAGCAAGCGCCCCAGCCGAGAAACCTGGTGTTGCGTCCCAGGCCCGACTGAAACGTGACGTCCTCAAAAGTTCCGTCGCCCAAGTTGCGATAGAGAGTCGATGTGTCTCCGGCGAAATTGGTCTTGAAGATCGCCAGTTGTCCGCTGCCGTAGATATCGGCCGCGGTGACGCCCATCCCCGCCTGTGTTTTGCCGTCCGCGCCAAAAGCCACGCCCGATTCCAGGGCCATGTCCGTAAAGGTGCCATCGTGGTTATTGCGGAACAGCGCGGAGGGCGACGAGTCGTCCGCGACATAGATGTCGGGCCAGCCGTCGTTGTCGAAATCACCCACCAAAACGCCCAGGCCGTAAGTGCCTTGTTTCTTCAAAATGCCGGCCTTCTCCGAGACATCCGTGAACGTCCCGTTGCCGTTGTTATGAAACAGAATGTCTTTGGCGCCTTCGAGACCGGGAGGCCCACAGGCTACGACCAAACCCTCATAAAGACAGGGCCCACTCTCGGGAAGCGGGGCTGTCTTTAGATCGAAATTGATGTAATTGGCGACGTACAGATCCAGGTGGCCGTCGCGGTCGTAATCGAGGAAAGCGCAGCCGGTATTCCAACGCTTGAGCCCGGTCGTTGTCCGGGTAGTGACGCCAGCCTTTGCCGCTACATCCGTGAACGTGCCGTCGCCATTGTTGTGATAGAGCGCGCAATCGCCCCAGTAACTGACGAAGAGATCCTCGTGTCCGTCGTTGTCGTAGTCTCCGACGCAGACACCTTGCCCCCAGCCTGTCCGCGCCAGCCCCGCCTTCAGAGTCACGTCTGTGAAGGTGCCATCGCGGTTGTTCTTATAGAGGCGGCTAATCGGTTCGCTGCCCTTTGGAAACGTCGTCTCGAAACGAGTTCCGTTTACAAAGAAGATGTCGAGCCAGCCATCGTTATCGTAGTCGAAAAAGGCCACGCCGCAGCCGGTCGTTTCCAGCAGATACTTGTTGCGGGCTTCCGCTCCGAAGGTGGTTTTGCAGTTCAATCCCGCTTGCTTCGCGACATTAACGAACTGAACGCCGAGCCCGGGAGTCGCCGACAACAAACGTTCCAGCGAGAAAACCGGTATTGATGCGCAGAGCGATTGGATGAGAGATCTGCGAGAGATCATCCTACCTGACCAGGATCGAAATGCTCATCATGCCGATGTATTTGTCGGCCGCGCCGTAGTAGCCGGTGAGTCTCAGCCAGCCGCCCTGCAGGGGTTGAGACACCGCCCCTTCGAGGAAAATTACGTTCGGTACATTGCCCACTTTCTCCCACGGCAACTGCGGAACGATGAAAGGAGCGTCCGACCGCGCAATCACTTTTCTTGGATCATGGCGGTCAAAGAGCACCCAGCCAGGACCGTAGACCAGATGGTCGTCAGCGCCGTTATAGAGCAATAGAATCCCGGCGTCGGTGATGTACGGTGCGGGTCCGGGCTCCATGACGCGCGAATCGAAAGCGCCGGGGCGCCGATCGAGAACCGGCTTGTCGGTGGCGTCCTTCCAATGCAGCAAATCGTCGGACGAAGCCAATCCCATATAATCCCGGGGCACTCCATCAGCTTCCTTGCGCGTGCCTAAGTAATACATCCACCAATGGCCATCGACCTTCTCGGGAACGATGGCGCCGGACTTCGTCCACTGTTCGTTCCAGGTTCCTTTGTAGGCGGGCAGCAGCACGCCTTGCCGCTGCCAGTGAATCAGGTCTTTCGAAGTAGCGAGACAGAGCTGGGCGGAATGCGTATCGTAGCCGGTGTAAGTGAGATAGTAAGTCCCGTCGATTTCAAGAACCCGTGGATCTTCCACGCCGCCGTTCTTTTCATAGTCGGCTTCGGGAGAAAGCACTGGTTCGGGGCGAATCGAGAAGTGCTGTCCGTCCGAGCTTTCGGCGTAGCCAATCCTCGAAGTATGTTTGGCGTCCTGGGCGCGGAACAACAATATCGTCTTCTTCCCACGCTTAACGGCCGTGGGATTGAAGATTCCAGAGCTGTACCAGGTGTCGCCGGGATGCAGCAGCGGTTCGCTGACGATCCGCCGCGCAGTGGCCACCGGTTGGGCATCCATAGCGGGAATGGACAGGGCAAAAGAAATGGAAACCGCAAGTAGGGAAATATGGCGCATGGCTCCTATTGGCCTTTCTCAGTTGTCAGTCTTTGATGAATCTCTCGTTCTGCCTTCGCGCGTTCGGGCTCTCCGAGCCGCGCATAGACGCGGGCAAGATGATAATGCGACATCGCCTGCTTTGGATCAAGCTCGACGCCGCGGACCAGTTCGTTGCACGCTTCCTTGTATTGTTGCTTAGTCTCCAGCAGGACGCCCAGTTCGTAGTGGGATTCCCAATTGTCGGGGGCGAGGCGAATGGAATTGCGCAGTAGCGACTCGGCTGTCTGATCGCTGCCGTCAGCCGCCAGGCGCGCCTTGGCCAGCAACGAGGAAGCTTTCGCATTGCCTGGATCTCGGGCGAGCCACGTCTCGTAATCTTTGGTGATCTCGGGCAGGCGGGTATTCGCCTGGTCGAGCATGCGGCCCAGAAATAGATACGGCTGCTCAATACCGGGGTCGATCCCGATCACCTTCAGGAATATCGAGATGGCTTCGTCGAAGCGGCGCTGCCCGTAACGCGCAACGCCCAGGGCGAGCGTAAGCTGCGCGTCATCCGGATGGGCTGTGAGAGCGGATTCGAAGGCATCGGCGGCCCCGGTAGCGTCGCCCTTTCGCAGCAGGAGTTGTCCCCAATCGAATGCGATTTGAGAATCGTGCGGATCTGTTTGCCAGGCGGTATGCAGATGCCCGGCTGCGTCGTCGGGTTTCCCGTTCGCAAGGAGCGCACGCGCCAGCAAGTACTCAGTGGGCGCGGACGGGTGCTGTTGCTGCGCCTTCTGGGCCAGCGGCAATGCCTTCTCTTTGTCGTCGGAGTCAAGGTAAAGGGTGGCGGCCCTGGCCAAGGCGTCCGGATCGGCTTTGGTGCTTTCCGCGAACCGTTCTTCGAATTCGGCGGCGCGGGCAGGCTGGCCGGCTTTCGAGTAATACATCGCGAGCGCATGACAGACGATTGGATTCGTCCCGCCTAGGGTTGCGGCTTGGTCGGCAGCGGATGAGGCGAGCTTCGGTTCTTGCAAATGCAGGTAGACTTCGGCAAGCGAACTCCAGATGTACGGGTTCTTAGAATCGAAGCGGGAGGCTTGTTCCAGATCGGCGCGGGCTTGTTGAGTTTGGCCTTGCTGTAAAGCGACTAGCCCATGCTGTAAAAGCGTCACCGCTTGATTTGGCTCGACCGGAAGGAACAAGAGGGCTAGGAGAAAGAACAAATAACACCTTACTAAAACGAAACGGGCCCGCCCTGACTTTCAGGACGGGTCCGTTGTTTAGGTGGAAGCGGTCTAGAACTGCAGACGGAGCTCGAACTGAATGTGCCGTTCGGTGCCCGAGTTAGTAGCGGTGACTCTGCCGAAGTTGCCATCCTGCTGATTGGTGTCAGGAGCGCTGAATTGTGGTGTGTTTGCGACGTTTGTGCCCTCAGCACGGAACTCAAGTTTATAACGCTCAGTGAATGCGAAATCCTTGAAGATCGAGAAATCAAGGGTTCGATTCGGCGGCCCAACATTGCTTTGCAAGCCTACGTTGCCCTGCGAGAGTCGCTGGCTGAGCGTAAGTTGATTGATCGGCACGAAGTTCGCAGTATTGAACCATTCATTCGGACTGCGGCCACCAGAAGGCGCTCCGTTTGCGCTGCCGGTAGCTAGCGTCGGGCCGCACGCGCCGCTATCCTCGCTAACCATTAGGCATCCATTCGACCGAAGCGTGATTGGTTGCCCAGTACGCAGACTCAAAACGCCATTTACCTGCCAGTTGCCTAGTACGGTCTGCAGCGCTCTGTTGACGTTTCCACCGTACTGTTTGCCTTTACCAAATGGAAGTTCGTAATTGAACGACGAAACGAAGTTGTGCCGAACATCCCAGGAAGCGGTAGTGTAAGACTTGCTGACGTCGGTCATGTCCTGATTGTAAAGTCCAGTAGAACCTGATAGTGTGGTCCCGCTGTTCGCGAGGGAATGGCCGTAAGTATACGAGGTCTGAAACTGGAGACCACTCGTCAAGCGTTTTTGGAGAGACGCCGTCAGCGCGTTGTAGTTCCCGAAACCGAAGCTCGCAGTTCCCGAGATACTTCCAATATCTGGATACAGCCGGAGAGAGTTACACGAGATCGAGGTGTTGGTCGTGAAAACAGTGGGGCACGGGTTTGGATCCGGCTGTAGAAGTTGGTGTGACTGGTGGTTGCCTAGGTAGGCAAGCTCGAGTGCCATCTGCCCAGGCAGTTGCTGCTGGATAGCAAGATTCCACTCCGTGACCATCGCATTGCGGAAGTCCTGTGCAATACTGCGGAACTGCAGCGACGAAACCGGAAATCCATTAAATACGTTGGTCGGGAAACCTACAGTGAGTCCGCCCGTGGCAAGTCCATTCGCGAAAAGCGGATCGGCCTGGAATTGACTGACCCCCGCTGGCCTGCCTAGAGATGGTGACTCGTTGAACGGCGCAGATTCCCCGCGATTCGGGTTGCCGCCCTGGTTTTCCTCGCCCCCGTAGAAGATGCCGTAGAAGCCGCGGATCACGGTCTTGGGCATGATGTTATAGGCAAAGCCCAAGCGCGGTGCGATGTCTGTTTTGTCCCACGGAATCATGTATGGGCTAACCTTGCCCCGGCTGACGGTGATTGGAGTGGTGAATAAAGCCGGGAACGTCACGCCATTGATTGTGGCGGGCGCGTTGAAGTTTGGAGTGAGCGGGGTGTTCTGGTTGTTGCCTTTCGGGATGTACAGAGTCAAATTGTCGATATTGAAGGTAGACTGCCTTCCAAACTGTTCGCCGATTGGAGAGAACAGCTCGTACCGAACACCTAAATTCAGGGTTAACTTTGGCGTCAGCTTCCAGTTGTCCTGGAAATAGCCCGCGAAAGCCCGTTTCGTGGAGGAGATGAAATTGGTAGTGGAAATTTGTCCGGTATTAATCGCGCCCAGCAGGAAGGAGGCCATTTCGTCACCGGAGTTGGCGATCGCCGCGCCGGTTGTGGTGTCGATTCCAGTCTCGGTTCGCCTAAAAGTCAACTCGCCATGCGGATACGGCACCTGGAAAAACGGGAAATGCAGCGAGCGGAATTCGGCCCCGACTTTGAAGGCGTGATCGCCTCTGTTGATGGCAAGATTCTCGATCAGATCCCACTCATTGTTATATTCCTTTGTGGGTAACCAGTCTGAAGTTGCTAAGCTGTTGTACCGACCATAGTCTATGCGTGGCGCTCCGCCGTTAAGAGTGGTTGTGGGATCGTAGCCGCCAATGCCCAGGGCTTTAAACTCGTCGGTATTTGCGTTGGCTTGCGTTCGGGCGGTCACTAACCGGGTAAAGCCGACGCGCGCTTCGTTGACCATAGTGGGCGAGAAAATATGCGCCCAACTGATCATCGCGTTCCTTCCAAGATCCGTTTCGCTAGTGCCGTTGAAGTCGCCGCCGTCCAGCGCTCCCGGGTAAGGCTGAACACTGCTCTTCGCCGTGTCCGACCAACTCAAAGAGCCGAAGATGCTGTTCGCATCGTTCAAGTGGAAATCGACCCGGCCATCTCCCTGGTCTGTCACCAGCTTTCCGGGAGTCAGCACGTGATAACAACCGGCCCCGGCGACCGAACAGAGTGAATTGGGCGCGTTTGGAGCTGGATACAAAGACGCGAGTTTCAGTGCGGCAGGGTCCATTAGGATTGTCGGCATCACGTTGAGTCTGCCTCCGCTGGTAAACGGATCCCGTCCGTAAACTGGAGTTGTGCCTGGCAGCGCGGTCAGCGTGCCCGGTGCGCAGCCACTGATGCACGTGGTTGACGCCGGATTGAAGATCTCATTTTGAAACACTGTCTGCGTTGCCCCTGAGGACGTTGGAGCTGTGCCGATGGCAGGCCCAAGCAACGCGGAAAAGTCGCCGCCGACCATCGCAGGCGTTGGGATTGTATCGAAACGGCCGTAGCCCAAGTTTTGGATAGATCCGCCCGCAGTGGCAATGCGCGTACCCTGGTAGTCGCCGAAAATGAACAACTTGTTCTTGATAATGGGGGCGCCAACTGCTGCTCCGAACTGATTCTGCTTGAAGGGATTGCGAGGATTACCAGCAACATTGTTCTCCCAGCGGTTGGCATCAAGCTTCGTGTTCTGCAGAATCTCGTATACGACACCATGTATCTCGTTGGTGCCGGACCTCAAGCTGATGTCGAGGATGCCGCCGGCAGCCCGCCCATATTCGGCGCTGGCCCCGTTGGTGATGATGTGCATGTCGCCGATCGCCTCCACCGATGGACCGATAACGAAGGCTGTCTGGTTGATGAAGTCGATTACATTGACATTGTTGTCAACGCCATTCAGAAGGAAATTGTTTTCACCGGTTGAACGAACCCCATTGGCGGAGAAGCCACCGCCGAGTGAGTCGCGGGCACCCTGCTCGGCCGGAACAACGCCCGGCGCCATACGGGCCAGAAACGAAAACGTTCGCTGCCCGCCCAGCGGCAACTCGGCCATTTGAGCCGCATTCAAATTCGTTCCTATGGCGGGAGACTCCGTTTGGAGAAGCGGCGCGGTTGCATCCACTTGGATGGTTTCTGAAGCGTTGCCGACTCTCAACGCGATGTTCACGCCGACCGGTTCGCCTGGATTGACGATAACACCATCCTGTTGAGATTTTTGAAAACCGGGCGCCTCCACGGTGACAGTGTAGGTGCCGGGAATCAGCGCCGGGCGGCTGTAAGAACCGCCATCGGACGATACAGTCTCATCCGTGACCCCTGTAGCATCGTTTTTGATTGTTATTTTTGCGTTTGGAACATCCGCGCCCTGCGGGTCGGTGATGGTTCCGGTAATGGTTCCCAGATCGCGCTGCCCGAAAGCGGTACTGCATAACAGCAGTAACAGCAAACAGGTGAGCGAGGCCCCTTTAAGCAAACGTGGCATACTTTTCTCCGTGACTTGGAACTGAAGCAGAACTATACGAAAACTGTTGAAAACCTTACCACACGTAAGCGTTTAGCTTCAAGTGTTTTTAATAGATTATGATTAACTTGCTGCAGGAGATCTGTACCGCTAACGCTGCTTGTAAGATAGGCTACTGTAAAGAGTACGTGCCGAGGAAAAGTTGAAGTTGTGGGCCGTTCTGGCATTAGTAGAACTAACAGGATTGGCCGGTGCCAGTCTCTTCGTGGCGGACTTTCGCGACGTGGCTGCGAGCGCGGGTTTGGGGGAGGAAAACGTTTACGGCGGTCTTGATCGCAAAGACTACATCCTTGAGACCACCGGAAATGGGGCTGCTATTTTCGATTACGATGGCGACGGGCGCAACGATATTTTCATCGCCAACGGCACCCGGCTGAAGACTTCAGCCTCGGACAAGGATCTGCCGCAGCTCTATCACAACGAAGGCAACGGGCACTTCAGCAACGTCGCGAAAAAGGCCGGCTTCACCGAGACCGGATGGGGCCAAGGCGTGTGCGTGGGCGATTACGACAATGACGGTCATCCAGATCTGCTGGTCACGGCGTACGGCCATAACACGCTGTACCGGAACCTGGGCAACGGCGCTTTCGAAGACGTCACGGCGAAGGCGAAATTGCCTGTCAGCGGCACCCGGTATGGCTCCGGCTGTTCGTTCTTCGATTACGACCGGGACGGTTTTCTGGACCTGATTGTCGCGAACTATGTCGATCTCGATCTGACCAAGACTCCGCACCCCGGCCAAAACGACTCCTGCGTTTGGAAAGGCATTCCCGTTATGTGCGGGCCGCGCGGATTGCCGCTTGCGCATAACGTGCTCTATCACAATAACCGCGATGGGACGTTTACCGATGTCTCGGAACAGGCTGGCATTTTGAAGCCGGGCGGACGCTATGGTCTGGGAGTGGTTACGGCGGACTTCGACAACGACGGCTGGCCGGACATCTACATAGCTTGTGACATGACCCCCAGTCTGCTGTTTCGTAATCTGCACAACGGAACTTTCGAAGAGCGCGGGGCTGAGGCCGGAGTGGCATTCAATATGGATGGCGCTCTGCAAGCGGGCATGGGGATTGCGGTGGCGGACTACGACGGCGATGGACTGCTCGACATTGCGAAGACTAATTTCTCGGGGGATCTCACGTCGCTCTATCACAATGATGACGGCAAGTTTTTCACCGATGTCTCGCGCGAAGCAGGGTTGGGAGTTCGCCAGTTGCTCGGCTGGGGCATCGCCTTCGTGGACGTGGACGACGATGGATGGCGCGATTTGGTGGTTGCGAACGGGCACGTTTACCCTGAAGTCGAAGGCAAGCAGTTAGGCGATACTTATTCTCAGCCGACTGTTCTGTATCACAATTTGGGCACCGGCAAATTCAAGGATGTTACCGGTAAGGCTGGGCCTGCTTTCGAAGTGCCGCGCCCGGCCCGAGGGTTGGCCGTTGGCGATCTGGATGGGGATGGGCGGCCCGAAATAGTGCTCGTGAACATGAACGCCAAGCCGAGTCTGCTGAAGAACTACGGCCCGCACGGGCATTTCCTGAACATCGCCCTTACAGGCGGCAAGTCTAACCGCAGCGCCATTGGGGCCCGGGTTCTTGTTGCCGTAGGTGGCCGCAAGATGATCGACGAAGTTATGAGCGGCGGCAGTTACTATTCGCAGAATTCGTTTACTTTGCACTTCGGACTTGGCGAGGCGACGCGGGTGGACGGGATCGAGATTCGCTGGCCCAGCGGCAACGTCCAGAAGCTTGGGGCAACTGCGGCGGACCAACTGCTGAAGATTACCGAACCGTGAAGCAGTACGGACCAATCCGGGCTTTCAACCGGCGGGAGTTTCTCCTGTCGGCTGCCGTTCTGCCGCTTCTGACGGGCGTTTCGAGAGCGGATATTTCGGGCGGCGGGGAGCGGCGCGTGCCTCCCTATCTGGCGCTCGGAAAATTCATTTTCCCTGGCAGCGACGAGTTTCCCGGAGAGAAAACCGCCTTCGAAATTCGCGCTGCCCTGGCGGCGGCCTTTGCTTCCAAGGAACTGCCAGTCTCCGGGGCACTGCAAGGGATTTCGCCTTTGCCCGTAAGTTATCGGGCACTTGCGCCGGATCTCAGCGAAGCAGTGTTTGCTTCAACCGCGACGGATGTTGGCCGCACCTGGAGACGTTGGATCGAGTCACTCGGGGAGATCCGCCGCTCTCAGTTCTATGTTTTGCCGGAGAACGTGATTCGGTATGAGGTCGCGAGCAAACGTGAAGGGAAATTGGAGTATCGCGTTGGCGCTTGGCGGTTGCGATGGGAGAGCGGTAAAGTCACTGAGTTTGCGCCAGTGCAAGAACACCTGGCGACGGCTCGGGAAAACTGGTTTCGCGACGCGACCGCCGAGGCGTTCCGTGGTCTTCCTGTCTTCACAGAGCAACTCGCTCGGGGAGTCCCGTACTGGCGCGCGCGGCTGGATCCGGCGTCCGGCATAGATGTCTATGGGAGCAATGGAATCGCGGCAGGCGATATCGACGGCGACGGAGCGGACGAAGTTTATGTTTGCCAGCCGGGAGGGCTTCCGAATCGTTTGCTCAAGTTCGGGCCCGACGGCGCTGTCTCGGATATCACGAAGCGATGGGGTGTCGATCTGCTTGACGATACGTCCTGCGCTCTTTTCCTCGATCTGAGGAACACGGGACGCCAGGATCTAGTGGTCCTGCGCAGCAGCGGCCCCGTTCTTTTCCTGAATGACGGCGGGCGTTGCCGGTTGAGAACTGACGCATTCCAATTCCAGTCCGTCCCGAAAGGTGGGTTCACGGGGATGGCGGCGGCGGATTTCGATCGGGACGGGAAGCTCGATCTGTATCTCTGCTGCTACGTGTACTTCCAAAGTGAAGCGCAATACACTTACGCCGCGCCCTATCATGATGCCCGGAATGGACCGCCGAATTTCCTGTTTCGCAACCAGTTGAATGCCGATGGGAGTGGCGGCTTCGAGGACTGCACAACGGAAACCGGCATGATGGAGAACAACGACCGTTTCAGTTTTGCTCCAGCGTGGTGCGACTACAACGGCGATGGCTGGCCCGATCTTTACGTTGCGAACGATTTCGGGCGGAAAAATCTGTACCGCAATGTGAATGGACGCTTCCATGATGTTGCGGCCGAGGCTGGTGTGGAAGACATCGGGCCGGGCATGAGCGCCGCCTGGTTCGACTACGATCACGATGGCAAGCCGGATCTGTACGTGGCGAATATGTGGACTGAGGCCGGGCAGCGCATCGTTCGCGACGAGAAGTTTGGCCCGGCGAGCAAAGCTCCGGAAGCTTATCGCGCCCATACGATGGGCAACTCGCTGTTTCAGAATCGGGGTGACGGTTCGTTTGAAGATGTCACGGCAGTGCGGAACGTTGGGTTCGGACGATGGGCCTGGTCATCTGGCGGCCACGATTTCGACAACGACGGCAATGCGGAAATCCTTGTCACTTGCGGCATGCTCACGAACCAGTCGAAAACGGACTTGAGTAGTTTCTTCTGGCGGCAGGTGGTGGCGCGATCGCCCGTGACTGCCACACCCGCGGAAGCTTACGAAAATGGCTGGAATGCGATCAACCAATTCCTGCGCGAAGAATATAGCTGGAATGGGCGCGAGCCGAATGTTCTGCATGTGCGGCGAGGCGAGCGTTACTTTGATTTTTCCGGTGTAAGCGGGATTGATTTCACGGATGACAGCCGCGCGTTTGCCGTTTTCGATTTTGACGGTGACGGTCGGCCGGACATTGTCTTAAAGAGCCGTCTGGGTCCGCAGGTTCGGCTATTGCAGAACAACTGTGCCAGTTCGAATCACTCGATTGCGTTCCGGTTGCGCGGAACGAAATCGAATCGCGATGCGGTGGGCGCTCGTATTCAGGTTGACGGGCAGACGAGATGGCTTGAAGCTGGATCGGGTTTCCTGTCTCAGCACACGAAGAGCATGTTGTTTGGACTGGGGCAAGCGTCGCCCGCAAAACAAGTCAGCGTCACGTGGCCCTCGGGTCTGGTGCAGGAGTTTTCGAATCTGGAGGGTGGCCGAAGTTACTTTGTCACCGAAGGTTCCGCCGAAGTTCGAAGCGAGCCGTTCCGCGAACACCGGATGATGGCTGCAAAAGAAATTGCCAGCGACAACGAATTGACGCTGCACGATACTTGGTTCCTGGAGCCAGTGCCGCTGCCAACAAAGCAGCGCGGCCCCGGGCTATTCGTAATCGAGGAGCGCACCGACGAGTACGAGATTTTCCGGCGTTACCTTTTCGACTGGCGCACTTCGCTTCGGACGCCTTTCGCTCTCCTGTTGAATGAAGCGGGCGAAGCGGTCAAGGTCTACGCGGCGGTTCCTTCACAGCAGACGGTAAAGGACGATCTCGGACTTTTGCAGTCTGGAGCGGGCGCGCTTGGTTTGCCGTTCGATGGGTTTTATGTGAAGCCGCCAAAGCGCGATTTCTTCAAATTCGGAGTTGCCTTTTTGTGGGCCGGATTTCCGGATCAGGCATTGCCGTACCTCGAAAAGGTTCTCCAGCAGACGCCGGATAATGCGCGCGTGCTGGTGCTGGTTGGACAACTCCACTTTCAGGCAAACCGGGTTGAGGAAGCGCGAAAATCATATCGGCAAGCGGCGGAGTTAGATCCGAATTCCGTCAACGCATTCTTAGGTCTGGGGGACGTCGCAAGCAAGAACAACGACCAGACGGAGGCGGCGAAGTATTACGGCACGGCTCTGCAATTGAGTCCGCACTCGGCGGAAGCCGCCAATGGACTTGGGCTCGCTTTGGCAAAACAGGGCCAGTTCGAGCAGGCCCGAAGCTACTTCGAGCAGGCGATTAGCGCACGCCGCGATTATCCGGAAGCCATCAATAATCTTGGGGTGCTCTACACACAGCAAGGCAAACTAGAGGACGCCGCCGGCGCGTTCAGTTACGGTATTCGAGTTGCGCCCGATGAAGATATACTTTACCTAAACCTGGGGAAACTTTATGCGCGCGCCGGACGAATCGACAGGGCGCGCGGCATTATGCAGCAGTTGCTCGAACGCAAGCCGGACGATGCGACAGCGCGGCGGGCGCTGCAGGAACTAAACGGCCACTAGGCAGTCATGCTAAACCTTGGACTCTTCCTGCTATTCCTTCATTCGGACGCATCCGCGATTCAGCGGGTCTCCGATTCGGGCCGCTGCGCCGATCTCGGCGAATCTCCACGGGAGCGGATCGCGGCGCCGCCCGCCATTGCTCCGGGGCCGCCGCCGCTGCTTAGTTTCCGCTTCTATGAGGGAAAATTGCATCATCGTTTTGGAAACGCGGATTTGATGTTGGACGATGCGGGTCACTAGCCCCACAGTCGCCCTGCTGCTGACGGCTTTGACTTTGTATGCGGCGGCCAATCAACGTGAGGAAGGCATAGCGGCGTTTGAACAGGGCCGCTTCTCCCAGGCCCTTGTCCTGCTGCGGCAGGCGGCGAAAGATCCCGCCGACGAAACCGCTGCCACTTTCCTGGCATTGACGCAAGCGGCGGCGGGTGATTGCACAGCCGCTCTGCCGTCCTTGGCGGCGGAATCCAACAAGACTGGCCCGACGTTGCCGCGGTTGGCTGGTTTGGCGGCCGTCAAATGCTACGGCAATGTTGGTGACGGCGCGAACGCAATGTTGATGCTCGACGCGCTCCAGCGGAAATACCCGAACGACCCGGATGTGCTGTATACCGGCGCCAAGCTGCACATGAAAGCCTTCAACGACGCGACCTTCGCGATGTTCCAACGGGCGCCTGCTTCTTATCGGGTGCACGAACTCTCGGCTGAAGTTTTCGAAGTTCAGAACCGCTACTCCGACGCCATTCCGGAGTACCGCAAAGCGATAGAACTCAATCCGAAAGCACCCGACCTCCATTACCGGTTGGGCCGCGCGATGCTATTGCAAAGCCATAGTCCGGAAGCTGCCGAGCAGGCGGCGGCGCAATTCGAAGCTGAGTTGCGGATCAGTCCCGAAGACGCGGCGTGCGAATTCCAGCTCGGACAGATCGCGCAGGTGCAGGGCAATGCGGAGGGCGCGAGATCTCACTTCGAGCACGCTACTGCACTTGCGCCGGATTTTGCGGAGGCTTTGGTTGCGCTCGGGAAATTATATACGCAACGTCAGCAGTACGATCGGGCGATCTCCGTGCTTAGCCGTGCGGCAAAGATTCAGCCGGATAACGAGGCTGCCCATTATGCCTTGCTGACCGCTTACCGCGACGCGGGGCAAATGGACAAAGCCAAAGCCGAGAAGGCCACGCTCGACCGCTTGCAAAAACCGCCCGAAGGAGAGTTCTCCGACTTCCTGAAGAAGCTCGGCGAGAAGCAGCCTGAGCAGTGAAGATCAGCCTGCTGTTCCTTTTAGTCGCCGTAGTTGCGGCGCTCTATTCCGCGCCGTCCTACGCGCCGGCTTTCGAGAACATCGCGAAGTCGGCCGGTCTGACGGATGCTTTTCCGAACGGCGGGGACGTCACGAAGCAATACATCATCGAGACCACTGGCAGTGGAATCGCGTTTATCGATTACGACAACGACGGGCTGCTGGATATCTTCGTCCTTTCGGGAGAAGGCGGCACCAACCGCATGTACCATAACGAAGGCCACGACCGGTTCCGCGATGTTACGGACGCCCTGGGGCTGCGCTCCTCCGGCTGGGCCGAGGGCGTCTGTGCGGGCGACTACGACAATGACGGATACACCGATTTGTTTGTTACGTACTGGGGGCAAAATCACCTATACCGGAACGTCAACGGCAAGCGGTTCGAAGATGTCACAGCGGCTTCCCGCCTGACGCAAAGCCGCACTCGCTACAACACCGGCTGTGCGTTTGTAGACGTCGATCTTGATGGTCGGCTCGATCTGTTTGTCTCCAATTATCTGATCTTCGATCCGGCAAGCACTCCCAAGCCGGGAGCGAATCCCTACTGCTTTTACCGCGCCATTCCGGTTGCCTGTGGACCGCGCGGGTTGCCGTTTGACCGCAATCTTCTTTACCGCAACAACGGGGATGGCACGTTCAGCGACATATCGGAATCGTCGGGGATCGCGGAACCGGAAGGGCACTACTCGCTGGGCGTTTTGACGGGTGACTTTAACCAGGACGGCCTGCCCGATATCTATGTCGCGGCCGATCAGACCCCATCGCTGCTTTATATCAACCAGGGACACGGTAAGTTCGAGGAAGAGGCGCTGCTGCGCGGCGTGGCGTTCGATCAAAATGGGAAAGCGATGTCGGGCATGGGCGTGGCGGCGGGCGATTACCTGGGCGACGGCGGCGTCGATATTTTCAGAACCAATTTCTCCGACGAATTCGAAACCTTGTATCTGAATCGCGGCGCGGGGAACTTTGACGATGTTACGCTCGATGCGGGTCTAGGGCAGAACACGCGCTATGTTGGCTGGGGCACGGGATTCCTCGATTTCGACAACGATGGATGGAAGGATCTGCTGCTGGTGAATGGGCATGTTTTTCCCGAAGTGGATACCCTGCGCCTTGATATTCACTTCAGAGACCGGGCGATTCTGTACCGGAACCTGGGGAATGGAAAATTTCGAGACGTCTCCGATCATGCTGGCGCGGCATTTCTCGAAAGGCATTCCTCGCGTGGCGCGGCGTTCGGCGATCTTGACAACGACGGCGCGGTGGAAGTTGTCGTCAACAACCAGAATGAGACGCCTTCTCTCTTTAAACAAACGATGGCGCCGCCGGGTCATTGGATCATTTTGAAATTAGTGGGCACGCGTTCGAATCGGAGCGCGATCGGCGCACGGGTAAAAGTGATCGCGAAGGGACACGCGCAAGTGGACGAGGTCCGCAGCGGCGGGAGCTATCTCTCTCAAAGCGATTTGCGTTTGCACTTCGGGCTCGGTTCGGCGGATACTATTGACCAGATCCAGATCAGATGGCCGAGCGGGAGCGCGCAGACACTCAAGAACCAGGCGTGCGACAGGGTGATCGCAATTAAGGAAGAATAGGATGTTTCGAGCAAGAAGCGGCAGTCCCCAGGCGATTGCCGAAGCCGTATCCGGCAGCCGTCGAGATTTTCTGCGCACTGTGACGGGCGCAACCGGGGGCGCCACGCTGTTCGGACTGTCGCCACGCCGTTCCTGGGCCGCGTCTTTGAATCGAAAAGCGGTTGTCGTGACATTCGGTGGCGGCGCGCGCGACGAGGAAACGTTCATGCCGGAGGGTCAAGAGAATATTCCCCACCTGCTCAATGAGTTGATCCCGCAATCCACCTTCTTTACGCAAGTGGTGAATCGCGGCATTCTTGGACACTACGTTGCCACCGCCAGCCTGGCGACCGGCGTTTACGAAACGTTCAACAACTTCGCCGCGGTAGCGCCGCAAAATCCGACGGTTTTTGAGTACTTCCGAAAGGATCTGAACAGGCCGGCCTCCGACGCCTGGGTGGTGGCGCCTAGCAATGGGTTTAATCGCATTGGCGAGAGTGGGCACGGATCGTACGGGATGGGATTGGGCGCGGGCGTGATTCTGCCGAAGCGTCTGCTTGCCGCTGGTCTCTCCTCCACCGGCGAGGCCAGCTACGAACACCTGTTGCGGGACAACTACGAGACTCCCCTATATACGCCAGACTTGAGCGGGAACGAGATTGAGCTGCATCGGATGGCCGAGGTTCTCAAACTTTCGGTCACGGACTTCGTCAGCCATGCGCGCAACCTGGAGAGTCCGGACGAACTGTCTGTTTACATCGCGCGTCAACTGATGAAGCACGTTGCGCCCAGCTTGTTGTGGATTACGCTGCACGACATCGACATCGCGCACTCGGGCACCTACTCGCTTTACCTCGAAGGCATTCGGCGATCGGATCGCCTGTGCGCGGAGATCTGGAAAACGATCCAAAGCGAGCCGGAATATGCCGGCAAAACCAACATGTTCATCTTGCCGGATTTTGGCCGGGACTCGGACACGGACCCGGGCGGCAACGGATTCCAGCATCATAGAACTGGCGATGCGCTGTCCCGAACGACGTGGATGATGGTGCTTGGTCCGGGGGTTCGCCAAAACACGGTGGTTGACAGGGCGGTTCAGTCGGTCGATCTGGTTCCCACGCTAGGCGGCATGCTGGGTTTCTCCGCCAGGTTCTCAACAGGCAAACCGTTAAGTGAGGTGCTGTAAAGCTATGCTTCCCACGGAATTGACTGCCGCACAATTTGCCGCCTACCCGCCGGAGGCGCGCGATTTAGTTACCAGCCACTTAGCCGTTCTGAAGCAGCTCCCGCTTGGCTTTCTGCCGCTGCTGCTTCGAGAGGCCATCGCCTACGACTGGAAATTTCCCGCCGAGCGGAGCGAACTCGATCATCAACTCGCCTATCTTTCGGCGATGTCCGCGGACGCCTTGCAAAAAGAAATGTCCGGCTTCGCTCAACTGCGCCTATCGACGCCTTTAGAGACTTTGGACTGGGCGAATAACCCCGGCGATTTCTCGGAGCAACTGACCGCGCATCTGTGGGCGACGCACCAGATTGACGGGTTCCGGTCGGCTTCGGTGGAGTACGTTCACAAGTTGAATGCGGCGAAGCCCGCCCAGCCACTGCCGGCGCCGCGCCTGGTGATGGTGATGATGGGACAGGGCGTGAACGGGAACGCCATTCCTCTCTTCAGAAAGCTGCGCGCCCAGGGTGTTCACTTCACCAACGTAGACGCGAAAGATGGCCGCGGCGTTCTTCTGGACGAAGTCGCGGCGCGCGCATCGAAGTATCCAGCGCCGTTCGGACACTGGCACATCGATGGCGACAAGACGGATGCCCTCCCTTTCGATATCGTCACGCAAATGTCTTACGCCTCGCTCGATACGGTGCGGCTAGCCCTTGTCGCGAAGATGACAAAGGCGATGCAGCCGGGCGGCGGCGGGCCGGAGTTTCTGCGCACCATGCTAGCCCGCACCAGCCCCGCGGACCTTGGACTTACGGGATCGGGCAGCGCCGCTGTTCTGAACAAGTTCAAAATCAGCGTGCTGACGGAAGGCTCTGGAACTCAGCTCTTCAGCACAACTTTCGTTCAATGGTCGGCGCGGGAAGCGCTGCGCCGTGCCCAGCCATTAACGCTGCTCGCGCGCTTCACTCCCCGGCAGCGGGAAGATTCCATGAAACAGCTTTTGGCAGGCACACAGCATCAGCCGGTTCCCGATCCCGAGGGCTCGCTGGTAGATGCCGACATGGGAGCGTACTACACATGGATCAACCTGCAGCGGCTCACGGGGGCGGAGCATTCGGCGTTCCTGGTTTGGTTTGAAGATCACGCGGAAGCGCTAGCCATCGGGCCGGCCTTGGCGCGCGGGGCAGTGAATAACGAATCGACAACTCTGCGCGGGATACTCAACCGGCTTGGGTAACGGCTCTAAACGGTGCAGATTTTAAACGCCTGTTCCAGACCGTGAATCGGAGGTGTTTTAGCGGGAACGAACTCGTGGGACAGGAAGCCCTGATAGCCCGTGTCGGCGATGGCTTTCGCCACTGCATTCCAATTCACTTCCTGCGTATCGTCCAGTTCGTGACGTCCCGGATTCCCCCCGGTATGGAAGTGACCGATGAAATCGATGTTCTCCGTAATGGTCCGGATCAAATCGCCTTCCATGATCTGCATGTGATAAATGTCGAACAACAGCTTGATCTTGGGCGAGTTGACGCGCTTCATCAATTCCACGCCCCAAGCGGAATGGTCCGCCATGTAGTCTTTGTGATTGACCTTGCTATTCAGCAGTTCGAGATTTACCGTCACGCCTTTCTCTTCGGCGTATGGCTTGATTTTGTTCAATCCGACAGCACAGTTCTCCAGGCCTTCCGCATCCGGCAGTCCGGCCCTGTTTCCCGAAAATGTAATCACGTTTGGAACCTTGGCGGCCGCGGCCAGCGTGATGTCGTTCTTCAAACTGCTTAGCACGCGCTCGTGATTTTCGAGACGGTTCAAGCCGATCGGGATGGTGTTAGGCGCAGTGCCGGACGTCATGGATGGGACCAGACCGTGCGCTTGCACTGTCGCATATTCATCGGGCGTGACAAGATCCATCCCCTTCAGTCCGATGCGAACGGCTTCCTTACAAAGTTCGTCCAGCGTGAACCATTTCTGATAGGTCCAATAGGAGACGCCTTGCTTCAAACGGCCTCCGGAATTTTCGGGAGCGGATAAAGCAGGGCGGCCCAGAGTAAGGGCACCGGCGGCCATGGCGGACGTAAGCGCTTTTCTTCGAGTCATCCGAGAGCATCCTATCAGATGCCCGGGAGTGCGGTCAAAAAACGATGATCACATCCATGAACCTGGGTCCATGCACGCCTTTGATGCGCGTCATCTCGATATCGGCGGTGGCCGAAGGCCCGGAGATAGTGGTGACGGGCACTTGCGCGAATTCGGCGGTCTTGCGCATGCCCTCAACCACCGAGTGAACAATCTTTTCGACTTGAACGATGCAGAGATGGTAATCGGGAACCAGGGTTAGCGCCCGGCGGCCCTCCTCCGGCGTGTGCCGAAGAATGATGGTACCCGTCTCGGCGATGGCGACCGCGCAGTCCGTGAGTGCGCCCTCAGACGTATCGAGTTCATCGTAACTCGCGCCGTTATCGGCTCGAAACCGGACCGAGTCCGGCAGCCAGCGCCGGGGAATGCTGGCCGTGGCGAAGAGCGACCGCTTCCCGCGTTCGGCCAGGATCTTCGCGATGCTCTGCGGCAGTTCTTCTTCCGACGAGAGGTAAACGCCAGTGCCGTAATCGCGCAGCCGGTCTTCTAATAACTGGACACGGGCTTCCGCATCGAGTGACCCAGCCTGCGTGTAGGTTCTAGGAATCGCCGCGTACGCGGCCTCTCGCGGCACTGTTGAAGGAGGAAAGCAGCTTCGAATGGTATCGAAGATGTCTTGTTTAGCGCTGTTCAATGTTTGCCTTCCTTCTCTTCGGCCCACCATTGGCGGAAAGACTGCTGTGGCAAAGCGCGCAGATCCCTTGTGTCGGTCCAGCCGCCCAACATACCCGGAAGATTATGCATGACCCCCTCCCGCGTAAACGGGATCTGACCGATACGGCCCAGGGATTGGGCGAGAGCGAATCGCTCCGCGCTGCCTAACGCGATGGCCGCGCCCTTCATAGCGATTCGTTCGATCAACGGCACGTCGCCTCGGTCCACGACTTTAGCCCGGAGATGAATCAGGATTTCCGGAATGTTGATCTTCACTGGACATACCTCATAGCAGGCGCCGCAGAGTGAAGAAGCGTAGGGCAGGCTCTGCGAGTGCTCCAACCCTTGCAATTGCGGCGCGAGGATCGCCCCGATCGGTCCGTTATACATAGAGCCGTAGGCATGCCCGCCCGTCTGGCGGTAAACGGGGCAAATGTTTAAGCAGGCGCCGCAGCGTATGCAAGCGAGCGTCTCGCGGGTTTCCGGGTCGGCCATCACCTTCGTCCGCCCGTTGTCCAGCATCACTACGTGGAACTCTTGCGGGCCATCGCCCGGGGCAACGCCGGTCCACATGGAATTGTATGGATTCATCCGCTCGCCGGTTGCCGACCGCGGCAGCAACTGATAGAAGACTTCGAGATCCCGGTAGGTCGGAATCACCTTCTCGATTCCAATCAGGCTGATGAGCACCTTCGGCAGCGTGACGCACATGCGCCCATTGCCTTCCGATTCGACAACGCAAACCGAGCCCGTATCGGCAACCGCGAAATTCGCTCCGCTGATGGCGATCGGTATGCGCAGGAACTTCTCGCGTAGATACTTGCGCGCCTGCGCGGCAAGATCCTCTGCCGTATCCCCCAGACTTTCGAGCTTCATCTTCCTGAGGAAGATTTCCCGGATCTGCGCTCTGTTCTTGTGCAGCGCGGGCACCACGATGTGGGACGGCTTATCGTCGCCCAACTGGACGATCATGTCCGCCAGATCGGTCTCATGCGGGGTAATGCCGACCGCCTCGAACGCGTGATTCAAGCCGATTTCGTCGGAAGTCATCGTCTTCACTTTGATGACTTCTTTCTGTTGGTGCGCCTGGACGAGCTGTACGATGATCTCGTTAGCCTCGTCCGCATCGCGGGCCCAATGCACCTTGCCGCCCGCGGCCGTACAATTGGCTTCGAACTGTTCCAGATACTCAGGCAGATACTTCAGCGTGTGCTCTTTTATGTCGTGGCCCGCCTGACGAAGCTGCTCCCAGTCCGGAACTTCCCCAACCACGATCGCGCGCTTCCTACGGATCACGTCCGTCGCATGGCGTACGTTGTGGCGGGTCTGCGTGTCGGCGAGCATCAGCTTCGCGGCCACCGGAAATTTCGGCGCCTGCGCCGCTTCTCCAACGCGGATACTCATGCTTGCGCCGCCTGCTCCGTCGAAGCCAGGATCTGCGCGATGTGCAGCACGCGCACACCGGTTCGTTGCCGGCTTAACGCTCCGCCGATATGCATCAAGCAGGAGTTGTCCACGGCCGTGACGACTTCGGTGTGTGTGTCGAGTATGTAGTTGAGTTTCTCGGACAACATCGCCGCGGACACCTCGGGGTTCTTAATCGCGAACGTGCCTCCAAAGCCGCAGCACTGGTCCTTTGCCGGCAAATCCAATAGCTGCAAACCGCGCACGTTCTGCAGCAGTTGAACCGGCTTATCGCCGAGGTGCAGAGATCGGGTGGAGTGGCACGAAGGGTGCAACGTGACAGTGTGCGGAAAGAACGCACCCACATCCTTCACCTTAAGTTTGTCGATCAGCAACTCTGAAAGCTCGAAGACTTTTGCCAGCATGTCATCGACCTCCCGCTCTAGCGCAGGGTCGTTGGCGGCTACCGCCATCTTCGGATAGTGCTCGCGCATCATCGATACGCAAGACGAGGAGGGGGCGCAAATCACCTCCGCTTCACGGTAAATGTCGAGGAAATGCCGCATCATCGGCATGGCCTCACGCGGGTAACCAGTGTTGTAGTGCATTTGCCCGCAGCAAGTCTGCGCGGGGTTAAAGTCTATCCGGTGCCCGAGCCTCTCGAGTAACGTCACCACTGCTTTGCCCGTTTCCGGAAACAGTGTGTCGTTGTAGCAAGTGATGAAGAGGGATATTTTCATGCTGCCCACCCAGTTTCTACGCGCCTTTGCGCTAGTAGTTGGTGCTGAACGGTCGTGATCATTTTATTTTCGATAACCTGGCTTCCTCGTGCATTGAGGTAATTTCCGTAGCCGATGATGACTGTAGAACTCAGCAGCACAAGCAACCCGACGATGAGGAGGCTCACGGCGATTCTGCCCGCGCCTTTCCACTCTTTGAGCCCGACGCCCCAAAGCGTGCTGAAGATAACGATGCTTGCCATGTGCAGCGTCCAACTCGAAAATGTGTAAGCGCCCATTTTCGTTTCGCCCATGCTGTAGAAGAAAAATTGCAGGTACCATGTTATACCCGCTACGGCGCAGAGCAGGTAATTCGCAAGGAGCGGGATGCGAATAGTTTGCCGCATGGACATTGCAGGGGAATGAATGAGAATGCCCGCGGTCGGTCCGGTGAGCGCGGTTTCTTCGATGGGCTGGGGTGGGTCATTACCGCGGATCACGTCTAGCGGTAATTCGGATGCCAGGTACTCATGGCCGCTTTTATTTCGGAAATTCAGATACACGGTCCAGATGAAGTTTGTTGTGAAGCCGCCGATCAGGACGATGACCAGAACGGGCAGGCCTTGCCAAAGCGGAGGCGTTCCGGCGCGCACGGTGAGAGCCTTAATCGGGTCGCCAGCCGCCAGACCATAGGCGAAGCAGGAGCTCATCACGCCCGAAATAACCGCCACCAAAAAACCTTTCTTCAGATCGAATTCCTGGATAGCGGATTGTTTAAGCGGCCCCGATAAGTTCCGTTCCTTGAAAATGCCAGCCAGGCCGGCGATGGCAATTCCGAGGAGACATACTGCAATGCCGAAAAGAATGATTCGCCCCGGAGTCGTCCCTAAGACTTGGTGCACAAAGGTCCCATTGAAGATGGGAGGCATGAGCGTGCCGAACGCGGCGCATAATCCCATCACAATCGCCATTCCCAGGGACAGGCCGAGGTAACGCATGGTCAACCCAAACGTCAGGCCTCCAACGCCCCAAAGGAGGCCGAAGAAGTAGCACCAGAACAGCGTGCTTCCATGCGCCGCGCCGAGCACCGCAGTCAAACGATTCGTTAACAGGCTGGCCATCGTCCAAGGCGCTATGATCCAACTGAAGAAACCGCCGACCAGCCAGTATGTTTCCCAGGACCAACTCTTCACGCCTCGATACGGGACATAAAAACTTCCGGAGGCCAAGCCTCCCAACCAGTGATAGAGAACGCCCAGTGCGGGATTTGGACTCATGGGTTACCGGAGAAAGGCTTCCTGCAAGCCGCCATCGACCGGAATAATATGGCCGGTCGTCTTGGCCGCCTGCTCGCTTGCCAGCCAGACAATTGCATTAGCGCAATCCCGCGGCAGAATGGGTCGGCCGGTGAGCGTTCTTTTCGCGTAGAAATCCGCCAGCTTAGTCCGCAATTCCTCCGTCGATTCAGAAACCGAGAAATCGATCTTGTATTTCTGCAGCGATTGCATCACGCGATCTCTGGGGAACATCGTGGACCCCGCCACCACGGTCGCCGGGGCAATGCCATTGACTCGAATGAGAGGCGCTAATCCGATAGCCAGTTCGCGGATCAAATGATTGAGCGCCGTTTTGCTCACATCGTATGCTTCGCTGCCTGCCTTAGGAACCACGGCGTTCGCGGAACTGGTGAGAACCATGGACGCGGGAAGCTTCTGATCCCGAAATACCCAGCCGGTCTCGCGCGCCAGAAAGTAGTTGCCAGTTACATTCACCAGCAAAGTCGTGTTCCACTGCGCGTCGGTCAGTTGGCCGTTGGGACCGGTGCCTACGGGAAAAATGGCGGCGGTGTTTATGATGCAGTCGAGCCCGCCAAATTGCAGCACCGAATGTTTAGCGGCGGCCGAGATGCTTTCCGGGGAGCTAAGGTTCACGGCTATGTGAGAGACCACATCCGGGGAAGCGAGTGCCGCCGCTTCGAGCGCCACACCCTTCGCGGCGTCCTCATTCATGTCGGCGACAACAATGTGAGCGCCTTTGCCTGCGAGCAGTAAAGCCACCTCGCGCCCAATGCCGCTGCCACCGCCAAGAACAAGCGCGATCTTACGGCTGAACTCAGCCTCGGCAGGCATGCGCTGCAACTTCGCTTCTTCGAGCGCCCAGTATTCAATTCGAAATGCCTCCGAGCGTGGGAGCGCAACGTAATTTTGGTAACTGGCGAACTCTTTCGAAGATTCCGGACGGCGCGCTTGCGGGTAGGGATGTCGGGCGTCCCCGGTGTCTAGCGCGGTGGCTCCGGCCATTACGTGAATGGCGTTGATGAAGAACTCGGTTGTGATCCGCGCTTCTTTTTTGTTCTTGGCGAAACCGAAAAGACCGAGTCCGGGAATCAGCACAACCGAAGGATTGGAATCGCGAAGCTTCGGCGAGTCGGGGCTAGCGTGCGCTCCGTAGTAAATGCCGTATTCGTTCCGGTACTTTATGGCGTGATCCTGAAGGCGGCCCTTCAATATGTCTACGCTTTCCTGTCCCGGCCTCCAATCCACGAACATCGGACAAATCCTCGTGCGCAGGAAGTGGTCAGGGCAGCTTGTGCCCAGCGCTCCAAGTTCCTTCGCCCATTTGGAATTTGCAAATAGCAGCGCGTCTTCGTGGTCGGTGTAGTGGGCGATCACGCGTTTGTTCGACGACATGATGCCGCGCAAGGCAGGCAGAATCTGAGCCGCAACTTCCTGACGGTTCGGCAATGGGGCGTGCTCCAAACCACCAAAGAGCGGTCCGCCCTTAGCCTGATGTTGCAGAATGAAGTCTCCCATTTGGTCGATGGTTCGCACGCTGTTCAGATAGCAATCGCGCTGTGTAGCGCCCCAGGTGAAGAGGCCGTGGCTTCCAAGCAGCACGCCATCGCAATCCGGATTCTCGTTCACCGCTTGCTCAAGTTGCAGGCCAAGCTCGAACCCAGGCCGCTGCCAGGTAAGCCAAACGATTTTCCGTCCGAACTGCTGGTTGAACTCTTCCAGTTTCTGTTTGCCGTTGGCGCTCGCCGCAATGGCGATGGCCCAGTCCGGATGGAGGTGATCCACGTGCGCGAAGGGAAGAAACGCGTGGAGCGGCGTGTCGATGGACGCGGCCACCTTGTTTTGCCCGAACGCGGAAAGGGGATAGAAGGCGACCATGTCGTCTTCATGCTCCTCGCCGCGGTACAACGCTTTTAGCTCCTCCAGGCGATCGAGATACAGCAGGGCGAACCCCGACTCTTTGATTGAACCTAAATCTCCGCCGCTGCCCTTTACCGCGAGCACGCGCACCGGTTTCCCCGTGAATGGATCGGGCAGCTGAATCTTGGAGCTGGTGTTGCCGCCGCCGAAGTTGGTAATCCGCAGATCCGCGCCCAGCAGATTCGAGCGGTACCGCAGCATGGCCAGATCGTCGCTCGCAAGCGCGCTGGCTTGCTCGTCGTCCCAAAGATCTCTCAGATGGTTTATGCCGAGTGTTTCAAGCATGTTTCCTCACAAATCTGTTCAAATCGTTCGGCTTGCTCGTCCCATTTCGCGGGATAGCGCGGTTCGAAGATATCGGTCCGATAGGAACGGTCGATAATTTGCCGGCTGCCGCGCAAGGAAGACGTGACGCCGGTGGCCAGCATCTGCATGGCGATGTTACCCAGAGCCGTCGCCTCTACAGGGCCGGCCAGCACGCGCTTTCCGGTTGCGTCCGCCGTGAATTGATTCAGCATTTCGTTGCGGGAGCCGCCGCCGATGATGCGCACGTTCCGGATCTCACGCTGCGTCAGCCGCTCAAGTTCGCGGATCACGCGGCGATACTTTAGCGCGAGACTCTCGAGCACGGCCCTCACGTACGCTCCCACGCCAGCGGGAACGGGCTGGTCCGTCTCGCGACAGAATGCATCGATTGCGGAAACCATGCAAGCAGGCCGCAGGAACCGCTCGGCATCCGGATTCACAAGTTGACGGAACGCCGGTTCGCGCTTGGCCGCTTGAACGAGGTCGCCGTAATCATGCTGAACACCGCGCGCCGCCCAACTCTTGCGGCAACCCTGCAGCATCCACAATCCCATGACGTTTTTCAGCAGGCGAGTGGTGCCGCACACGCCGCCCTCATTCGTAAAGTTCAGGCGAAGCGCTTCGTCCGTGACAACCGGCGCATCCAACTCAATCCCGACAAGCGACCATGTTCCCGAACTGATGAACGCCGTGTCCCCATGCATTTCGATCGCCGCCACGGCCGACCCAGTATCGTGCGACGCGGGGGCAATCACGGGGGTATTGGAAAGCGCAGGCTCAACGCGAGGGAGAACGCAGCCGATCACCGCCCCCGGCTCCACCACTGGGCAGGGGAGATGCGCCGGCAAGTCGAGTCGGGTCAGTAATCCGTTGGCCCACGTCCGGGTGTGGACGTCGATCATCTGCGTGGTGCTGGCGTTGGTGAACTCACAAACCGCGTTTCCGGTCAGCCAGTAATGAAACAAATCGGGCACGGTGAGCAAGCGATCCGCAGCGGCGAGCAGACGGGGAGTCTTCAGCTTTGCCGCGAACAGTTGGTACAAGGTGTTGATGGACATGAACTGGATTCCCGTCGCGCGATACACGTCCTCGCGAGGAACCACCTTAAATACCGCATCCATCATGCCGACGGTTCGGGAGTCGCGGTAGTGATGAGGATTTTCGAGCAGTTGCCCCGCTTCTCCCAACAGAGCGTAATCGACGCCCCAGGTATCCACGGCAATTCCGTCCGGGGGCGTATCGCGGACGGTTTGTAACGCTCGTTTGATCTCGAACCAGAGGCGTGGCGTGTCCCAATGCAACGATCCTCCGTACTCGACGGGCTCGTTTGCGAAGCGGGCAATTTCGTGCAGAGTGAGAACACCGGACTGAAACCGCCCCAGCATGGCGCGCCCGCTTTCCGCGCCTATATCCACCGCCAAAAAAGTTTTCTCGCCCCCGTTGTCAGGCATACGAGGATCCACTCGACATATTCCGGGCGGAGCGTTCTTGCGTGATGCGCGAAAGGTAACCGCTCGCCCGAAATTCTTCCAGGGGATTCTCAGGCAAGCTTTTAGACATGCGCCACTCCCTTATTAGCGGCCGGACATCTTCGGCGAAAGCGTCTTGGAGACACGATTCCGCCTCGATTAGATCACAACTCATCTGTGCCGCGGCCAGGCGCTCGTAATCGACGAGTGAAGCCTTCGCAAAAAGCGATTGGGCCATGTTGACGGTCTGGATCATCGCTTCAATCTTGCTCTTTAAGTTGTGGCTCTGATCGATCATGTAGGCGACATCGGCCTGGCGGCAGGTCTCCCACTCGAAGAAGAAAATTTCGTGGAAGATCCGGAAAACCTGATAGGGGTCGATGGACCCGATGGTGAGGTCGTCGTCCGCGTATCTTCGGTCGTTGAAGTGAAAGCCCCCCAGCATTTCCTCCGACAGCAGCCACGCCACAATCTGTTCGATGTTCTGCGCCTGATAATGGTGTCCCGTATCGACCAGCACTTTCGCTTGCGGACCGGCCGAGCGCGCGAAGTGCATCGCCATTCCCCAGTCGGCTATATCCGTGTGATAAAACGCCGGCTCGAACGGTTTGTATTCGATGAGCATCCTTTGTCCCTCCGCAAGCTCGGCGTGATTGGTCCGCAGACCCTCTTCGAACCAGCGCTTATGCGCGCGGATGTTGGCCGTGCCCGGATAGTTCGAACCATCGGTAAACCAGTACGAGATGTCGCGGCTGCTTAGGTGCTTCGCGATGTCGATGCTTTCCTTTCCATGTTGAACAGCCTCGCGGCGAATTTCCTCGTCGGGATTCCCGAAGGAGCCGTACTTATAGATCTGGTCCTGGAAAAGATTGGGATTGATGGACCCGGGCCGCACTCCATAGCGGCTCGCGAGCCCCGTCACGTCCGAAGCGCTCGCAGTTCCTTTCGGCAAATCCCAAAGCACGTGCAAAGCGATGGTGGGGCACACGCCGGTTAGCGCATGGACTTGGCCGGCGTCGCTGAACTTTTCCTCTATCGTGGTTGCCGCCGCGGCTTGCACGAATTTCCCGAAGCGAGTGCCCGTATTGGCGAACCCCCAGGAGGGAATCTCGATTCTGAAACGATCCAGGGCGGAGAATAGTTTAGCGCCAGTCTTTGAGTTCATATGCCCGATCCTCGCCATCATTCGAAAAGTAAATCCAAGTCGGCAATCGTCAATGGTATCGCCTCCGATCCTGCGATCTCCCAGGAGCATTTTGTCCGCAGTCTGGGGGTCTTCGATTCGCTGATGATCGTGGTGGGCGTAATGATCGGCTCCGGCATCTTCATCGTGTCCGCGGATATGGCGCGTCTCATCGGCAGTCCCGGTTGGCTGCTGGTGGCCTGGCTCTTCGCGGGAGTCCTCACGATAGCCGCTGCCTTGTCCTATGGCGAACTTGCCTCTATGATGCCCGAAGCTGGCGGCCCTTACGTGTTCGTGCGCGAGGCATTCTCGCCCTTGTGGGGATTCCTCTTTGGTTGGACTTTATTCACCGTGATTCAAACCGGAACCATCGCGGCCGTTTCCGTCGCCTTCGCAAGATTCTCCGGCGTTCTTTGGCCAGTGATCGCGGAGGACCGCTACCTCATTTCGCCGGTCCATGTTTCAGTGGGTTACGCCTTTTCTCTTTCGACTGCGCAGCTGACCGCGCTCGTCGTAATCGCACTGTTGACCTGGACAAACGCGCGCGGCTTGCAATACGGCAAGATCGTGCAGAATCTCTTCACCACGGCCAAGCTTGGCGCACTGTTCGCATTGATCGTTGTCGGTCTTTTCTTTGGCAGGGACGCGGCCGCCTTGCACGCCAATTTCGGCAATTTCTGGAGGCCGCACGATTTCACTCCGATCTCCGCGGGCCTGTCGGCCGGGACCGCTTTCGGTTTGCTGGTGGCGATCTGTGTTGCGCAGTCGGGTTCGCTGTTTTCGGCTGACGCCTGGCACGGCATCACGTTCGCTGGGGCGGAAGTTCACAACCCGCGCCGCACTCTTCCCATTGCCTTGGCGGGCGGCACCATAATTGTCATCGGTCTCTATCTGCTCGCGAACGTCGCGTATCTGGTGACGCTGCCCCTATCCGCCATTCAGCACGCTCCCTCGGATCGCGTCGCTACGGCCATGTTGAGCGCCATCTTTCCCGCCTGGGGCAGCGTTGCGATGGCCGTCGCCATCATGATTTCCACGTTCGGCTGCGTCAACAGCCTGGTGCTTGCCGGGCCGCGTGTCTATTACGCCATGGCCTGCGACGGTCTGTTCTTCGCAAAGGCGGGCCGCCTTAATTGGGCCAACGTGCCTGGACCTTCCCTCTGGATTCAATGTGTATGGTCGGCGGCGCTGGTTCTGCCGCGCACCTTCGACGTGGCGACGGGCCGCTACGGCAATCTGTACAGCAATCTTCTCGACTATGTAGTCTCAGCGGCGCTGATTTTTTACATTTTGACCATTGCGGCGGTTTTTCGTTTGCGTCGTCTGCGGCCCACTGCAGAAAGACCGTACCGAACTCTCGGGTACCCCGTCATCCCGGCGCTCTACATCGCCGGAGCTTCTGTTGTCCTGATCACTCTATTCGCATACCGGCCTGCCACCACTTGGCCGGGATTGTTGATCGTCTTTGCAGGAGTGCCGATTTACTGGCTGACGAGGCGCAGCCTGCGGCGATCCTGAGACATTTCCCAGGAACCTTTCAATCGGTCCTAAGCCCTATCATCAAGAGAGACAAATGAGCGCCATCGTTCAGCCACTCCCTGAGGTAAACCCTCTTCAAGATTCCTTGCGCTTCGACCGCCGCGTGCCGCCTTGTGCGATTGTCATCTTCGGAGCCAGCGGAGATTTGTCTAAGCGCAAGCTCCTTCCATCGCTTTACCGGCTTTTCCAGGAGCGCCGCATCTCCCCGAATTTCGCCGTCATTGGCACGTCCCGGACCAAGATGTCCGACGATCAGTTCCGCGAACGGATGAAGGAATCGGTCTCGCAGTTTCTCGAAGATGCTCCTTTCGACGAGGCTGTCTGGACCTCGTTCGCCCAGTGCCTGTTCTATGTGCCGGGCGACATCAACAATCCTGACGATTACCAAGCCATCGGCGCCAAATTGGACCAGGTTGAGAAGAGCCATGAGACGGCCGGCAACGTCCTCTTTTATCTCTCGACGCAGCCGAGTTTTTATGCCGAGGTCGTAGAACTGTTAGGCGGCCGACGGCTCAACAAAGGGAATGGCTGGCGGCGGGTCATTATTGAAAAGCCGTTCGGCCACGATCTTGCCAGCGCCCATAAGCTCAATGACCAAATTCACATGGTCTTCGACGAATCGGAGATCTACCGCATTGACCATTACCTGGGTAAAGAAACGGTCCAGAACATACTGGCCTTCCGTTTTGGGAACGGAATTTTCGAGCCCTTGTGGAATCGCCGTTATGTCGATCACGTTCAGATCACCGCCGCTGAAGCGATAGGCGTTGAGGGGCGCGGCGGTTATTACCAGGAAGCTGGAGCGCTTCGTGACATGATCCAGAATCACCTCAGCCAGGTAATGGCCACCATCACCATGGAGCCGCCCAACGTCTTCGATGCCGCGAACGTTCGCGACGAGCGGGCAAAGCTGCTGCGTTCGGTCCGCGTGATGAAGGCCGATGAAGTGTCGCAGTATGCCGTTTCGGGTCAATACGGCCCCGCGAAAGTAGGCGGCCAGGATTTGAAAGGCTTCCGCCAAGAACCGAGCGTAAGTCCCGATTCGCAGACCGACACCTACGCCGCCGTCACATTCTTCATCGATAACTGGCGCTGGGCCGACGTGCCGTTCTACATCCGGACGGGCAAGCGTTTGCCGAAGCGTGTCACCGATATTGCCATCCAGTTTCACGCCCCGCCGCTGGGTCTCTTCAAACAGGAGACCAAGAGCGGAGTCATGCTGAACCCGCGGCCCAATCTTCTTATCTTGCGCATCCAACCGGAAGAAGGTATTTCGCTTCGCTTCCTCTCGAAAGCCCCCGGAAGCGGGATGCGCGTGCGTCCGGTTTCGATGGACTTCAACTACGGTTCAAGTTTTGGCGAACGTTCGCCGACCGCATACGAAACTTTGCTGGTGGATGCCATGGCCGGCGACGCTACGCTCTATACGCGCCAGGACATGGTGGAGGCAAGCTGGCAAATCGTCGAACCCATTCTAAATGTTTGGGAGAATTCGACATTCGATTTCCCCAACTACCCGTCGGGAACCTGGGGGCCCAAAGCGTCCGATGAAATGCTGGCCCGCCACGGGCACGTCTGGAGAGTCCCATGAGCGCCGTCATTTTTCCCGCCCAGCCAGAGCAGATCTTAAAGGTTCTGGGAAAGGTTTGGACGTCGCTTGGTGAAGAGGAAAGACACCAGGGCCGCCCGACCGTTTTGCGCGCCTGCGCCATGACGCTGATTGTCGCCTGTGATGAAGAAGACGGTACTTACGCCGCCTCGCAGATCATTTCCGAGCTGATGCACGAACACCCCAGCCGCGGCATTGTCCTGGCCGTCTCCGATAAAGCCGAACACGGGATTGAAGCTCGTGTTCTGGCGCAATGCTGGAAGCCATTCGGCAAAGCGCAGCAAATTTGTTGCGAGCAGATTGAGATTACAATCAAGCCCGACAGCTGGCCGAATATTGGGCCGACTTTGATTGGATTGACCGCCGCCGATCTGCCGGTTATCTTCTGGTGCCGTCACAGGGCCGCCCTGAGCCCCTTCGCCACTCGCCACCAGGTGGCCGGTCTGGACGCCGTAATAAACCTTTCGACAAAAGTCATCGTTGACACCAAGGGAGAAGATCTGCCGACAGCGTTCGAAGTGATCTCCCAGTGGCGCGCCAGGGGACGGATCGTCGCCGACCTCGAATGGACCCGTCTCACTCCTTGGCGGCAACCGATCGCGCAGGTGTTCGATAACTTTTCACGGGAGACTCCGTTCGCGAAGTTCAATGAATTCGAAATCGCCTACACGGACGAAAAACCCTGCGCTGGAGCCCTCTACACGGGAGGCTGGCTTTCCGCCCATCGTAAGGCGAAGGTTTCTTTTGTGAAAGCGGCCGGCTTCGGACCGGGTATCCATCGCATTACCTTGCGTTCGGACGCCGAGACCATCGATTTTGAGCGCACCAGCCAGGAGTGCATGACGCTCCGCAGCACCAACGGCAGGCAGCGCAAGTACAGCTTCCCCGACGAGGGACTGTACAATCTGATGAACGAAGAGCTAGCGGTGGTCAGCAACGATCCCGCTTTCGACGCGGCATTCGCCCGCGCTCAGGACCTTGATGCATGAGTATCGATAAGTGGCCGGACCTGCGTATCTCGGCGACTCCGGAGGCAGCGGCCAAGGAGTGTGCGGCTTACATAGCGGACGTTCTGAAGGCCCGCGGCCAAGCCAAGCTTGCCATCTCCGGAGGCAAGACGCCGACGGCTATGTTCGAGGAACTCGCCAAGGCCGATCTTTACTGGCCCGGCATTCACATCTTCTGGGTGGATGAACGATGCGTGCCGCCCACCGACGAACAGAGCAATTTTAAACAGGCCAATGCGAGCCTTCTGCTTCCGGCGCGAGTGCCGCAATCTAACATACATAGAATTCCAGGGGAGCTGGATGCAAGCGAAGCGGCGCAGCGTTACATCCACGAAATCACTTCCGTTTTTTCCTTAGCCGCCGGAGAATTGCCTGTCTTCGATGTGCTGCACAGAGGGATGGGTCCAGATTGTCACACTGCCAGTCTTTTTCCCGGCGAGCCTCTTATCAATGATCGGACCGGGATTGCCGCGCATGTTTGGGTTGAGAAGATGAAAATGCATCGTGTCACCCTGTTGCCTGGGGTGCTGCTGGCGGCAAAGCATACTGTCATGCAAGCGGTCGGGCCGGATAAAGCGGACCCTCTAAACCAAGTTCTTTATGGACCCGACGATCCGCTGAAATATCCTTGTCAAATTGCGACTCGCGGTTCCAGCAATGCAGTATGGTTCATTGATACGGAGGCAGCGGGGCGCCGGGTGGCTAACGCTTAAACTCCTTACGCTGGGGACCGCGTTATCGTTCGCTCTGCCGCTCGGGGCCCAATCCGAGATCCCCTATAACCGGCTGCTGTTCGCCGGAGATGTCATGTTTTCGCGAGCCGTCCGCAGGCAAATTCTGGCGGCGCACGATTCCGCTCTGCCCTTTCGCAAGCTTGCGCCGCTGCTGTCCGCAGCAGATATAACCTTCATTAATCTCGAAACGCCGTTCTCGGACGAGGGCCCGTATCATTCGGATGGGCTGATCTTTCACGCCGCGCCGGAGATGATTGCGGGACTCGAACTCGCTGGAGTCAACATTGTTTCCACCGCTAACAATCATTCCCGTGACTGCGCCTCCCATGGAGTGGAGTTCACCGTCGGGTGGCTGCGGTCGCATGGCATCGCCCCGCTGGGAAGCAGCGAATCGGCGGAGGCCACGCACAAAGGTGTTGTGATGGTGAAGAAGGGAATCCGTTTTGGTTTTCTAGGCTACACTTTCGATCAGCAGAATGGCAACTGGCACGACATCGACGACCGCATCGCCTTGGCTGATCCCGATATCGTGCGGCGCGATGTGGCCGCCCTGAGGCAGCGGACGGACGTGGTGATCGTTTCCATGCACAGCGGCATCGAATACCGGTCGAAGCCTTCCGAAAAACAAATCGCTTTCGCCCGCGCGGCGGTTGAGGCGGGCGCAAAGGTTGTCATCGGTCATCATCCCCACGTTGTTGAACCCGAGGAATCTTACGGCGGCGGCCTGATCTTCTACTCGCTAGGTAATTTCATCTTCGATCAATATCAGCGGGAACAAACCCAACACGGCGAAATGGTGGAGATCAGTTTTGTTGGGAAGGAAGTTCTGGCCGCGCGTGTGATGCCCGTCCGCATCACCCCGACTGGGCCAGAACTGGAGGGAATATCAGACCCCAGTGGGACGCTCGACGTGTCCGCCGAACTTAGAGCGCATCGCCGAAAGAACCTTCTCGGCAAAAGTATGCTCGTGCCGTGACCGGAAACGCGTGAACAGCGCCGAAGCGAGCACCTCCACCGGCACCGCCTCTTCCATTGCCGCATCGATTGTCCAGCGGCCTTCGCCCGAATCCTCCACCCATCCGGTGAAGCTAGAGAGAGCTGGATCTTCCACCAGCGAGATGGCCGTCAAATCCAGCAGCCATGAGCCGACAACGCTGCCCCGCCGCCAAAGTTCCGCGATATCGGCGACATTCAAAGCGAAGCGCTCATTTTCCGGCAATGCCTTCGAGTTCTTGTTCACCATCACGTCGAACCCTTCCGCATACGCCTGCATAACGCCGTACTCGATTCCGTTATGCACCATCTTGACGAAGTGGCCCGATCCGGGAGGTCCGGTGTGCAAGTAACCTTGCTCCGCCGTGCCCGCCATCTTTTCGCGGCCCGGCGTGCGGCTGATGTCTCCCATGCCCGGAGCGAGCGTCTTGATAATCGGTTCGATGTGCTTGAACGCTTCGTCGCTTGCGCCAACCATCAGGCAATAGCCGCGCTCAATCCCCCACACTCCGCCGCTGGTGCCCGCGTCAACGTAGTGAATGCCCCGTTTCAGAAGTTCCGCGGCGCGGCGGATATCGTCTTTGTAAAAACTGTTGCCGCCATCGATAATGATGTCGCCCTCTTCCATGGCGGCCGCCAAAGTCTGAACAGTGTCTTCAGTCGGCTTTCCGGCGGGGACCATCACCCACACGGCGCGCGGCTTCGACAGCTTCTGAACCAGGTCTTGGTACGAACTGGCGCCCTGTGCGCCATCCTTCTCGAGATTCTTGACGTTTTCCGTATTCAGGTCGAAGACCGTGCAGGTATGCCCGCCCTTCATCAAGCGCTTGGACATGTTCGCGCCCATGCGTCCAAGACCAATCAGACCAAGTTGCATTCGTTAAATCCTCAAGTGTGAGATTCGCTTATGCCTGGTAGGTTTCAGCGAGTAGGGCTTCTTAGCCCGGTTTGACGAAGACGATTGAGCGGAAGAAGACTCCAAAGAATTCTTCTCCCTCCGACTCTGTTAACTTCAATACTACTCATCCCGATTTAGCAAAGCATCTCGGTTCTAGTGCCTGTAATAAGCCACAATCGCGTCACCGGCTTGCGGCGTTACGCTGAGAACGAACGTGATGTTAGACCCGCTCAGCGTATAGTCCCCGTGCTGCTGCAACAGCACTCCGTTCTTACAGAGCCTCAAGCTTATTGCGGGGGTCGGCGCATTGGCAAGTGTGAACGCCACATTCACTCCGTTGATGAGGCCGCCGGGCACTTCGTCGTCCGCGTAGCTGGGAGCTGGAGACGTAGTCCCGGTTACACGATAGTACGCCTGCACAAGGTCGCCCGATTGTGGAATGCTTCCGGCAAGAAACGTAACGGCCTTTCCGGAAACGGTGTAATCAACCCCGCTTGCCTGGACGAGACCATTACGATAGATCTCCAGGCTGGCAGCCGGGGCCGGACTGGCGCTCAATGTGAAGATTGTGTTAGCTCCGTTGAGAGTGCCGGCAGGAAGCTCGCCATCGACGAATGCGACATTGGCGGACCCCGATCCCGTCCCCGATCCTGTGGACGCGTTGCCGGCAACAGAAGCTGCCAGGGCCGTCACTGTATTGTTCAGAGTGGTGATTGCGGAGTTGTCAGCCGTTTCATTTGTTGTAACCGCATTCACGCTGGTCGTGAGAGTGCCGGCAGCGCTGGTGACCGCGTTCAGCGCCCCGGTCAGACCCGATACCTGGCTCATCGCGACGGGCAGAGTCGCGTACTGAGAAGTGCCGGAGCCAGTTCCCGATCCTGAACCGCTGCCGGATCCGCTTCCCGAGCCGGTCACCGAAGAGGTCCGCACCCCTGCCACGCTCAGGGCGTTGCTGCTAGGCGGGACTTGCCAAGTCTCTGTCCACGTTGTCGTGCCATCGCTGCTCGAATAAACGACTTGGTAGTAAGAACCGGCAGCGGCTGTGGTGGTTGGAACCAGAAGAACCGAAAGCGCGCCATTGTAAATGCGGGCGGAGGTGCTGAGAGGTGAGATAGACCCGCTCACCGTAGTCGAAAACCCATTCCAGGTAATCACTAACGTTCCGTTGAAAGGGGTGCCGTCCGCGTTGAAAATCGTGTCGCGGATCTGGGTCAGGTTGTTCTGCGCCAGCGCGCGTGTCGTCAAGATAGTTGCTGTCAGGAAGAGAGTTAAAAGTATGTACCGGAGTTTAACCATGAGGCCTCGCGTCAGAGTCGCCCGCATTCTTTACGGGCGATCTAAGTCAAGCATGGGAGCGAGTGAATCGGGTTACGGTGGCGCCTGACAGGCGATTGGAAATATCCCTAAGTAGAGGTAAGTAAAGCTGTTTGAAAAGACTGAGATTTTTCGGCCAAGCTGTGACCGGCAGGGCCTGCGCCAAACACCGGCATCCGTGCGGACCGCCCTACATCACGCGTCCGCCGTTCGCATCGATGCGCTCCGCATTCAGGTAGGGGCGCAGCGCGTCGGGCACCAGGATGCTGCCATCCGCTTGCTGATAGTTCTCGATAATCGCCACCCATGTCCGGCCCACCGCCAACCCGCTGCCGTTAAGGGTATGAACGAATTCCGGCTTGGTTTTGCCGCTCTTCGCGCGGATCTGGGCGCGCCTCGCCTGAAAGGCGTCGAAATTGGAGCACGAGGAAATCTCCTTAAACCCGTTTTGCCCAGGCAGCCAGACCTCAATGTCGTAGGTCTTGGCGGATGAGAACCCCATATCGCCCGTGCATAAGACGATGGTCCGATACGGCAGCCCAAGGCGCTCCAGGACAGCTTCGGCATTGCGCGTCAGCTTCTCGTGTTCGTCAGCGCTTTGTTCGGGCCGGGTAAACTTCACCATCTCCACTTTTTGAAACTGGTGCTGCCGAATGATGCCGCGCACGTCACGTCCATAAGATCCGGCCTCGCTGCGGAAGCATGGAGTATACGCGCAAAGTGAAATCGGCAGGTTGTCCGCGTTCAGAGTTTCGTCCCGAAACAGGTTGGTGACCGGGACCTCCGCCGTGGGCGCCAACCACAGGTCGTGCCCTTCGCATCGAAACAGGTCTTCGGCGAACTTAGGCAATTGGCCGGTTCCGTAAAGACTGGCCGAGTTAATCAGGAAAGGAGGCAGAACTTCCTGGTAACCGTGCTCGCGCGTGTGTAGATCGAGCATGAAATTGACCAAGGCACGTTCCAGGCGCGCCCCCAATCCCCAGTAAACCGCGAATCTGGCGCCAGTCACTTTGGCCGCGCGCTCCATGTCGAGAATGCCCAGTTCCGGCCCAAGATCCCAGTGCGCTTTTGCCGGAAATCCGAATTCGCGCGGAGCGCCCCAGCGTTTGATCTCAACGTTGTCGCGCTCGCTTTTGCCGGCGGGCACTTCCTGGTAAGGCAAATTGGGAACGCGCGCGAGAAAATCCCGGAACTCCAGATCGAGCCTGTTTACATGCTCGTCCAACTCTGCGATGCGGTCGCCCATCGCCCGCACCTGCGCCTGCCGTTCCACCGTGTCTTCGCCGGCTTTGCGCAGCTTGCCGATTTCCACCGTAGCTTGGTTGCGCTCCGCCTTGGTCTGTTCGGCTTCAGTAACGCACTGTCTGCGCCGCTGGTCCAGATCCAAAAACACATTCACGTCTAGCGTGTATCCGCGCAGCCCCAAACGCTCTCGAAGGCTGTCGAGATTGTTTCGAAAGAAGCTGAGATCGTACATCCTAATCCGAGCCGTGCCGGTCGTCGGAGTGCGGCCGTTCGAGCAGCGGAACCCACTCTTGTCCATCGGGGGCCCCGGTGTAATCGGCCCTTGGACGGATCAAACGGTTGTTGCTGTATTGCTCGAGTATGTGGGCGGTCCAGCCGGACATGCGGCTAACCGCGAAAATGGGAGTGAATAGGTCGATTGGAATTCCCAACGAATAGTAAGCGCATGCCGAGTAAAAATCCACGTTGGCATTCAGACCCCTCAACTCGCTGACGGTCCGTTCCACTCGCGAGGACTTTTCGAAAAGCTCCGTGTGACCGGTTTCCCGGCTGAGTTCCTCGCTCATTCTCTTAAGGTGAATCGCCCGCGGGTCCAGCACCTTGTAGACGCGGTGTCCAAAGCCAGAGACCTTGATCTTCTCCATCCTATTATTCAGGTCGCCCTTGACCTTCTCCACGGCGTCCTCCGGAGATTTTGTCGCCAGCAGCATGTGAATGACGCCCTCGTTCGCGCCGCCGTGCAGCGGTCCCTTCAGCGCCCCAATCGCCGAGGTCGCGGCGGAATACATGTCGGACAGCGTGGCCGCCGTGATCCTTGCAGCGAACGTGGAGGCATTTAATTCGTGGTCGGCATGCAGGATCAATGCCACGTCGAAGACCCGTTCGCACAATCCGTCCGGATGTTTCCCCGTCAGCGTGTAAAGGAAATTCGCGGCGTAAGTGAGATCCGGATCCCCGGGGATTACGTCCCTTCCATTGCGCAAGGAGTTGAATGTCGTGACTATGGTCGCAACCCGCGCCATCAACTTCACGGCCTTCTTTTGATTTGCCTCCGCCGAATTGTCGCGGGTAAGAGGATCGTAGAGGCTGAGCAGGGAGACAGCGGTGCGCAGCACTTCCATCGGGACACTGCCAGCGGGAACATTTTTTAAGAAGTTCACGACCGCGGCCGGCAACTCGCGCTCCGCCACCAGTCCGGCCTTCAAGTCAATCAACTCTCTGCTATTCGGAAGGCGCCCATTCCAGAGGAGATAGATAACCTCCTCGAAAGTCGCGTTGTCCGCCAGCGTGTGGATGTTAAAGCCTTGATAACTTAGGATTCCCCGGTCGCCGTCGATGAAGCAGATACTCGAAGTCGTCGCGACAATACCCTCAAGTCCCGCGCCCGTAGTTGCACTCGCCATTGCAAATTCGCTCTCCGGTTTCATTCTATCCCTCCATGCGCAAAAGCCCTTCCGGGGCGGGCGTTTGTTAGTCTGGCCTTTACGCGGGATAATGTCGGATTGGTGATCACATCCACCCAGCTTGTGCGGTTCCCATCGGATTCTATCGGCGGCCTGCCGAAGGAACTCCACCAGGCGGCGCTCCTCCGGGCGTTCCGCATCATGTACCTGTCCCGTTGTTTGGATAACCGCGAGATCCTGCTCAAAAGACAAAGCAAGATTTTTTTTCAAGTGAGCGCAGCCGGGCACGAGGCGATTCAAACGGCGGCGGGCATGGTCCTGCGCCCTGGCCACGACTGGACTTTCGGCTATTACCGGGACCGCGCGTTAGCTTTGGCGCTGGGCGTTACGGCGGAAGACATGCTGCTGCAGGCCGTCGGCGCCGCTCGGGATTCAGCTTCCGGTGGCCGCCAGATGCCGTCTCACTGGTCCTCCCCCACGCTGCACGTCTTCACTGGATCTTCGCCCACAGGCACGCAATTCATCCAAGCGGCCGGGTGCGCGCAGGCCAAGCGTTACATGCATCCGGATTCCGATGAGATCACGCTGGTCAGCAGCGGTGAAGGCGCCACCAGCGAGGGCGAGTTCTGGGAGTGCATCAATGCCGCATGCCTCGAAAAGCTTCCGCTTTTAGTGCTGATCGAAGACAACGGGTTCGCTATTTCCGTTCCTGTCGAGCGGGAGACTCCGGGCGGCAACATAGCGCGTCTACTGGAAGGATTTCCAGGGCTGCTGCGTATCGAAGTGGACGGCACCAACTTTGTCGATTCTTACCGCGCGGTGACGAAAGCCGCCGAGTATTGCCGCGCCGGGCATGGACCCGCGCTTGTGCGTGCCACCTGTATCCGGCCCTATTCGCACTCGCTATCCGATGACGAGCGCCAGTATAAATCGAAAGCCGAGCGCGACGAAGAAGCCGGAAGAGATCCTCTCACTACTTTCCCGCGTTTCCTCTTGGATCAAGGCTTCGTAGACCAGGCCGAGTTGGATCGAGTGACCGCCGAGATCGACGCGGATGTTGCCCAGGTCACGGATCGCGTGCTCCTCGAACGGCCTCCCGACAAGAACACCGTTTTCCTGCACCTCTACTCGGATGAAATCGATCCCTGCTCCAGCGAGTTCGATAAAAGACCGGACTTTTATGGCGAGCCGCGCACCATGCTTGATTCCATCAACCAGACGCTTGCCGAGGAGATGCGCCGCAGTGGCAGTGTCATCGTATTCGGTGAGGACGTTGCCGATTGTAGCCGGGAACACAATCTAAGCGAGGTCAAAGGGAAAGGCGGCGTCTTCAAGGCCACCGCCGGTCTGCAGCGTGAGTTTGGCAGCTTGCGATGCTTCAATACTCCGATTGCGGAAGCGGGTATTATCGGCCGGGCTATCGGCATGGCCGCGCGTGGATTGAAGCCGGTGCCCGAGATTCAGTTCTTCGACTACATCTGGCCGGCTATGATGCAGATCCGCGATGAGGTCGCTAACATTCGCTGGCGTTCTAACAACGGATTCTCCTGCCCTATGGTGATTCGCGTTCCGATCGGCGGCTATTTAACCGGCGGCTCTATCTACCACAGCCAGTGCGGCGAAGTGGCTTTTACGCATCTGCCGGGCCTCCGCGTAGTGTTCCCATCGAACGCCCTCGATGCCTGCGGATTATTGCGCACCGCCATTCGCTGCGACGACCCGGTTTTGTTTCTGGAACACAAGAAGCTCTATCGCGAGCCTTACAATCGTTCGCCGCATCCGGGCGCGGACTACACCGTTCCGTTCGGCAAAGCGAAAACCGTAAAACTGGGACAAAGCCTGACGATCGTCACCTACGGCGCGCTGGTGCAGAAGTCGCTGCTGGCAGCCCTGCGGCTTGAGCAGAAACGTCCCGACGAGTCGGTCGAGATTATCGATCTGAGAACCCTGTCGCCCTACGATTGGGAGACGATTGCGGCGTCGGTGAGAAAGACGAACCGCGTCCTGATCGCCTACGAGGACACGCTTTCCTGGGGCTATGGAGCGGAGATCGCGGCCCGCATCGCGGACGAACTCTTCACGTTTCTGGATGCGCCCGTCGGCCGTGTAGCGGCGCTCGATACATGGGTGGCGTACAGCCCGACGCTTGAGGATGCCATCCTGCCGCAAGTAGAAGATCTGGTGCGCGAAGGGGATCGCCTGCTGGCATTCTGATTGGCGCAGGTACGGAGCCGCGACCAAAGGGAGTCGTGCCTTCATATCTCAATCGGCCGCACTTTCCGCAGCACCAACGCGCTCAACACCAGCGGCACCGTCGCGATCCAAACAACCTCCGTGTATAACTTGTGATCAGACAGAAAACCAATCACCGGCGAGATCACCGTTTGAAGCAACCCGAACGCGCAAGTCAGGGCCGCGATGGCTAAGCCTGTCCGCGCCGGTCCGAAAATATCGACCGGCAACGCATACAGATTCACGCTCCCTGCCAGCGCAAAGAAGAAGCTAAGCGAAATGATCGCTGTTGCCCAATGCGCATCCCTCGCAAACGGCAGTGCCAGAGTGATTAGGGAGCCCGCCGCGCTTGCGTACAGCGCGTTGCGGCGTGCGGAAACGGCGTCGGCGCCGCGCCTCATCCAATGCAGCGACAGCCAGCCGCCGAAGAATCCGCCAAGGTTCGATACCAGTGGCGGAATCCAGGAATAAGCCGCCGTCTGCCGCAGGGTCAAACCCTGCACGCGCATCAGGTACAACGTCGTCCAGTTCGACCACAAAGAGTAGCTGCCCATCCAAAGCACATTCGCGATTACCAGCAGCGCCAAATCTCGATGCAGTAGAATTGAGCGCCGCGGACGCGCGCCGGCATCCGGGCGGACGAATTCCAGATCGCCATGCCGCGGTCGAATAGTGCGGCTTACGATAAGCCAAATCGGAATCCAGATGAACCCCAGGACACCTGTGATGATAAACGGTATCCGCCAGCCGCTTCGTTCCGCCAGTCCGATCGTCCATGGCGCGATGGCCATCCCAACGCTTAGGCCGATTTGATTTACCGCCGCGCCCAATGCGCGCTCTTCGGGCTTGAGATACAAGCCATTCAGTTTTCCCACTGCGGGAACGCCCGCCGATTCGCCAACCCCCAGGGCCGCCCTGCAAATTGCCAGACCGCCCAACCCGCGAACAAAGCCGGTACAAACCGCCGCCGCGGACCACCAAGTGACGGCGGCTGAAATTCCTTTGGTTACCCCGACTCGATCTAGAAACCAGCCCGTTGCGAGAGAACTTGCGGCGTACGCTATGGAGAACGCCGAGATCAAAAGGCCGAACCGGGTTTGGTTGAAATGCAGTTCCGCCATCAACAATGGCGCCAGGGTCGATAGCAGCGCGCGATCGAGATAGTTCAAGGTTGACGAGATCACGAACACCGTGACAGCCACCCAGCGCATCGGAAAGGGAGGGCGCATGACGTAAAGATCTATGATCGTTAACGATCCATGGCACAAGCAAGAAATTCCGAAAAGATAATGCGCCGCCGGTTCATCGAAGCTGCCGGCGCCCTTGCCTCAACGGCCGTGGTAAACGCGGACGATCTGCCCGGCAGCGTTGCGCTCGATTGGGAACAACGGTTCGGCAGCATCACCGACGTGCGCGGTATTCGGGTCGGTCATTACACGGAGACGCGCCGTCCCACCGGCTGCACGGTAGTGCTCTTCGACGATGGCGCGGTGGCGGGTGTGGACGTTCGCGGTTCGGCGCCCGGAACGCGCGAAACAGACCTCCTGAATCCCATCAATACCGTGCAAAAGGTGAATGCGATTCTGCTCTCGGGCGGCAGCGCCTATGGTCTGGATGCCGCCGGCGGAGTGATGCGCTTCCTCGAAGAACGGAACATCGGCTTCCACGTCGGCTCGGCGGTAGTGCCCATCGTTCCCGCCGCCATTCTGTTCGATCTCCAGATTGGCGACCCCAAGGTCCATCCGAATGCGGCCTCCGGTTACATGGCGTGCCAAGCCGCGGCCAATGCCAACGTGGCGGAAGGAAGCGTGGGAGCGGGCGCTGGCGCAACCGTAGGGAAATTCTTTGGCGCGGCGTTGGCAATGAAGTCCGGCATCGGAACCGCGTCCTGGACAGTGGATCAAAAGCAACTGGTGGTGGGCGCAATCGCCGCCGTGAACGCGGTGGGCGACGTCGTTCATCGGCGAACCGGCCAAATTCTGGCGGGTGCCCGGCGTCCGGATGGTCCGGGTTTTCTGAACACTATGGATCAGTTCATGAAAGGAGCCATCGGCGCGCCGATCCTGGGTGCGAATACCACCATTGCGGTGGTTGCAACCAACGCCGCCCTCACTAAAGTAGAAATTACGAAGGTTGCTCAAATGGCTCAGGATGGGCTTGCGCGCAGCATTAATCCAGTGCATACACTCGCCGATGGGGACACAATATTCGCGGCGGCCACGGGAACTAGCCGCGAACGCCACGATGTCAGCCTCATCGGCGCTATTGCCGCGGAGGTGCTGGCGCATGCCGTAAACCGCGCCGTCATTGCCGCCACCGGGATCGAAGGCTACCCGGCGAACCGCGATATTTATACGGGGAAGTAACTACCAGTTGATCGCTTTGGCCTGAATCGCGTCGGCTTGAACGTAGATTGTCTCGCCATGCTGGGCCGTCCCGTTTTTCACTAGCAGACGGTGTTCTCCCGGCGCTAGATGAAGCGTAGCCGGCGTTTGGCCGTAGTTCTTTCCATCGATAAGAATCGCGAGGCCGCTCGGCGTCGATGTGACGAGAAGCGTCCCTAACTGCCGGGTAAAAGCGATAAACAGGGACTTGTCTTGCGGGAGCGAGAAGATACGCTGCGCCCGGCTAAAACCGTCCACGCTCGCGCTAAGCGTGTGCCGTCCAGGCGGAAGTGAAAGCGTGCAGGGTGTTGTGCAACTCCTTGCCAGATCGCCATCCACCACTATGTCCGCCGAAGGCGGGTCGGTTAAGATCCCAACTGCCGCGGTCGTCGGCGCAGGCGTTTCCCGTTTCGCACGGTCCGGCTTCGAAAGGGAGGGAGGCGGCTGTTTAACAGGGGCGCTCGTCAGCGGCGCTGGGGCGTGTGAGCTTTCCGGAGGCGGCGTTGCTGGCCCTGCATTAGTATCCAGAACCTGCACTGGAAGATTCGGGTGGGGCTTATAGCGCCAAACAAAAACTACCAGACCGATAGCTGCCAGACAGAGCGCCGCTATCAGTCCGTAACGCCGGCGAGATCCAGCGCCTTTGCCCTCTGAGACCTCGTCGTCCGGCTGATCTCCATAACGCCTGCGAATACGTGTGGAAGATGCGCCGAAAGCGACCCACGCCGGAGCGTTGGAAACTTGCGGCGGCTTGCCCTCATAACCCGCGTCGGCCCAACCCGGGCACTCCAAGAGAGCTGTCGTCAGCTCATCCGCAAAAGTTGTGCAAGAGGAAAAGCGCTGTTCGGGGTCTTTGCCAAGAGCGCGGTTTATTGCGGCCCCCACGCGTGAGGTCAGTGCACGATCGACCTCCTCCGCGGCAACGGGTTTCTCGGAACAAACGCGATAGAAAAACTGTGTCAAATTCGCGGCGTCGAACGGTCTGCGGCCACAAACCAGTTCGTAAGCGATCACGCCCAGCGAGAATTCGTACGAACGTACGTCGGTGCCGGTGCCGAGGATGCGCTCAGGCGGAAGATAACGCGCCGCCTCCGGTATCGTTCCATCTGTCGTTAATTCTTCTTCTGGAACAAACAAGCCACCCGCTCCCAGCAGCGTCACCGCGATTTCGGGGCCGTTGAGACTAGTTGAAACGGATACATTACCGGGCGTTAAGTCGCCCGTTAAACTGCCGTTTCCAAATGCCTCGTCGATGGCCTTCGCCAGCTGCCGCAGAATAGCCAGACGCACCGGCTTCGCAGGCAAATTCCTGGGTTCAAGAATCCTGTCGAGCGAAGTTTTGATTCCGCGCTGCCGCGTCTCACTCAAGTTTAGGCTCCCGCTTTATAGACGCGCAACGAAATCATCCGAAACGGAAATTACATTGGGCAAGTCTTCCCCTGTTACGATTGGTTAATCCCCGATGATTCCCGAGGTCATACCTGAAGGGCTCACCTTCGACGATATTTTGCTTCAGCCTGAGCGCAGCGAAGTGATCCCATCCGAAACCGACACCACCACGCGGCTCACGGCGAAAATCGAATTGAAGATTCCGATCGTCAGCGCCGCCATGGACACGGTTACAGAATCGCACATGGCCATTGCGCTGTCGCAGCAAGGCGGGATCGGCATCGTTCACCGCAACATGTCGATCGAACGGCAGGCCGAAGAGGTGGACCGGGTGAAGCGCAGCGAGAGCGGCATGATCGTCGATCCGGTCACCATCGAACCCGAGCGCAAAATCTCGGAAGCCTTGGAATTGATGCGGAGTTACCGGATTTCGGGGGTTCCCGTCACTAAAAACGGCAAGTTGGTGGGGATTCTCACGAACCGCGATTTGCGCTTTGAGACGCGCTACGAACTGCCCATTTCGGAAGTGATGACGAAGGATCATCTCGTCACGGTTTCGGTGGGCACGACGCTCGAAGAAGCGGAAAAGATTCTGCACGAGCATCGGATAGAAAAGCTTCTGGTCGTTGACGAAAACTACGCGCTCAAGGGTCTCATCACTGTTAAGGACATCCAGAAGAAGTTGAAGTACCCGAATGCCGCGAAAGACGAGCAAGGGCGGCTGCGGGTGGGCGCGGCTGTTGGTTCCTCCGGCGACTTTGTGGAGCGAGCGCAGGAATTGTGCAAGAAGAAAGTAGACGTACTTGCCGTCGATTCCGCGCACGGACACAGCCGCCGCGTGATGGATGCCGTCAAGGCCCTTAAGCATGCTTTGCCCGACATGGAAGTGCTGGCGGGCAACGTCGCAACGTTCGAGGGAGCGCGCGACCTTATCTCGTTAGGCGCCGATGGCATCAAGGTGGGGATTGGGCCGGGGTCCATTTGCACCACGCGCGTCGTCAGCGGCGCGGGTGTGCCCCAGATCACGGCTATCGCGGAATGTTCCAGAGCCACGCGCGATGCCGGCGTGCCTTTAATTGCGGATGGCGGCATCAAGTACTCGGGCGACATCACCAAGGCCATCGCGGTTGGTGCGAGTTCAGTCATGATCGGAAGCCTCTTTGCCGGAACCGACGAGAGTCCGGGAGAGACGATCCTTTATCAGGGGCGGACGTTTAAAAGCTATCGCGGAATGGGCTCCATGGGCGCCATGCAAGGCTCGGGCGGCTCTGAACGCTACTCGCAGACCAACACTGAAACCTCCGGCGGAAAACTTGTGCCGGAAGGCATTGAGGGCCGTGTGCCCTACAAGGGTCCGATTTCGGAATTGAGCTACCAGTTGGTCGGCGGATTGCGCGCCGGTATGGGGTATTGCGGAGCCCGCACCATTCACGAATTGCAGCGCAAAGCCAGGTTCCTGCGCGTCACCATGGCGGGTCTGCGTGAAAGCCACGTCCACGACGTCATCATCACAAAGGAAGCTCCGAATTACCGCGTGGAGTAGTGGCAGGTGGAGTAATGGAAGGCAACGTCGGCACGCGTTCCAGAATAGCGTGCTCAATCTCTACCCGAGAACGCAAGACATACACAGAAGCGAAGCCCTCTCCGGCCAAATCGGGCAGGCCTTTCCGTAATTCTTGGAGCTGCTCTTGAATGATCATTTGCGGCACACGGCGCTCACGCTCTCGATTCTGCTGCATGCACACGAGTTCCGGCAAATCGAGAACGATTGCGACGGCGGGCAACTGGAACCGGCGCGCCAAGACTAGTGACCGGTCACGCGCTGCGCGTTTTACGTTTGTCGCGTCGATCACCGTAAGCCGTCCCGCTCTTAGCCTCCTGGCCGCAATGAACCGCAGCACCGCGAAGGCGTCCGCTGTCGCCGCCTGATCGCCTTCGTCATCGTAAACGAGACTTCGGCAGAAATCGGAAGACAAGACTTCAGTCGGACGGAAATGTTTTTTTGCGAAGCTCGATTTGCCGCTGCCTGCCGCCCCAACCAGTAGCACCAGCGAAGGCTCCGGAATCAGCAGCGTGGATGCGGCTCCAGCCGTCGCGCTTGCCTCCGTGATGTTCCTCAAGTGCGATAGCTGCCGTTGATCTGTATGTAGCCTTCGGTGAAATCGCAAGTGAAGAAACGGGCTTCTCCCTTGCCTCGTCCCTTATGAACGATTCTGATTTGCACTTCGTCGCTGTCAAGGTTTGTCTTGAGGCTGGCCTCATCGTAGTCCGCCGCCAGACCACCGATGCAAACCGCCACCTTCTGCAGGAACACGTCTACGTTGGCGGGATTGAAAGTGACGCCGGCATATCCGGCGGCTGATAGAATGCGGCCCCAGTTTGCGTCACTTCCGGCAATGGCCGTTTTCACGAGCGGTGAGTTTGCAATAGCTCGGGCGATTTTGCGGGCGTCTTCATCGTTCTTGAAACCCAGCGCGCGCACGATGATCAGCTTTCGAGCGCCTTCGCCATCGGCGGCAATCTGTTCGGCCAGGCTCTCCATCACCCACGTGACCACTTCCACCAGAGTGCGCGTGTCTTTAGTACTGGGCTTCACTTTAGACGCGCCATTGGCAAC
>OCTA010000262.1_pt1 | contig 48176 bp, 51 predicted proteins | sample 1538991 | NCBI WGS metagenome assembly OCTA01 (sample SAMEA3539302, study PRJEB22396) | soil metagenome | biome: tundra; feature: field; material: soil | place: USA | collected 2010-05 | depth 0.15 m
CCTGGGCCCGCCACCGCTCTCTGGGCCCGCCACCGCTCTCTGGGCCCGCCACCGCCGCGATGGCGATGAACGGGCCCGGGATCCGCGTCGCGTACCGCGTACGCGGTGAGCTGATCAGCTTTGGTGGTGAACTAAACCGGCTGGGCGACGGGGACGAGCACACGCTGGGCGAGATCGACTAGCCGGCTGGAGTAGCCCCACTCGTTGTCATACCAGGCCACGACCTTGACCTGGGTTCCGTCGATCACGGCGGTCAGACCCGCGTCGAAGATCGACGAATACGCGGATCCCACGATGTCGCTGGAGACGATCGGGTCATCTGTGTAGGCGAGGATGCCCTCCAGGCTGCCGACGTCGGCCAGGCGCGCGAACGCGGCGTTGATCTCCTCCGCGCTTGTCTGGCGCTCGGTCTCCACGGTCAGATCGACCAGCGAGCCCGTCGGCATCGGCACGCGAATCGCGAAGCCGTTCAGCCGCCCGGCGAGCTCCGGGATCACCAGACCGAGCGCCTTGGCGGCGCCGGTCGAGGTCGGGACGAGGTTGATCGCGGCCGACCGCGCCCGCCGTAGATCCTTGTGCGGCCCGTCGAGCAGATTCTGATCGGCGGTGTAGGCGTGGACGGTGGTCATCAGGCCGTGCCGGATCCCAGCCGTTTCGTGCAGCACCATGGCCACGGGGGCCAGGCAGTTCGTGGTGCAGGAGGCGTTGGAGATGATGTGATGGTGCTCGGGGTCATAGACCTCGTCGAAGTTGACGCCAAGCACGACCGTTGCGTCGGGCGGCTGATCCCCCTTGGCCGGGGCCGAGATGATCACCTTGCGCGCGCCGGCGTCAAGGTGCTGAGCAGCGGCTGCGCGCGTGCGGAAGCGTCCCGTGGACTCGATCACCACGTCCACGCTAAGCTCAGACCATGGCAGCGCCCGCGGGTCGGTCTCCGAGAGCACCCTGACCTCGGCGCCGTCGATCACGATGGCGCCCTTACGGGCCTCGACCTCGCCCCCAAACCGGCCGAAGACGGAGTCGTACTTGAGCAGGTGAGCGAGGGTCTGAGGGGTGACCAGGTCGTTCACGGCGACTACCTCGATGTCAGCGCCACGAGCGTGGGCTGAGCGCACGAAGCTGCGCCCGACTCGGCCGAATCCGTTGATCGCTACGCGTACTGGCATGAGAACCGTCCTCTTCTAACGCTTTGGATGATGCTTTCGGTGCATCGTGTCCCCATCGAAGCTACGCGCGTGCGTGGCGTCTGTAATCAGCAGCAAAGCGCGGTCCGAGTCAGTACTTGACCCCGACCCACGCTCAGGATCCATGACGAGTCCTCAGTTGCGAAGCGATGGCACCGGTACCGGTGGCGGAGCCGCCTCGACGCGCAGGCGCGCGTCGACGATCAGCGCGCCGTCGGGACGCGCGATCAGCGGGTTGCAGTCGAGCTCGATGATCTCCGGGTGAGCCTCGACCATCGCGCTGACACGGAGCAGCACATCCTCCACCGCGGCCACGTCACAGGGTTCAGCGCCCCGGTAGCCGTCCAGCAGCGGAAATGTCTTCAGTGATCTGAGCATCTCATCCGCATCGAGGTCGGTGACCGGGGTGATCCGGACGGCCACGTCGCGTATCAGCTCGGCGCTGGTGCCTCCGGCGCCGCACGCCACGACCGGGCCGAAGCTCTGATCGTGCACGACGCCCACGATCAGCTCCACCCCATCAGGAGCCATCGGCTGCAGAATCAGGCCCTGCAAGCTGTGGCCGGCGGTTTCCACGGAGGTTCTAATGCGCTCCGCGGCGTCTCGCACCGCGTCGGCACCGTCGAGGTCGAGCACCACCCCGCCGGCGTCGGTCTTATGCAATAGCCCGGCGGCGATCGCCTTCAGGGCCACCGGTACCCCGAGCTCGGCCGCGGCGTCAGCGGCCTCCTGGCCATCCTTGACGAATCGCGTCACCGCCAGCGGCAGCCCGTAGCAGGCCAGGAGCTCGGCGACCCGCTCAGGGGGCAGCCAGCCGGAACCGCCCGCGAGCTGCCGGGAGATGATCGCCGCCGCGGCCTCAGGGCTGCATCCCGAGGCGTCGAAGGACTTGCCGTCGGGCCGGCTCCGCCAGCGACCGTGCCGGGCGGCGAGCGCAACCGCCCGCGCGGCATCCTCAGGGAACTGATAGCCGGGAACCTCGACGCGGTCGGAGCTCAGGTCCGGCGGCGGCCCCTCCTCGGTCATGAACACCGCGGCGATCGGGCAGTGCTCGGCGGCCTCGGCGACCTCACGGATCGCGAGCGCCACATCCTGAGCCTGGGTGACCAGCGGTGGCACGAAGATCACCAGGATCGCGTCACACGCGTCGGCTGCGACGAGTGCGAGCATCGTCCGGCGGTAGTCGTCGGCCGATGCGGAGGCGATCATGTCAATCGGGTTGCCGAGCGACGCCGTCTCCGGCAGGAACGACGCCAGCTCCGCCCTGACTTCCGGTGCGAGCTCGGGCACCTCCACCCCATTGGCCTGGCAGGCGTCGGCGCAGATGATCCCGGGGCCACCGGCGTTGGTCACGATCGCGATCCGGTCCCCGCGCGGGATCGGCTGCTTGGTCAGCAGCGCCGCCACGTTGAACAGCTCGGGCAGGGTGTCGGTCCGGATCACCCCGGCCTGATGAAACAGGGCGTCGACCGTCACATCGGACGCCGACAGCAGCGCACCGGTGTGCGATGAGGTCGCCCGCGCTCCGGCGGCCGAGCGGCCGCTCTTGACCGCGACGATCGGCAAGGTGCGGGACACGCGGCGCGCAATCCGCGCAAACTTGCGCGGATTACCAAACGATTCCAGGTACAGCAGGGCGACGTCGGTATGCGGATCCTGCTCCCAGTACTGGAGCAGGTCGTTGCCCGACAGATCGGACTTGTTGCCGACCGAGACGAACGAGGACAGGCCGACGCCCAGCCGTCTGGCGGCCTCGATGATCGCGATTCCCAGCCCGCCGCTCTGCGACATGAAGCCGACCCTTCCAGGGATCGCCTTCGGAGGGGCGAAGGTCGCGTTGAGTCGCACGTCGGGGGCGGTGTTGAGCACGCCGAGGCAGTTGGGCCCGACCATCCGCATCCCGGCATCACGGCAGACCTCTACCAGCTCTCGCTGGCGCTCGGCTCCCTCCCCACCGATCTCGCTGAAGCCGGCCGAGATGACCAGTAGCGCACGCACACCGATCGAGGCGCAGTCCCGGGCGGCCTGCACCGCCTGCTCGGCGGGCACAACTACGACGGCGAGGTCAACCGCCCCAGGGATCTGGGTGACCGAGCGGTAGGCCGGTAGGGACTGGACCACGTCGGCACGGTCGTTGACCGCGTAGACGGGTCCGTTGAACTCGCCGGCGATCAGGTTGTGCAAGACCGCGCCGCCAATCGTAGCCCGGCGCCGCGAGGCGCCGATCACCGCCACCGACCGCGGCGAGAGGAAAGCCTGCACGGCGGCGACCGCGGCCGTGCTCTCGCGCTCCTCAAAGCGGGCCAGCGCATGCGGCGAGAGCGAGGTCGGCAGCTCGATCTCGATCGAATCACGCGTCGAGTGCAGGTCGATGGGAAAACCGCTCTCACGGAAGACCTCGATCATCCGGTGGTTGGCCGGCAGGACCTCCGCGCTGAAGGTGCTGATCCCGTGCTGTTCGGCGATCTCGGCCAGGTGGGCAAGCAGGATCGTCGAGATCCCGCGTCCCTGCCACGAGTCGTCGACCAAAAAGGCAACCTCGGCGCGCTCGGCATCGATCCGCACATAGGCCGCGTGGGCGATCACTCTCAGCGGCGCGCCGGTCTCGGCGATCAGCGCAAAACGATCGGCATAGTCGACGTCGAGCGACCACTTGGTCGCCCATTCAAGGTTGGCGGCGCCGAAGAAGCGAAATCCGATCGATTCCTGGGAGAGCCCCCCGAGAAAGGCCCTGATCGCGCTTTCGTCGTCGGCCCGGACGGGCCGCACGCGCAGCGTCGAACCGTCACGCAGGACGATGTCCGCTTCCCGTTCACCGGGATAACCGAAGCTCGGGGCGGCCGCAGCGCTCATCGACCACAGTATCGGGCTCGCCCGGAGGCTCGGTATCCGTAGTTCGTACGACTCGGCCGGCGTAAGTCCCGCACAAGGCCCGCACGGCGCGCGACCTGCGTTCTAAGTACCGACCGCCCCTCGTGCCAAGCGCGGATTTCAGACGCGGCCCAGGGCCCTAGGCTCACGGGCATGACCGTCCGCGCCACCCCCCCAGCCGACACAGCGTTGCTGGAGATCAGGCCGATCCGACCCGGGGACAAGGAGCCGCTCAACCGGGGCTTTGAGCAGCTCAGCGAGCGCTCACGCTACCGCCGCTTTCTGGCGCCGCACGGCCGCCTGTCATCAGCCGAGCTGCGCTACCTGACCGAGGTCGATCACCACGATCATGAGGCGCTGGTGGCCGTGGAGCCCGGCACGGGACGCGGCGTCGGCGTCGCGCGCTACATACGCTCCACCGAGGATCCCACGGCCGCCGAACTGGCGGTCGCGGTCATCGACGACTGGCAGGAGCAGGGTGTCGGAACCCGGCTGACCGCCGCGCTCGCCGACCGCGCGCGCCATGAGGGGATCAAGCGCTTCACCGCGCTGGTGCTGGCCGAGAACGAGCTGATGCTCAACCTGCTGGACGACTTGGGTCGCGTGCGCGTCGTGCACACAGAGAAGGGCACCGTTGAGCTGACGATCGATCTTCCTGAGCGCGGACTCGGACGCCTGCCACAGCTGCTGCGGGCGATCGCGCGCGGAGACCTCCATGCGCTGGCCCGCGGGGGTCGGACAAGCGACTGATCCGGCCGCCGGCATCCGTGAGCGCGGACCAGCAATCCGCACAGCAGGAGCTGGGGCAGGATCGCCGCCGTGCGCGCAGGTCACGCGCGACGATCGCCGCGGTCACTGCCGGACGGGGTGAGGTAAGGCGCCAGGTAGTGGGCATCGATCTTGTTCACGGGCGCCCAGGTCGGCGCTTCGGTGATCTGCGAGTTGAAGCCATGGCCCCCGGTGACCCGGGCGCTCAGATAGCGGGGCTTGTTGCCGGTCATCAGCACCCCGCGGATCACCGGGTGAAATGGCGTCGGCGTCACCGGGGCGCCCGCCAGCGCCGCGATGGCGCGGGCGGCGGTATCGGCCTGCTGAGCCGCGGCGCCGCCGAACTTGATCACGAAATCGGTCGCGTCACCGGCGGCGTAGATGCGCTCCACCCCACGGACCTGGCAGTGCGGGTCGATCGGGATGAACCCGTTCAGGCCACCGGGGATCCCGCGCACCTGTGGTCCCACCAGCTCCGGCGCGGCCACGATCCGATCAACCTGGAGCTCGCGCGGCCGATGATCGGCGGACCGGCGCTCCCGCGCCGACCCGGCCCGCGTGATCACAATCTGTCCGCTGCGGGGCACATCGCAGTCGGTGGCGGGAATCAACTCGACGCCGGCCTGGTCCAGCAGCGCCGAGACGCCCTGGCTGGCCCCGGCTCCAAAGATCTCCAGCGGAGTCTGCTCGGGCGTGAGCAGCGTAATGGCGAGCTCGACGTTCATCTCCGCCGCGCGCGCCGCGGTCATCAGGGCGAGCTCGTAGATCGGCAGCGGCCATGCGCGGCGGCCCGGCACGATGAACGCCAGGCTCTTCACATAGCCCTCCTCCACGTCCTGGACCAGCCCGTGAAGCTGCTCATCCAGAGCCCGGTCGTCGATCGTGATCGCATGCTGAAACCGTGGTCGGACGTTCGCCCCCAGGCACAGGATCAGCGCGTCGTAATACAGCGGGCGGCCTGACTGCATGTGCGCGGTCCGGGAGTTCCGGTCCACCCAGGCGAAGCTGTCCTTGACCAGGTCTATCCCGTGCTCCTCGGCGATTCGGTCAAGCCGGATCCGGGCTGCCTTGGCGTGCCCGAACGGCTCGCCGACGGTCATCGGCCGGTAGACGAGCTCATCGTTGGGGGCCACCAGCGTGATGTCCACCCGGTCACCGGCGAGATCGCGCAGCGCCAGCGCGGCCTCGGCGCCGGCGACACCGCCGCCGGCGATCACCACAGCGAACGCGGCCGATGAAGGCGTGTCGTCGCTGGTCACGGCCAAGCGTCCGCCAAAAGCCGCGATAGTGATGCTCGATTAACCATGACACCAACGCTAGGGTCGCCTTTCTGCCGCGCCATCCGCAGCGTTCCGCTCCGGCGACGTGGCCTTCTACGGATGCGATCGGCTCGATCGCCGGATCCGCGACCGGTAGCGTTGAAGTTAGGCCCACGACTAAATTACTGACGGCTTGTCCTGCCACTGATTTCGTCGCGAGCCCTAATGCCACCGAGTCCACGTCCCCAGATCTCCGCTGCCGATCCGGATCAGGTCCGCGCCGCCGTTGCCCGGATCTCCGCGGACGCCGCCGGCGAGCCCGGCGTGGACGTGCTCGAGACGCACATCTCCTACGTCTTCCTGACCCCCTCACGGGCCTACAAGCTGAAGAAGCCGCTGATACTGCCGTTCCTGGATTACGGCACGCCGCAACGCCGGCGGGCCCTGTGCTCAGAGGAGATCCGTCTAAACCAGCGCCTGGCCGGCGACCTTTACACCGGCGTGCTGGCGCTGATCCAGCGGCCGGACGGGCTGGAGCTCGCCGACGAGGACCAACCTGACGCGATCGACTACGTGGTCGAGATGCGCCGCTATGACGAGCGTCAAACGCTGGCGGCGACGCTGGAGCGGGGCGAGCTCACCGACGGCGAGATCCGTGAGCTGGCCCGTGAGCTGGCCGGCTTTCACGCCCGCTGCCCCCCGGGCGACGACAGCCTCCGCCACGACGCCCAGGGCGTGGGGCGAGAGGTGCGACGCAACGTCGACGAGCTGCTGGGGATGGCCGGCTCACGGGCTCAGCGCCAGCGGATCCGCGCCCTGGACCGGACGATGAGCGCGTTGGTCGGCGCGCGCGAGGCGATGTTCGACGCTCGCTGTGCCGATGGCCGGACCAGGGAATGCCATGGCGACCTCCGTGCCGAGCACGTGGTGCTGGGGTCGCCGGTCAGGGTCGTCGACTGCGTCGAGTTCGATCTGGGCCTGCGCACGCTCGACGTCGCCGACGACCTGGCGTTCCTGGTCATGGACCTGACCCGGCTGGGCGGCGAGCGCTACGCCCGCGAGCTCATCACCGCCTACCGGCAAGCCGGCGGTGACTGCGGCGACGACAAGCTGCTGGCGTTCTTTGCCGTGCACCGCGCGCTGGTGCGAGCCAAGGTGATGCTGGTGCGGGCCGGACAACAGCCCCCGGAGAGTCCGGCGCGCGAGCAGGCGAGGACTGAGGCGCAGAACCTGCTGGCGCTGGCCGAACGGTTCGCATGGCGCACACGGATGCCGCTGGCGATCGTCATCTGCGGTGTGCCGGCCAGTGGAAAATCGCATCTCGCCGACGCGCTCGCCGCCGTGTCGGAGCTGGGCTGGCTGCGCTCGGACCGTGTGCGTAAGGATCTGGCCGGCATCGGTCCCGGGCAGCGCGGGTCGCCCGAGCACTACGGCGAGAGGTTCAACCGGGCCACCTACGCCGAGCTCGGGCGCCTGGCCGCCAACCAGATCGCCAGCCGCAGCGCCACGATCGTCGATGCGACGTTTCGCCACCGCGCCGACCGCGATGCGTTCCGGGCATCGTTTGCCGGAGCGGCGCCACTGCTGTTCGTGCAATGCGTGTGCCCGGTCAGCGTCCTGGCGCACCGCGCCGCCGCGCGCCAGCGCGATCGCGCCGGCATCTCGGATGCATCGCCGGAGGTGGTGATGTCAGAGCGCGATCGGTTTGAGCCGCTGGACGAAGTGCCGGCCGCTGATCACCTTGTGCTGCGCAGCGACCTCGATCCAGACGCGATGCTGGCGCAGCTGAGCGCGACACTGGACCTGCGGGCCTAAACGTACCCGTCTACCTGGCTGAGGCGTCGCGCGCGCGGGGCACGACCAGCGTCGGGCAGGGGCGTCGTGCAGGAGCGCTTCGCCCGTGCCGCCGAGCAGCAGGCGGGCCACCGGACTGAGTTCGAGCTCCAGGATCGGGGGTGGTTGCGGTGCTCATATGCCTGAGACTAAGCTCGGTGTCACCACACCCGTAACCGTAGCCGTCCGCCGGCGGTGCGGTGAAACGTGCGGATGCCCTCGGATCGCAGAATCGCTGGACTCAGAGTGTGAATCGCCCCGAATCAGAACATCCCGTGCTGGTGTGCTTTGACGGCTCGCCCGACGCCGAGCACGCGATCGCCTACGCGGCGGGACTGCTCGGACCCTGCCCTGCGGTCGTGCTGACCGTGTGGGAGCCGCTGCCGGCCTGGGAGCCCTATGACCCGGGGGCCCTGATCAGCGCGGGCATCGCCACGGCCGGGGCCAGGACATTCGGGCTGGAGGCGATCGCGATTGATGTGGCGCGGGAGACGCTTGACCATGGGGTTGCGCTTGCGCAGGCGGCCGGCTTCGATGCCCGCGGACGCCTGGCCCACGGCAAGACCTGGCGGGCGATCTGCGAAACCGCCGACGAGCTTGGCGCGGATCCGATCGTCGTTGGAGCGCGCGGGCACTCCCGAATCGAGTCGGTCCTGCTCGGCAGCGTCTCGTTGGCGGTCGCCACGCACGCTGCGCGCCCGGTCCTGGTGGTTCGCCCCGACCGCGAGCATGAAGACGGTGGCAATGATCGGTGATCACCCGATGCTCTACATCCACCATCCAGCTTCACTGGAGCACGACCCCAGCGCGATCTCGCCCGAGCACCCCGACAATCCGCTGCGCGTCAGGCGAATTGAGGCGGCGATGGCTTCGGCGGGATGGCTCGGCTGCGAGCTCATGCAGGCGCCCGCGGCGTCGCCGGCCGAGCTCGGCCTCGTTCACACCCGCGGGCACGTCGACTCGATCCGGACGCTGTGCGAATCGGGAGGCGGGCAAATCGACAGCGACACCTACGTCGGTGAGGCGTCCTACCGTGCCGCGCTACACGCTGCCGGCGGCGCGTGCGCGATGGTTCGCGCGCTTGTCTCCGGCGAGGCCGAGAGCGCGTTCTGCGGGGTTCGCCCCGCGGGTCATCACGCCGGCCGGGAGCATGCGATGGGCTTTTGCCTGTTCAACAACGTGGCGATCGGCGCCGAACTGGCGATCCAGCAGCTGGGCCTGGCACGGGTGCTGATCCTCGACTGGGATGTTCACCACGGCAACGGCACCGCGGACATCTTTCGCTACCGCGACGACGTGCTGTTCGCCAGCATCCACCAGTCCGGGCTATACCCCGGCACCGGCGCGCTTTCGGACGTCGGCTCCGGCCGGGGATCCGGGTTCACAATCAATGTGCCGGTGCCGGCGGGAACCGACGAGGAGGTCTGGATCTCGGTGCTCGAGCACGTGATAGTCCCGGTCGGGCTCGAGTTCCGGCCCGAGCTGGTCCTGATCTCGGCCGGCTTTGACGCCCACCGCGCCGATCCGCTGGGCAGCTGCCGGCTGGAGGCGTCTTCGTTCGCTCAGCTCGCCGGTCACGTGCGTGAAATGGCCGACGAGGTGGGCGCGCCGGTCGGCGCCGTGCTCGAGGGGGGCTATGACCCCGACGCACTGGCGGAGTCGGTGCTGGCCACCGTATCGGCGCTGAGCGGCAAGGTTCCGGCCGACTCGATCGCCCCTGATCCGATCCACACCGCCCGGGTGGCTGCCCACGTCGGCCATTACTGGACGCTGTAGCCGCCCGCACGGCCGTTGGCGCTCTTTGGGGTGGTCACTCGCCCCTGGACGGCGCCACCCGCAGCGAGAATCCGCACAACGCCAGCGAGCCGATCGACACCAGGCTGGCCAGCACGGCGGTCACGATCATCCCGGCGCTGGGAACCGTCAGGGCGAAGAACTGTCGGGTCCCGGGCAACAGCAGCGCCACCACATATAGCCCGGCCAGCGCTAAGCACATCACGCCCACCAGCGTCGAGCGACGCAGTGAGCCCTCGGCCTCGAGCGCCATCACCAAGTACAGACCGCCGGCCACCAGGATCGTCACCGCCACCGTTCGTGCGTCAGCGATCGACAGATTCAGGTCGTGAACCGCGAACAGGTAGCCGGCCACCAGACCCGTTCCGAGCACGGCGCCGGCGGGAACCGCGAACCGAGCCACGTTGCGAGCGAATCGCTCCGGGCGCCATGGCCCGCTGCTCGGGGCCAGTGCCAGGAAGAACGTCGGGATCCCGATCGTCAGGCTGGCGGCAAGCGAGAAGTGGCGCGGCAGCAGCGGGTAGGCCTCCGAACTGGTCCCGATGGTCAGGATCAGGAAGGCCGCGAACGCCGACTTGGTCACGTAGAGCTTGGTCACCCGGGCCAGGTTGCGCAACGCCCGCCGCCCCTCGGCCACGAGCGGCGCCAAGCTGGCGAAGTCGCCGTTGATCAGCACCAGGTCTGAGACGCTGCGGGCCATCTGGGTGCCGCTGCCTTGCGCGATCGCCAGCCGCGCGCTCTTCAGCGCCGGCACGTCGTTGACGCCATCCCCCACCATCGCGACGTAGCGCTTCTGCTCGCGCAGCGCCTGCACGATGGCCTTTTTGCCCTCCGGCGAGATCCGCCCCACGACCGTAACCTCGCGCGCGAAGCGCAACCGCTCGCCTGGATCCGCGGGGATCTCGGCGCCGTCGGAGACCGAGCCGATCCGGATCCCGACGTCGTGGGCGATCGCCGCCACCGTCTGCGGCGCGTCGCCCGACAGGACCTTGATCTCGACCCCCTGCTGGTAGAGGAACGCGATCGCGTCACGCACGTTGGGCCGCAGCTGCTCGGCCAGCACGACCAGGCCCAGCGGCGTCAGATCGCCGGGAGGACGTTCACCCGGCTGCGCCGGCAGGGCACCGGCTGCCCGGGCGACGGCCAGCACTCGCCGCCCCTGGCGCTGGCGCTGATCGGCCGCGCCGGACAGTTGCCCGACCGGGAGCCGGCCGGGGGCCCCCAGATAGACGGCGCCACCCGGCAGCGCCACCGCACTCCATCGGCGACGACTGGAGAATGGGATCTCGCCGCTAAGCGGCTGGGGCTCGGCCGGATACGCGTCGGCGATCGCCTGCAGCGTGGCGTTTGGAGCCGAGGCGCTGGCCGAGGCCGTGCCGAGCACATCGCGCAGGCCTGCCTCGCTGGTTCCCGGCGCCGGCAGCAGCTCCACCACCCGCAACCGGGACTCGGTCAGGGTCCCGGTCTTGTCGATGCAGATCGTGTCGACCGACGCCAGTGACTCGATTGCGTTGAGCTGCTGGGCGAGCACTCCGCGCCGGGACATGCGCACCGCCGCCGCCGCGTAGGTCAGGCTGACGAGCACCATCAGCCCCTCAGGGATCAGGCTCACCACGCCGGCGGCCGAGGTCGACACCGCCGTGCGCAGCGCGACGTGCCGGTGGTAAAGGGAGAAGCCGAGCACCGCCCCGAGGCCGACCACCAGCGCCACCAGCGCGTACAGAAGGCGGTTGACCGCCCGCTCCAAGGGCGAGCGGGGGTGCCGGAACGAGCGCGCCTCGCCGGTCACCCTCGCCGCGAAGCTGTCCTCGCCGACCGCGGTCACCCCGTAGGAACCGGTTCCCTCGACCACGAACGCACCCGACCGGACCTCGTCGCCCGCGCTCCGGGCGGTGAGCTCGGACTCTCCGGTCAGAACCGACTCGTCCAGGCGCAGGTCACGGGCCTGCAGGACGACGCCGTCGGCGACCAGCTGATCGCCGGGCGCCAGCAGCACGAGATCGTCGGTTACGACTTCTGAGACCGGCACCTGCCGCGTGGCCCCGTCGCGCCGGACGCTGGCGTGCGGAGCGACCAGCAGCGAGAGCCGGTCCAGCGCGCGCTTGGCCTTGACCTCCTGGGTGATGCCGACCACCGCGTTGGCCACGATGATGGCCAGAAACAGCGCATCGCGCCAGTCGCCGAACACCAGCGTCACAATGCCGAACGCGGCCAGAATCAGGTTGAAGACGGTCAGCACGTTCGCGCGCACGATGCTCGCGTAGGAGCGGCTGGAATCCGACGAGGACGACCGCCCGCGCTGCGCCAGGCGGCCGGCGGCCTCGGCCTCGCTCAGCCCTGATCGCCGGGACGGCCCAGAACCCGGTAGCGCAGCCTGCGTGGCGAGCTCAGCCTCGATACCCACGATCCACACAGCGTGGCAGGCTCGGATGGTGGGCGTCATGCACTGGAGTAGGACCTACGGATCGACCCTGCGGTGTCACCGCGATGAACCGCCGCGCACAAGCGAGCAGGCTTTGCTCCACCACAAGCATCAGCCAAGGGAGATTCCCGTGTTCAAGAACATCGTCTGGGCGACTGACGGCTCAGAGCATTCTGACCGGGCGCTGCACTACGCCAAAGAGCTGGCCATGAGGGACGGCGCGAACCTACACGTGCTGCACGTGATCGAGCGGATCGCCGGCAGCCGCGCCGCCGGCTTGACCTGGCGGGCCGACGAGGATGAGGTCGAGGCCAAGGTCAAGGCCCAGATGGTGCAGCTGTCACAAGCGGGCGCCAAGGCTTCGCTGCTGATCACCTCCGGGCACGAAAGCCAGCCCGCACAGGACATCGCCGACGCGGCGCTCCAGGTGGGCGCCGACCTGATCGTGATCGGAACCCGGGGCCATTCGGCGATCGGCGGACTGCTGCTGGGCAGCGTAACCCAGCGTCTGCTTCATCAGGCCCCGTGTGCCGTCCTGGTGATTCCACCAATCCAGAGCCCGGTCGTCGAGGCGGAGGCCGCGGTGGCTGAGACTACGGCGCCCACCAGCGCGCTCAAGCCGACCGGCGCCACCGCGTGAAGCCAAGTGCTCGCGCAGATAGATGCTCGCGCAGAGCCCTCGGTGCTAAGCGCGTGATCGCAGATAGGGCGCCAGGTAGAACGCGGCGATCTTCGGCGGAGGCGGACCCTGCACGAGCTCGACGAGGTCTGACTGCACGCCGTGACCGCCGGTGATGTAGGCGCGTACATGGCGCGGAGTTTCGCCGGTCAGCAGCACGCCCTCGATCACCGGATGAAACGGCTGGGGTTGCAGTTGCGCGCCGGCGAGTGCGGCGATCGATTGCGCGGCCGCGTCCGCCTGCTGAGCGGCGATGCCGCCATACTTGATCGCGAAGTCCGTCACGTCGCCAGCCGCATAAACGCGCTCGGTGTCGCGCACACGGCTGTGATCATCAACCGGGATGAAGCCGTCGGAGTCGGCGGGCAGTCCCTTGACGTGCGGCCCGTGTAACGCCGGCATCGCGATCACCCGGTCGACCTCCAGCCGCCGATCGCCCGGTGTTATCTCGATCTTCCCCGTACTGGGCACCTCGCTGTAGGCCGAGGTGATCACCTCTACACCGCGCTCGGCGAGGATCTCCGAGACCGCTTGGCTGGCGCCTTCGCCGAAGATCGCCAGCGGCGAGTCCTCAGGGGTGAGGATCGTCGTGGCCAGCTTCACGTTCATGTCCTCCGCGCGGCCGGCGGCCATCAGAGCAAGCTCGTAGATCGGCAGCGGCCAGGTCATGGCAGCAGGCACGATCAGTGCCAACCTTTTGACGTAACCCTCCTCGATGTCCTGGATCAGACCGTGCAGCAGCTCGTCCAGCCGCTCGTCGTCGATCGTCACGGCATGCTCATAGCGCACCGAGATCCGGGCGCCGACACCCAGCACAAGCGCGTCATAGGGCAGCTGCAGGCCTGCCGCCGTGTGCACCAATCGATGTTCGGGATCGACGCGCGCCAGCGCATCGCTTACGAGCTCGGCGCCCGTGTCGGCCGCGATCTCAGACAGAGCCAGCCGCTGCGCGCGGGCGTAGGCGAAGGGCTCGCGCACCGTCATCGGCCGATAGACGAACTCCGGCGAGGGCGCCAGCAGGGTCAGCGAGATCTGCTCGCCCGCGAGATCGCTCAGCGCCAGCGCCGCCTCCAGACAGGCCACCCCACCACCGACGAGCAGGACCCGTAGGCGTTTGGATGACGGAGTCACAGTCATTGGTCTCAGCTTACTCAGCGTCGCTGTCAGTAGTTTCAGCTGTCCGAGTTTCTGCGGTCCGTAGTTTTCGCTTTCAACACGGGCAAACCACCCCGATGTTGGCCCTGAGGGCGCCAACGATCCTAGGGGCATGCTCGAATCTTCTCCCTCGACCGTCTCCATTGAGCACGTCCGTGCCGGTGACTGTATACACCACGGAATCCTCAGCGCCCCGGGCGAGGCCCCCCTCGGCGAGATCGCCGGCCTCATGGCCCGGCACCGTGTCCACGCGATCGCCATCACGCGTGGAGGCAGCTTGCGCCCCGTCGGAGTCATCTCAGATCTCGACGTGGCCGCAGCGCTTGCCATCGGCGCCGACGTGACGGCGGCCCAGGCCGCGGCCACCGAACACGTTTCGATCTCCGCCGAGCAGTCACTGCGCCATGCGGCGCAGTTAATGGCCGAGCACGGTGTCAGTCACCTGATCGTGCTCGACGCCGCCGGAGGCTATCCGGTCGGCGTCCTTTCCACTCTTGATATCGCGGTCGCCTCCGTGGGCCTGCCCACGGAGGACCAAGCGTCGTGACCACACTCGATCTGGCACGAAGCCAGTTCGGCGTCACCACGCTGTTTCACTTTGTCTTCGTCCCGATGTCGATCGGGCTGGCGTTCTTTGTCGCCGTCTGCCAGACGCTGCACTACCGCACCGGGCGCGATGTGTATCTGCGGATGACCCGGTTCTGGGGCAAGTTCCTGCTGATCTCAATGGCGATCGGCGTGGTGACCGGCATTGTGCAGGAGTTCCAGTTCGGGATGAACTGGGCACAGTATTCCCGCTACGTTGGTGACATCTTCGGGGCCCCCCTGGCGATGGAAGGACTGATCGCGTTCTTCCTGGAATCGACGTTCCTCGGCCTGTGGATCTTCGGCTGGGGGCGGCTGTCGCCCAAGCTGCACCTCACCTGCGCCTGGCTTGTCTCCTTCGGGACGATGCTGTCGGCCTATTTCATTCTCGCCGCCAACTCGTGGATGCAGCATCCGGTCGGCTACGCGGTCAACCACGTGACACATCGCGCCGAGCTGAAGAACATCTTCTCCGTGCTCACCAACTCCGCGGTGCTGCTGGCCTTCCCGCACACGATCCTCGCGGCCCTCCTGACCGGGGGCATGCTGGTGATCGCCGTCTGCGGCGTGCTGCTGCTGCGCGGGCGCCGGAGCGACGTCGTCACCCGCTCGCTGCGAATGGCACTGCCGCTGTCGCTGGTGGCGGTGCTGGCCACAATGGCGTTCGGCGACGGACAGGCCCGGCTGATGTACAAGCAGCAGCCGATGAAGATGGCCGCGGCCGAGGCGCTTTACAACACCACGAAGGCCGCACCGTTCTCGGTCTTCGCCACGAGCTCGCTCACTCGCCACCCCGCCCACCTCAGCAAGGACATCGCGATCCCACATGTGCTGTCGCTGATCGCGACGCTGTCCTGGAACGGCACCGTCAAGGGCATCAACCAGGTCAACGCGGCGGAGCAGAAGAAGTACGGCCCCGGTGACTACGTGCCGATCGTCGGCGTCACCTACTGGACCTTCCGGCTGATGATCGGCGCGGGCATCCTGATGGCGCTGATGTCGCTGGCCGGCCTGGTGCTGACGCGCCGCCGCAAGATCGAGTCCGCGAGATGGTTCCAGCGCGCCGCGATCGCGGGCATAGTCCTGCCGATCCTGGGCAACTGGACCGGCTGGATCTTCACCGAGATGGGCCGTCAACCGTGGGTTGTGTTCGGCTTGCTGAAGACCTCGCAGGCCAACTCGCCCAACGTCTCAAGCTTCGACATCGTGCTCACGCTGGCCGGCTACATCGTCATCTACGGCGTGCTGATCGTGATCGGCGGCTGGCTGATGCTCAGAGAGATCGGCAAGGGACCCGACGATGCCCCCGAGGTGGATGACAACGGCCTCCCGCCCGCCCCTACCGGGCGTCCAGAGCTCGTCCTCGCCTACTAACCGGAGTCGACCATGCCCTCGGACCCCAGCTTCCTCCAAGCCCTCTGGTTCATCCTGATCGGAATCCTGTGGACCGGCTACTTCGTGCTGGAGGGCTTTGACTTCGGTGTCGGCATGCTCGTCCGCGTGCTCGGCCGCGACGAAGTCGAGAAACGGATCATCATCCACACGATCGGACCGGTCTGGGACGGCAACGAGGTTTGGCTGCTGGTCGCCGGCGGGGCCACGTTCGCGGCCTTCCCCGGCTGGTACGCCAGCACCTTCTCCGGCTTCTACCTGGCCCTGTTCCTGGTGCTGGCGGCCCTGATCGTCCGCGGCGTGTCGTTCGAATTCTGGGGCAAGGTCCCCTCGGCGCGCTGGCGCAACAGCTGGGAGTGGGCGCTGGCGATCGCCAGCGGCGCAGCGGCGCTGCTGTTCGGCGTGGCCTGGGCGAACTTCGTCGGCGGCGTTCCGATGGGCGCCGGCCACGTGGTCCACGCCTCACTGCTGGATCTCCTCAACCCCTACGCGCTGCTCGGCGGACTTACCACGCTCAGCCTGTTCTTCACCCACGGCGCGATCTTCCTGACGCTGCGGACCAAGGACGACCTGCGCGAGCGGGCCGACCAGATCGCTCGCCGGGCGGCCCCGGCCGCCGCGCTGCTGACGATCGCGTTCCTGCTCTGGACCGTAATCGATCAGTCCTTCGCTGTGGGGGTCGTGATCCCCGCCCTCGCCGCCACGGCCGCGATCGCGCTGATCCCGGCGGCGCAGGCTCGCTCGGCCGGGTTCGCCTTCACCGCCAGTGCAGGAGCGATCGTGCTGCTGACCGTCGTGCTGCTGGCCGCGCTGTATCCCAACGCGCTGCCGTCAACCACCAGCCACGCCTATGACCTCACCCTGGTGGCGGCCTCCTCGACTCATTACACGCTGACGGTGATGACGGTGGTTGCGGTCATCTTCGTCCCGATCGTGCTCGCCTACCAGGCGTGGACCTATTGGGTCTTTCGCCATCGGCTCGGACGCGACGATTACGAGGGCCCGCCGAACCCGATCGACGTGCTGTCGCACACGGGCAAAGGCGTCAAAGGCGCGCCTCACCCGGCGGTGTCACCCGGTGACGGCTCCCCCGAGGTTTCCTGAGGTGGCTGGTCCGCTTGACCGCCGCCTAGCCGCAGAAAGCCGCGCGGCGCGCACGCACCTGGGCCTGGCGGCAGTTCTGGGAGCAGTGCAAGCCGGGCTGATCGTGGCTCAGGCGGTCCTGCTGGCGACCGTGATCGCGCGGGCTGCCCTGCACCGAGCCGGACTACGCTCGCTGCGCAGCGAGCTGATCGCGCTGGCGGCGGTGCTCTGCGCCCGAGCGCTGGTGAGTGCGGGGTTTGAGTTCTCCGGTCGCCTGGGCGCTACGCGGGTGATGTCCGAGCTGCGCGGGCGGCTGGTCGGCCACCTGCTGCTCCGCGCTCCGGGACAGCGTCCGCCCGGCGTTCGCACCGGCGAGCTGGCGGCCAGTGCCGTCACCGGAGTGGACGCGCTGGAGGCCTACTTTGCCGGCTATCTGCCGCAGCTGATGCTCGCCAGCATCGTGCCGGTCGTCGTGCTGATCTGGGTCGCGACGGTCGACCCCGTGTCGGCCGCGATCCTCGCCGTGTCGATCCCGATTCTGATCGGTTTCATGATCCTCGTCGGGAAGGGCACGCAGGCGCAGACCCGCAAGCGGATGGGGGCGCTTTCAACGCTGAGCGCGCACTTCCTCGACGTCGTCCGCGGCCTGGAGACGCTGCGGTCATATCGTCGTGAGGGCGCTCAGCAGCAGATCCTGGGTCAGGTGGGAGACCACTATCGGCGCGAGACGATGGCCACGCTGCGGATGGCGTTCATGTCCTCCCTGGTGCTCGAGCTGTGCGCGATGCTCGGCACCGCCGTCGTCGCAGCCACGATCGGCGTCGAGCTGACCACCGGCGTGATAACCCTGCAGGCTGGGCTGACAGTGCTGCTGCTCGCCCCTGAGCTGTACGGCCCGCTGCGTCAGGTGGGCCAGCAGTTCCACGCCAGCGCCGACGGCGTCGCGGCCGCCGAGCGGATCTTCGACACGCTCGCCCAACCGGCCGTCTGCGCAGCCGAGGCCGAGGTTCGGGTCCGCCCGCTGCCTGACCCGCGGTCGCAGGCGATCCGGCTGCACGGCGTGAGTTACGAGTATCCGGGGCGCGCCGGATTGGTGCTGCGGGATGTCGACCTGGACCTGGCCCCCGGCACGATGACCGCACTGGTCGGCGCCAGCGGTAGCGGTAAGAGCACGATCGCCCGCCTGCTGCTGCGCTTTGCCGATCCCAGCGGCGGAACGATCTGCTGCGGCGCCAGCGACATGCGGGAGCTGGAGGTGCCGCTTTGGCGCGAAAAGGTCGCCTGGGTGCCCCAGCACCCCACGCTGTTCACCGGTACGCTGGCCGACAACGTCCGCCTCGGAGCGCCTGATGCCAGCGACGATCAGGTCCTGGCGGCGCTGCGCGCGGCGGGTGCCCAGGGGCTGATCACGAGCCTGCCCGACGGACTGGCCACGGTGATCGGCGAGAGCGCCCGGCGCATATCCGCCGGCCAGCGCCAGCGCGTGGCGGTAGCGCGCGCGTTCCTGCGTGACGCTGCGCTGCTGATCCTCGATGAACCGACCGCCCACCTCGACCAGGACACCGCCGAGTCGGTCGGCGACGCGATCGAGCGCCTGGCGCGAGGTCGGACCACGCTGCTGATCGTCCACGACGAAGCACTCGCTCGCCGTGCCGATCAGATCTTCACGATCGCCGACGGCCAGATCATCTCGGCCATGCCCGGTGCTGGGCGCCGGGTCAGGGCCAAGCGCGACATGCCCGGCACGAGGCGGCTGCATCCGCAAACGGTCCCGGCATGAGAACGCTGCTTCGCGTCGGCCGCCCTCAGCAGGGTGAAACGGGGCGCCTGGCGCTCTCGGTCCTGCTCGCCGCCGGCGCCACCGGAGCCGCGATCGCGCTGCTGGCCACCTCCGGATATCTGATCTCCCGCGCCGCGCAGCGGCCGATGATCATCTCGCTCATGGTGACCATCGTCGCCATCCGAGCGTTCGGGATCACCCGCGCAACGCTGCGCTACGCCGAACGTCTGGCGTCCCATGACCTGGCCCTGCGCCAGCTGGCGCGGCTGCGGGTCCGCTTCTTCACCGCGCTGGCTCCGCTGGTGCCTGGGCAGCTGCGCGGCACCAGCCGCGGCGACCTGCTCGCCCGCTTCGTCGGCGATGTCGACACCCTCCAGGACGTGTACCTGCGGGTCCTGATCCCCACGCTGGTCGCGCTGGTGGTCACCCTCGGCGCGGCCGCCGCCGGCTGGCTGATGCTCGGCACCGTCGGACTGGCGCTGCTGCTGGCGCTGACCGTTACCGCTGTGCTGTCATCGTGGGCCAGCGCGACGGTGGCGGCGGCCAGTGGGCGCAACCAGGCACCGGCGCGCGCGGCGCTGACCGGCCAGCTGGTGGAGGCGATCGACGGTTCGGCGGAGCTCGCGCTGGCCGGACGCGCGCAGGAGCGGGTCACCGCGCTCGGGGCCATCGACGCCCGCCTGGCCCGCCTGGGGCGTCGCGACGCGCTCGCCGGCGCACTGGCCAGCGGCCTTCACTCGCTGCTGACCGGCATCGGGCTGCTGGCGCTGCTGTTGGTCGGGATCGGCGGCGTCCGTTCGGGCGACATGCCGGGTGTGCTGCTGGCCGCGACCGCGTTTCTGTTCCTGGGCGCCTGTGAGAGTGTCGCGCCGCTGCCCGCCGCCGCCCGTCGCGCCCGTTCGTGCGCGGCGGCGGCGTCAAGGCTGGAGGAGATTTGCCAGCAATGGCCAGCGGTGCTCGACCCGGCCGTAGCGCTGCACGCCTCGGGCGCCGGCGCACTCGCGCTGCGCGGCGTGACGATGAGCTACGGCAGCGATGAGGACACGGTGCTGGAGCGCGTCGATCTGCGCCTGCAAGCGGGTGAACGCGTCGCGCTAACCGGGCCCAGCGGCGCCGGTAAGACCACCCTCGCCGAGCTGCTGGTTCGCTTCCACGATCCCCAGCAGGGGACCGTCACGCTCGATGGGATCGACGCACGCGAGCTCGATCAGGACGAGCTGCGAGGCGCCGTGCTGCTCTGCGGCCAGGACGCACACCTGTTCAACACGACCGTCCGTGAGAACCTGCTGATCGCGCGTCGTGCCGCCACCGACGCCGAGATCTGGGGCGCTTTGGAGCTCGTGGAGCTCGACGGCTGGGCGGCGGGGCTGCCCGATCGTCTGGACACCCGCGTCGGCCAGCAGGGTGAGCTCGTCTCCGGCGGACAGCGCCAACGTCTGTCGCTGGCTCGCGCGCTGCTCTCCGACGCCCGGTTTCTGATCTTGGACGAGCCGGTGGCGCACCTCGATGCGCCACTGGCGCGCCGGGTGATCGCCCGCGTTCTGGCCGGGGCCGGCTCGCGCGGGGTGCTCGTGATCACCCACAGCAACCAGTCGCTTGAGGACTTCGACACCGTCCTGCGGCTTGACCGCGGACGCCTGACAGCGGCGCTTAGCGCGTCGCTCCAACCAGAGGAAGTGATGACATGGTCCTGATCTGTTATGACGGCTCGGCCGACGCCAAGGCGGCCATCGAGCAGGCCGGCGACTTTCTCGAGGGGCACCCCGCCACCGTGCTGACCGTCTGGGAGCCCTTCGTCGAGGCGCTGTCGCGGACGCCGGCCGCACTCGGGATGACGGTTGGGATCGGAAACGTCAATGAGATCGACAAGGCCACCCGGGAAAACGCCGAGCAGCTGGCCCGCGAAGGCGCGGAGCTCGCCTGCAACGCGGGGCTCAACGCGCAGCCGCGCGTCTGCGCTCGCGTCAGCTCGGTCGCCAACGCGATTCTCTGCGAGGCCGACGAGGTTGGGGCGAGCGCGATCGTGATCGGCTCACGGGGCCTGAGTGGCCTGAGCTCGCTGCTGGTGGGCAGCGTCTCGCACGCGATCATCCAGCACGCCGACCGTGCCGTGATCGTCGTCCCCTCCCCGCACGTCTCACTCGAGCGGCGTCACAAACGCCACTCGCACGCTGTCGCCTAGCGGCGGCCGGCTCAATCGACGAATCGCGCCAGGGCCTGGTGGCCGTCTGCGGTCACCGGCTCGCCGTGGGCGAGCAGCAGCAGCTCGAAATCGAGCCCCAGCAGGCGCCGGTAGGCGTCGCGCAGACGCCGCTTGGTCACCTCGGGCTCGTCCATCAACTCGTCGGGCACGAACGTCAGCTCGTCTCCACCACCCCACTTGACGATTCCGTCGGCGCACGCCAGCGCGCGGTAGGGCGTCAGGTACATCGCCGTCTCGTCCGGGCAGATCGCACCGATCTCATGCACGACGATTCCGCCCGGGAGCTCGTCGCCGAAGTCAAACGGCGTCACCGGGCCGCGACCCTCCAGCTCGTGCAGACCGTTTCTGATGCAGTGGACCTCGCAGCCGAAGGCTTGCTGCAGTTTCCAGGCGTGGCGGTCGTGATGGCGATTGGTGAGCACGGCGTGCTCTGGGGCGCCGTGCTGTGCGAACCACTCGATCCCCTGCGCCGGGAGCATCGGATCCAGCACCACCCGCTCGGGCTGGAGGTAGTAGGAGCTGACCTGCACGTTTATGTGCTCGTGGCGGGCGGTCCAGTGCCAGAGCCCAGGCGCGATCTCCTGCATGGGACCAGCCTATTGCACCGCCCTCCGATCGCGCTCGCGCGTGTCCGTGTGCGTCGGCGCGACGCGCCCGCGTAATTCTCCATTGATCGGTCAACTAGAATGTGAACATGGAACAGGTCGCCTCACCCCCGCTCGAGGGTGCCGCGCTGGAGGCGTGGCGCAGCTATTTGCAGAGTCACGCTTCGATCGTGCGCCTGCTTGACGCCGAGCTCGACGCCGATCACGGCATGACGACCCGCGATTACGAGGTGTTGCTGTACCTCGCGCAGGCCGATGATCGCCGGCTGCCGATGTCGGCGCTGGCCGAGAGCACGATGCTGACCCGCTCGGGGATCACCCGGCTGGTGGACGGACTGGTGGCGTCCGGGTTGATCGACCGCGTCGCGTGTCCGAACGACGCGCGGATCTCCTATGCCCAGCTGACCCACAGCGGATATCAGAAGCTGCGCGAGGCGGGCGCCTCGCATGTGGCCAGCATTCACCGGCTGTTCCTGGAGCACTTCAGCGCCGCGGAGGTCGAGCAGCTCGCAGAGTTTCTCAGCCGCCTGCCGGGAGCCCGCCCCGGCGGACAGTGCAGCGTCGAGTAGCCGCTGGTTGACAGCTCAATACTTGACACCGCAAGCATTCTTGGCTACACTGGTTGCTCCCTCAATCATCTGATCCATAGGAGCATTCATGTCAGCCACCAGCATCACCGCGTACAGCATCCCGTCCGGCACCTACAACATCGATCCGACCCATTCCAATGTCGGCTTCGAGGTACGCCACATGGGAATCGCGACCGTTCGCGGGACCTTCCGCAGCTTCGAGGGCAAGGTTGACGCCAGCGGCGACGCGCCGGTTCTGGAGGGAAGCGTGCAGGTCGACAGCATCGACACCGGCGAGGCGAACCGCGACGGGCACCTGAAGTCGCCGGAGTTCTTCGACGTCGAGCGCACCCCGACGATCAGCTTTCACTCCACCGCGGCCGGGACGACGGCCGACGGTGAGGTCAAGCTCAGCGGCGAGATCACGATCAAGGGCATTACCAAGCCGATCGAGCTGACCGGGACGATCGCCGAGAATGGCGAGGATCCGTGGGGCAACCAGCGCGTCGGGCTCGAGGTCGAGGGCAAGATCGACCGTCGCGAGTTCGACCTCAAGTGGAACCAGACGCTTCCCAACGGCAACCTGCTGGTGTCCAACGACGTCAAGCTGCTGGTCAGCGTCTCAGCGGTCAAGGCCGCCTGATCGATGCGCATCCTCGGTATCTCAGGCAGCCTCCGCGCCGCCTCCTACAACACGGCGCTGCTACGGGCGGCGGCCGCGCTCGCGCCTGAGGGCGTCGAGTTCGAGCTGCTGGAGGGCCTGGAGCTCCTGCCGCCCTACAACGAGGACCTGGACACCGAGCACCTGCACGCCGAGGTGGTCCGTCTTCGTGACGCGATCACCTCGGCTGATGCGGTCCTGTTCTCGACCCCTGAGTTCAACGGGACGATGCCCGGCCAGATGAAGCAGGTCGTCGACTGGGGATCACGGCCGCACGGCGCGCAGTCGGCGCTGTGGGGCAAGCCCGTCGCCGTGATCGGCGCCAGCGTGACCGATTACGGCGCGATCTGGGCCCAGGACCATCTGCGCAAGTCACTCGGCCTCGCCGGTGCGCGCGTGCTCGGCGACGAGCTGGCGGTCGCCAAGGCACCAGAGCACTTCGACGCCGACGGCGAGCTTTCCGATCCATCCACGCGCGAGCGCCTAGCCGAGGTGCTCGGCTCGCTGGCCCAGCAGCTCACCCTGGCGGCCTGAACTCATGTCCATGAAGACCCAGAGCGCGGCCGCCGATGCCACCACGATCCATCCCGACACCACGGTGGGGACCGTCCAGCTGACAGTCTCAGACCTGGAGCGCTCGCGCGCCTTCTGTGAGCGCGTGCTGGGGCTCCGGGCCACCGAACTCGACGACGGCGGGCTGGCGCTCGGGGCGGCTGGAGGTCCGCTCGTGGAGCTGCGTGGCGACAGTTCGGCCCCGCGTCTTGACCGCCAGGCGACCGGCCTGTACCACCTGGCGATTCTGGTTCCCACGCGACGTGACCTCGCGCTCGCGCTGATGCGTATCGCGGAGGCGCGCTGGCCGCTTGACGGCGCTTCTGACCACCTGGTCAGCGAGGCGTTGTACCTTTCCGATCCCGACGGCAACGGGATCGAGATCTACCGCGATCGCCCGCGCGAGCACTGGCGGCGGGTCGACGATCAGGTGGAGATGGCCACCCTGGCCCTGGACCTCAGAGACTTGCTCGGCGAACTGAGCGCGGACCAGACTCCACAACCGCTCGTCCCTGCCGGGACGCGAATCGGTCACGTGCACCTGCAGGTGTCCGATATCCCCGAAGCGGAGGCGTTCTACAGCGGGCTGCTGGGCTTCGACGTCGTCGTGCGCGGCTACCCCGGCGCGCTGTTCGTCTCGGCCGGCGGCTATCACCATCACATCGGGCTCAACACCTGGCACAGCGCGGGCGCCCCGGCGCCGGCGCCCGGTTCGGTGGGGCTGCGCAGCTTCGAGGTGGTGCTCCCCGATGACGCGCAACGCCAACAGCTCCTGGATCGCATCGCACACGCCGGCCTGCCGATCGAAACCGCCGACGGCGGAGCCATCGTCCGCGATCCGTCCGGCAACGCCGTATTGTTGCGCTCCCGCTGAGGCGCATCGGCGCCGCGGCGCTACCCTACCGACGTTCGGCGACGTGGCGGAGTGGCTACGCAGCGGCCTGCAAAGCCGTCTACACCGGTTCGATTCCGGTCGTCGCCTCTAAGTGGAAGTCCTGGAAACAAGCGGGTTTCGGGAATGCGTGGCTCGCCGCTGGGAACGCGACGAGCCAGGGCTCCCCAAGGGCTCCCCAAACGGTCAGGCGGCTGCGCTGCGGATGCTCACGACGTTGTCGCCGTCCGGGTCGCCTGTGTCCGCCCTCCAGAGGCCCGAAAGCTTCGCCGCGGCGTCCGGGTCGGGCGCATAGTGGAGGTAGCGCTCGGTCGTCGTGATGTGGCGGTGGCCCATCATCCGCTGGACCTCGTAGATGTTGAAGGCGCGGATCGCCTGGGTTCCGAACGAGTGGCGGAGGTCGTGGAACCGCAGGACCGGGAGGCCGGCGCGCTTGGCCGCACTGACGAACCGCCGGTAGAGCGAGATACCGCAGATCGGCTCGCCCGGCTTCGCGTCGTGCTCGAACACGAGCGCCTCACCCGGACGCCCCAGGCAGTAGGGGAGCAGAACGGCGCGAACATTTGCGCTCATCGGCACCGAGCGAACTCGGCGGCCCTTGTTTCCGGCGTGGCCGCCTCGCCTCGTGTAGCCGTCCTCGAACCGCAGGATGCCGTTCGCGAAGTCGACGTTCCGGACCTTGAGCGCCGAAATCTCGCTCAGCCGCGGTCCGGCCTCGGCCGCGAGCGTGTAGATCGCGGCGTCGAGCGGCGAGTGCGCGTGGGCCTTCAGCCGCGCGAGCTGCGCCGGGTCGTAGAACCGCAGCTTCCCTTCGCTCTCGACCTTCGCGGACATCCACTCCCACGCCAGTGCCGGCGAGCTTGTGTGCGTCCCGAACGCGCCTCGGATGACGCGGCGAACATGGTTGACCGTGCTCGCGTTTCGTCCGGCCTCGACCATTTCGCCGCGCACCGCGGTCAGGTCCTCGCAGGTGAGCGGTCGCTCCACGTCTCGTCTGCCCGCCAAGGCCGGGCACACAGCCAGGCGGCGATCCGTCGGTACTCGGCGATCGTCGACGCGCGCAGCTTCCGCTCGCGCTCGCTATGGGCGATGAAGTCGTCGAGCGCGCGCCTGAGCGTCCGGCGGTCGTCGGGCAGCGAACTGGCGTGCTCGTCCAGGAACCGCTGGGCCGTGGCCTCGGCCTGGGCCTTCGTCATGAAGTTGGCCGGCGGCCGGCTTGCCTTCAGGCACGCCTTGCCGAGCGTCTTGCGCGAGTCCTTGCCGCTCGGCAGCCGGTAGCGCAGCGGCCACACCGGATGCTGTCGCCGCTTGCCTTTGTGCTCCGTCGAGAGCTCACGGAGCCGTGCAGATACCTCTCAGCTTGCATCGGGACAGACCTTCCTGATGCCGGGCTCCGGGGCGTTCACGCGCTGCCGGAGCGATTTACCGGGAGCTCTCCGATTCACAGTCGGGGAGCTTCCGCCTGTCCGCGCCATCCTACGCCCGCGCGCCGTCGACGCGACCCGACTCAGGCGGCGTCTTCGCGCTCGACGATCCACCGCTCGATCGCCTCAAGCCGGTAGCGGTAGCAGCGCCCGAGCTTCACGGTCGGGATCGCACCGGCGCGCGACTGGCGGTAGATCCAGCCCGTCGGGACGCCGAGGATCTCGGCGAGCTCGTCTGCGGTAAGCAGCGTGCCGGTCCGATCATGTTCATGCCGCTCCCGGCGCCGACCGCTGCCGCGGACCCGTTCGGCGAGCAGATCCGCCAACTCGGCAAGCTCGTGATCGGTCAAGAGCGGCTTCACGGTGATCAGCGCAACATAGGATACTGCTAGCGGCGGCTATATACTGCCTTAATATGCTATCGACTCTTACACTGCCCTCGGTGGCCACGACCGCCGACCGCTGTACGTTCCTCCCCGGTGCTCACCGTGGCTGACGAGCAGTACCTCACGCCGGCGCAGGTCGCCGCCGAGCTCCACGTCACCGTGGTCACGGTCCGCCGTTGGATCACGACCGGGGATCTGCGCGCATCCAAGGCCGGCCCTCGTAAGTGGATGATCCGGCGTTCGGACCTGAACAGCTTCCTGTCGAGCGGCGCCCGAGCCGAGGCCGCTGTCGAAGCCTCGGAGGATCCGTCGTTCAGCAAACATCTGGTGGCTCCCGGTGAGCGTTGAACGCGCCAGGGAGCAGCTCGAGATCTCCGAGGGCCGTTGGCAGGGCGCAGTCCGCGATCACGCACAGCCACCACCGGATGCTGGCTTCTCGCGCCGTCTGAGAGCGTTGGCTGACGCCGCAGCTCAGGAGCAGGCCGCATACAAGTACGCCGACGAGCAGGGCTTCGGCTGGCGTCCGGGACCGGCGTGGATTCCACCGCACGAGGTGCGACCAGCGCCGTGGCGCGAGTCGCTCGCTCCCGCAGACGCGTGGGAGCGCTTCGACGACGCGATCGACGCGCTCAGCCGCGCGCGAACGGGAGTCAGCGTCAATGCGGTCGCTCGCGCCTTCGGCGAACTCTCGGGCGCCGCCTGGGCGCTGGCCGAGGCGGTCGACGGCATCCAACGCCGGACCCGGGCGCGCACCGGCTGAACAGCCGCCTCGGTCCCCGCAAATCCGACCAATGCTCGCCGAGCGAGGCGCAGCGATTCAGCGGCTCTGCATAAGGGGCACGCCGAGCAGCTGCTGAGTCTCGGTCACGAGCTTGTAGGCATCGTCGAGCATTGGCTGTGAGCGGCCCCGCACAGTGAACGCAAATCCGCCGCAGTACCCGGTGATGATCGCCCTGGCGAGCACATTGCTGCTGCGGCTGCACAGGAAGGTGAACGTCACGGTCGGCTCGGTCATGGGTGTGCAACCGAGAAGGACCACGCTCGGCTGGACGATCGGCAGTTGGTCGATGGCCGAAACGAGCTTCGCGACTTTCGCGCCGTTGGTCACATGGATCGTGACGTACCGCAGTCGGCCAAGCCTCCCGCGCGTGACATCGATCTCACGGGCAACGCTTGGAACCTGTTCGCTCGGGGGCCTGGGCACGGTCCAGACGACCTGGGAATCGACTCGTACACCCGCTTCCTTCGGCCCGAGCGCCACGATCTCGACCATGGAGTCACGCGACTCGAACACTCCGGGTACAGACGAGCGTTCAAAGTCCACGAACCAGCCTGCCGCCGGGATGTTGCGTCCCCACCCCGTCAGGTAGGCGCCGCTTGGGAGATGGGCCTTCACGAACCGGAAAACCGACGTCGCGCTACGTGGAACGCGCCACCAGGCGTGCACGTCGACGATGTCGGTGAAGGCCGGCACCTGCGCTGGATGGGCAAGCACCCCGCCATCGCCGCTTGGCTCGCGGGCAACGCGCTCCGCGCCGGCAGGGAGCACGACCGTCGCGAGGAGTGATCGCGCATTGCGAATCGCAGCCCGACGGTTCTCCACCGCAGTCCGGTGCGAGGATGGTTGAGAGACCGCAGCCCCCGGGGCCGCCGCGTGGCCACGAGGAGAGCTCCCCAACGCGGTGCGCCCCTCGGCGCCGGGCCCAGACGCCAACACGAGCACGGCCAGCAGGCCTACGGCCGCCAAGGCGGCCGCGACGAGTACACGCCGCCCAGCCTTCGAACCCGCTACGACACCACCACCACTACGCCGAGCGAGCCTCAACGTCACACGCTCAGCTGGACGTTCCTGCGGCTGTGGGTCGCGATTCACGGTCAGGAATATGATCGCTCAGACGTCAGCGTCGCGCACCAATCAGGTCGACGCGCCGCCACGAGCGTCGAAGCCGATCGGTCACGTCGCCTCTCCGACCGCGCGTGCACGAACCGCACTCAGCAGCATGGTGCGAAGCCGCTTGGTGTTGAAGTACGCGCTGTCGGCGTCGCTCCCGATGCGCTCGCGGCCGGTCGTCGTGGCGCACACGTAGATCACCCCGCCGATCCGCTCTTCGCTGATCCAGTCCCGGTAGTGCTTCAGCACCGCGATCCGTCGCTTGCTGGACTTGGCCTGGAGGTCCACCTCGACGACGGTCAGGCCTACGTCGCTCACGACCGTCAGGTTGGGACGATGTCGTGCGCTCCGCCACCCGCTGCCCTGCCGCCAGTTGGTGTGCGCGTGCCATTCGAGCTCGAGGCAAAGCCCAGCATCGGCGAGAACCTCGCGCGGACCTTGCCAGTTCGCACCGAGCGCTGTGAACCAGGCCGCCGTCCACGCGCACGCGCGGTGATGGGCCCACCACGTCGGCCGCGGCTCCGACGACGCCGCCACGTACAGCCCCGACACAAGCACGCCGCGCTTCGTCGCGATCAGGAGCGAGCCGTCACCACGGGTCATGGGATAGCGAGCCAGCCATCCCTCCCGCTGAAGTCGCATCGCATGAGACCGAGCTGCCCGCTGCCCCCAACCCATGGCACACCGCCACGCATCAACCGGAGTCGGCCCCACCCTCGCCAGCCACGCAAGTCCAGCCATCGACGCTGGACCAGGACCAAGCTCAACTGCCATCCCAGAGCGCCTCCGATCCTCCCCGCTCACCTATTCCTCCACTGTCTCCCGGTCCTTCGTAGCCGCCCTCGGCCCGCCCGCGCCCCGTGCCTCGATCTTGACCGCCAGCACACCACCAGCAGCCGAACCGGACTACCCGAACGCAACATGTGGAGGGCGGGTAGTCCGGGTCGGCTGCCCACCACCGCAAGCGGCGAAAACCAAATGACCACGGGGCGCGGGCGGGCCGCAGTGGACACCAAACTGTTCCTCCTTACCGGCGACTTCACGGAATACTTAGCAGGCGACTACGATAAATAACGATCGACGAACATCTACACCGTAACGAGCTGCGAGGACAGACACCGTCGCGTAACCGGTGATGAGCCACGACGACCGGAGGCGACCTCGTCACCCCCTCCGCGCGCGACCAGCAGCGGAACCCGTTGCGGTGGGCTCTCGCCGAGGTTGGGGCGCCTGCGCCCCCGACCTCATTGCCATAAAGCGCTGGCGGACGACGCTGTCAAGCAGCGCAGATTCCGCCTCGACACGAATGGCGACTCGCGAGTAGCGCCGGCCAACAAGGCGCTGCTTGACAGACGGCGGCCGACCGCGCTACCGCTGCGCCGTCGCACGCGACCTAATCACAGCACCCACGCCAACCAGCCAAGACCGCTTGGTGCTCTGCGGCAGTGGGGTCAGAGGCGGGGATCGACCGGCTCGCTCTCCATCGCGAGCACGCCGAACACGCACTCGTGCACCCGGTAGAGGGGCTCGTGTCGAACGAACCGTTCGAGTGCCTCGACGCCGAGTCCGAACTCGCGGATGGCGAGCGAGCGCTTACGCCCGAGGTTGCGGGTTCGCAAGCGATCGATCTGCCGGGGTCGGCGTACTCCGGGCCGTAGATGATGCGCAGGTACTCACGGCCTCGGCACTTGATGCCAGGCTGAACCAGGCCTTTGCGCCCTTGGGCGATGAAGCTCATCGGCTTGACGACCATGCCCTCGCCGCCGGTCGCAGTCAACTCGTCCCACCACGCCGTGCCAGCTGCTTGATCCTCGGCGTCGGTGACATCGACGGCGCGGCGGCCGGTCGGTTGAAACCAGTCGGGATCTGCCGCGACGAGTCGGTCGCAGTGCTCGAGGTGCCAGGTGTGGTCGCGGTCGATGCAGACGCCTGTCTCGGCGGCGAGGATGTGGAACGGTGCGAGCCGAAGATCGGATGGGCCGTTGACCGGCCAGACGTAGCGCCGGTACGCCTCGACGTAGTGATCCACATGTTCGATCCGCTGACGTTGGCGCTCGAGCAGTTGCGTGACGTCGAGGCCGCGGGCCGCGGCGACGTCGAGGGCGGTCACGGTTGACGAGAGGCCCGCCCGGGCCGCCGCGCCGACGGACGCGTACTGACGACGGATCAGCTCCATTGCCTTCGCCGACCAGGGCAGCAGCTCGCAATCGAGCACCAGCCAGCCCGTGCCGAGCTCGTCCCACAGGCCGGCGGATTCGACGGCGCCCCGCACGCGGCTCAGCGCAGCCTCGGTATCACCCGGTGTGTTGAGGAACGGGCGGCCGGTGCGCGTGTAGATGGCGCCGGTCTCGCCGCCGTCGGCGCCGAAGCGATCTCGCGCGGTATCTGCGTCGCGGCACACGACGACGATCGCGCGCGATCCCATGTGCTTCTCCTCGCAGATCACATGCGGGACGCCAGCGCTGCGGTACTCCGCGAACGCCTCCTCCGGATGTTCCAGCAGGTCGGGGCGGCTCGAGGTCGCGGTTGGGGCCATTTCGGCGGCAGGTAGACGAGCCAGCGCGGGTCCGTCGCGAACCGGCTCATGATCTCCAGTGCGGCGGCGGCGTTCTCCTCGCGCACTGTGACCGTCCGTGCGAGGCGCGTCTGGACGATCCGCTTCCCGGCGACGTCGTCGACGTCGAGCAGGAAGGCCGGCCGGTCTTCATCGGCGGGTGGCGCCGCGTCGTCGGGCGAGAGGAACGGCTTGGCGGGCTCATAGTAGGTGCGGCTCGCGGGAACGGAGACGAGTTCGCGTTCGGGCCAGCGCAGCGCGGTCAGCCGCCCGCCGAAAACGCAGCCGGTGTCGATGTTGATCGTGTCGTTCAGCCACTCCGCATCGCGGACCGGCGTGTGCCCGTAGACGACCGCGGCGTTGCCACGGTAAGCGGCCGCCCACGCAAGCCGGACGGGCAGCCCGAACTCGTCGGTCTCCCCGGTCGTCTCGCCAAACAGCGCGAAGTCACGAACCCGCCCGGACGACCGACCCTGGTAGGCCTCCTTCATCCCCGCGTGCGCAACAACGAGCTTGCCGTCGTCGAGCACGACGTGGCTGACGAGCTTGTCGAGGAAGTCGCGGGCCTGCTCGCGGAACTCGTCCGACTCGCCCTCGAGCTGCTCTAGCGTTTCACCAAGCCCGTGAGTGATCTGGACATCGCGGCCCTTGAGCTTGCGGACCAGCTTGATGTCGTGGTTCCCCGGCAGGCAGATCGCCGTGCCGGCATCGGCCATCGACATGACCAGCTTCAGGACGCTCGGCGTGTCCGGACCCCGATCGCCGTAGTCGCCGACGAACATCGCACGGCGTCCGTCGGGCGGCGTGGCCGTTACGCCGTCCGCATTGAGCTGGTAGCCGAGCTCGCGCAGCAGCTCACCGAGCTCGGCGTGGCAGCCGTGAATGTCGCCGATGATGTCGAACGGTCCGTGGTCGGTGCGGCGGTCGGTCCACAGCGGCGCGCGCTGCACTTCGGCGCTGTCGACCTCATCCGGGGAACGGAGCACGGCCACCCGCCGGAAGCCCTCGCGCTGCAGCGCCTTGAGCGACTTGTGGAGCTGCGAGCGCTGCTGGCGCACCACGTGGGGTCCGAAGTCGCGATCCGGCCTCGAGCGGTTGCGCTCCTGGCAGATTGCCTCGGGGATGTCGAGCACGATCGCGACCGGGAAAAGATCGTGCTGCTTGGCGAGCTCGATCAGAGGCCGGCGCGCTTCGCGTTGCACGTTGGTCGCGTCGACGACCGTGAACCGCGGCTGCGCGAGCCGGCGGCCGGCGATGAAGTGCAAGACCGCGAACGCGTCAGTCGCAGCGCTCTGATCATTCTCGTCGTCCGCGACCAGGCCGCGGCAGAAGTCCGAGGAGATCACCTCCGTCGGCGCGAAGTGCTTGCGGGCGAACGAGCTCTTGCCCGAGCCGGACGGGCCGATCAGGACGACGAGGCTGGGATCGGGCAGGTCGATCCTCACCGGCTGAACACCGCCATCTGCGTCGGTGCTCCGACCTCCGGGTCTTCGGGGCCGACGGGCAGGTAGCGCACCTCGTAGCCATTTCGGCTGGCGACGCCCTGCGCCCAGGTCGCGAACTCCTCACGCGTCCACTCGAAGCGATGGTCGAGGTGTCGGAACTGCCCTGCAGGCAGCGTCTCCCAGCGCACGTTGTACTCGGCGTTCGGTGTCGTCACGACGACCGTGCCCGGGCGAGCCGAGCCGAAGACGTTCTGCTCGGCCGCAGTCAAGCGCGGCGGATCGAGGTGCTCGATGACCTCGACCAGCGCCGCCGCGTCAAAGCCGATCAGTCGCTTGTCGCGGTACATCAAAGGGCTCTGCAGCAGACTGATCCGCTGTCGCTGTGCGTCATGCATATCATCGAGCTTGAGCCGGCGCGCCGCCTGCTCGAGTGCGCGGACGCTGACGTCGGCACCGAGGATTAGCTCGTAATCCTCGCGAATCAGACGCTCAAGCAGCGCCTCGGCGCCACAGCCGAGGTCGAGCACGCGCTTGGCCCCGGAGGCCTTGAGCACCGACAGCACGGTGCCGAGGCGCTGGTCGCGTAGCGAGACGGGTTCTTCCAGCTGTTCCTCTCGCCCCGGCTCCTCGGGTTCCTCGACCGGAAGGCGCCGCCTCGTCGAGCTGGGCCAGGGCCGGAAAGTACAAGCTCGCCTGCTGCTTCAAATAGCGCCGGACGATCAGATCGCGCTCAGGGTGCGCGCCCAACCAGCCCTCACCTCGCCGCATCAGCTTCTCGATCTCGGCTTCATCCACCCAGTAGTGCTTGTCGTCATCGAGCACCGGGAGCAACACGTAAAGATGATTGAGCAGATCGGCCAGCCGACGTTCGCTCCGGAGGCGCAGACCGACGTATCGACTGTCCCCCCAATCAGGGAACTGCGGATCCAAGACCATCGGAGCGACGTCGATCTCGTACCCGAGCGGCTCGAACAGCCTGCGCACCATCGGCTCGCCCCCACGCGCCGGCACAACAGGAAGCGATGCCTCCAACGGGATCGCCGTTGCAGCCAGCTCCTCGTAGCCCTTGCACGTTCCCGCCATCGCGCTCTTGAACACGCTCACGAGCGCCACCGACATGAACGACGACGCGACGTAGGGCCGATCGTTGACGTATTCCGCCAGCGCGAAGCTACTCACCCCGCGGCCACGCCGTACGAGGCCGACAGGGTCGATCGCCAGCAGCAGCGCCGCCGTGCATCGATCCTCGGTCGCTTCGCTGTAGAAGACATGCGCGTCGCCAAACCCAGCCGAGAATGTCTGCAGCCGCTCGGGATGCTTGTGCAGCAAGAAGCCCAGATCCGTGGCCGGGCGGTGCGTCGTCGTGATCGTCAGGAGCACGTGCCGAGGCTATCGGCAGGAGGATCGGGGCGCCCGAGTACGGAAGCCGCGCCACTCGCCGGCCGGCGCGCTCTACGCTGCGGCCATGGGCGTTTGCGTGGAGCCCCCGGAGTACATCGTCGGTTTGCGTCCCTTCGAGCATTGGGTGTTCCGCACGCAGCCCGAGGGCGTGCCGAGCGGCCCAGGTGATCTCGATCTGACGATCTACGGGCTACGGAAGTACTGCCGAATGGCGTTGAAAGGCAGCCCGACGGTCCTGCTGTTGCTCTTCATCATCGGTGAGCACGTCCTCGAGCGAAACGAGCTCGGTGCCGAGTTGCAAGCACTGGCGCCCGCGTTTGTGTCAAGACGCGCCGGCCGAGCGTTCCTGGGATACGTCGACGCCCAGAGACGTGGACTCGTCGGTGACCGACACGCGACGCGCACCCGCGAGTTGTCCGCAGAACACGGCTACGACACAAATACGCGATGCACGCGCTGCGGATCGCCCATCAGGGTCAGGAACTACTGACCACCGGGCGCATCACTCTGCCGATCGTCGAGCCGGAGCGTCACCGGCTGATGCAGGTCCGACGGGGCGAGGTCGCCCTCCCAGGCGTCCTTGACCGCCTGAACGCGCAGTCGGCCCAACTCGAGCACGCCGTATTCAGCGCCGACCTGCCGGACGAACCCGATCATGACGCCGTCAATCGGTTCCTCGTCGGTGCCTTACGAGCGCGCCTTGGCTGGCGGTCTCCGCCTCGCCGCGACGAACAGCCGACTGTCTCCCTCAGCACCCGACAAGGCGCAGCCGCTCTCGGCCGCGGTGTTCTTCTCAGAAAAGCGTGGCTCCGCGTCGGAGAGCAACAGCGGCGATTAGCGTCGTAGCCGCCGACGGGCCTGGCGCAATTGCGCGCTGTCCGATTCGGGTACCGTACGGTCATTCCTCCCCGCCGTCCGGCAACAGGCCGCACTGGCGGGGTTTCGTTCAATTGGCCACGATACGCAGAGGTGGGGAGCCCATCCGCGGCCGGTGTCAGCGTGCGAGTTCCGTCCGCAGGTCCAGACCAGGGCAGCCGATGAACACACCGTCGTGAGCAACGAGCGGGATGCTCCAACGGACTGCCGCGGCGGCGATCCACAGATCGGCGTTATGACGCCGCTGGTGCAGAGCGTGGCCGATCACTCGACACTGGTTTCGAAGCTGCGCGACATGCTCGATCGTCTCGTCGTCAACGGGCACCACACTGACTCCGGCGGTCAGCCGCGCAAGCTCATTCAGCCGGCGCGCGCCCCAGCCGCCGACGAGCGCTCCGTACCTCGCCTCGGCCACGGTCTGAGGAGCCACAGCGATCCGCTGCCCGAAGGTGTGCTTGCGGTACTGGGCTTGGAGTGGGCGGTCGTCCCGCAGCGGCGCGGTGAAAACGTTCGTGTCGACGAGAACGGTGCCGTTCACTCGTCATCGGCGAGTGCAGCGGCGAACGCCTTGCGCTCCTCGTCGGTGAGGTCGGGGATGTCGAGTTGGTCCCAGGAGGTGAGGACCGGGACCCCCGCCATCAGCTCCTCAAGCGTGCTTGGCTTCCAGAACCGGGCGTTTGCCTGGTCGATCGCGTCTGGCTTCGGTGCGGGGTCGGACATCGCTTCATCAGTCTACGCCCGGGATAGTCGGGCCGGGACAAGGCTCCCCAAGGGCTCCCCAAACTCGCGACTTTGGGGAGCCTCGAGCGGAACTCAGCGCAACAAGACGTCCTTATTTCGCGGGCGATCGTGTCGCTCAGCCTCACTCAGTTGACCGTCCGGGCCCCCTGCAAAGCCGTCTACACCGGTTCGATTCCGGTCGTCGCCTCTGAGGGGCCTTTCCACGTTTGTTGCCAAGAACGGGAAGGGCTCATGGCATCGGAAGCGCTGCATGGCGTTCCGGCGCCGGGCCAGTCGTTTTGCCGCTCACACTGCGTGAGCGGCGCGAAGTAAGCCAGAGGCCTTCCCTCCTCACCTCGCCACCTGCTAGACGACGAGCCGTTGCTCTGACCACAGTCCCGCCGTCTGTGTGGCCCTCTAATCCTCGAATCAAACGTGGCCCTCTAATCCTCGAATCAAAGAATGTCGATATAACGATGGAGACGTGCTAAGGTCCGCCCTATCTCGAACAAACGAACGTTGATATGAGCACTCTGCTTCCCACCCTCCCGGCCGGTCCCGCTGCAGCCGAATGCTGCGCTCCATCCGCCGGCATTGACGCTTCGCTCGATGCTGAGCGCATCGCAACAGCGGCGAAGGCGCTGTCCGAGCCGCTGCGCGTGCAAATCCTGGATGTGCTGCGCCACAGCGAGCAGCAGGTTTGCCAGTGCGAGCTCATCCCGCTGTTCGCCATCAACCAGTCGCTGCTCTCCCACCACATGAAGAAGCTCGTCGACGCCGGGCTCGTGCAGGTCGAGCGACGCCATAAGTGGGCCTACTACTCCGTTTCCACCGACGCTCTCAAGGAGCTGACCGCATGGCTGAGCTGAGCACCGACCCGACCCAGACTTCGGCCTGCTGCGCTTCCGAGACACAGGCGACCTGCTGCGAGCCGTCCGAGAAGGCGGCGTGCTGTGAGCAGAGCGACGCTGGCGGCAACTGCGGGTGCTCGGCCGGCCAGAGTGCCGACGCCGAGTCCGCGTCCGGGTCTGAGGACATTCGCGAAACTGTTCGCGAGAAGTACGCGGCGGCGGCGAGAGCTATCGCCGAGCAGCAGGGTTCCGCGTCGTGCTGCGGCCCCATCGCGCTGACCGATGCCGACGAGGCGCAAGTTTTCGGCGCCGTGCGCTACGACGACGCCGAAACCAAGGGTGCGACGGCCAGGGCACTCGCCGCCTCTCTGGGCTGCGGGGTCCCGACCGCGGTCGCGGACCTGCGCGAGGGAGAGACCGTGCTTGACCTGGGCTCGGGCGCCGGCGCGGACGTGCTCATCAGCGCCCGGCGCGTCGGGCCGACCGGAAAGGCCATCGGCGTTGACATGACCGACGAGATGCTTGAGCTTGCACGCACCAACGCCGCACAGGCTGGCGTCACCAACGTCGAGTTCGTCAGGGGCTTCATCGAGGACATCCCGCTCGCGGACGGCACCGTCGACGTCATCGTGTCCAACTGCGTGCTGAACCTCTCAGGCGACAAGCCCAAGGTGCTGGCCGAGGCCGCGCGGGTGCTGAGGCCGGGCGGCCGCTTCGCGGTCTCAGACGTCATCGCCAGCCCGGACATGGACGAGGCCACGCGCGTCGACCTCGCCGCCTACACCGGCTGCATCGCCGGCGCGCTAACCGAGCAGCAGTTCCGCGAGGGCCTTGCGGCCGCGGGCTTTATCGACATCGAAATCCGCGAAACCCACCGCGTCCACGAGCACGCGAGCTCGGCCATCATCCGCGCCCGCAAGCCCGCCACCCCGCTTCCTGCTTCCACACCGATCCCGAAACCGGAGTCCTCTGAAGCCATGGCAACCCTCAACGTCACCACGGTCACCCCTGAAACCCCTGTGGTCGCTCGCCGCGTCGAGCTGTTTGAGCCGGCGATGTGCTGCCAGTCCGGCGTCTGCGGCCCGTCTGTAGACCAGCAGCTCATCGACATCCGTGAGGACCTGCGCTGGGCACAGGGCCAGGGTGCCCAAGTCAGCCGCCACAACCTCTCCTCAGACCCCGACGCGTTCGTCGCCAATCCGAAGGTCACCGGTCTGATGGCCGCCTTCGGCGACGCCGCGCTCCCGGCCGTCCTAGTCGATGGCGACGTCAGCGTCCATGGCCGTTACCCCTCGCGCGAGGAGCTCGCGGGCATGCTCCAAGCCAAGGCCGAGCCGGTCTCGGAGATGTCGGTGAGCTCGTCCGGCTGCGGCTGCGGCTCGTCTGGGTGCTGCTGATGAGCCTGCCAGCAGCTGACACGCTTCCCGCTCTTGACTGGGCGGGCTGGGACACGCGCTACCTGTTCTTCACGGGCAAAGGCGGGGTCGGGAAAACAACGACCGCCAGCGCCGTCGCGGTCGCACTCGCGGACGCCGGCAAGCGCACATTGGTGATCTCCACCGACCCCGCGTCCAACCTCGACGACGTGTTCGGCATCGACGCCGGCCCGCAACCGACAGCTGTCCCGGGAGTGGCCGGCCTGTTCGTCTCAAACCTCGACCCGGAGGCGGCGGCGGAGGCGTTCAAGGAGCGCGCGGTCGGCCCGTACCGCGGCGTGCTGCCGCAATCCGCGATTGACAACATGGAAGAGCAGCTCTCAGGAGCGTGCACGGTCGAGATTGCCGCGTTCAACGAGTTCACCGCGGTTCTGGCCGCACCGACGAGCACCGCCGAGTTTGACCACGTCATTTTCGACACAGCGCCGACCGGGCACACCCTGCGGTTGCTGACACTGCCGAGCGCGTGGAGCGGCTACGTCGACGAGCATCCGGCGGGCGCCAGCTGCCTGGGGCCGCTCGCGGGCCTTGACCAGCAGCGTGAGCAGTACGCGGCAGCGGTGGCGACGCTGGCCGACCCCGCGCTCACGACGCTGGTTCTGGTCGCTCACGCGGAGACAAGCGCGCTGCGCGAGGCCGCGCGCGCCAGCGCCGAGCTGGCCGCGCTCGGCGTCTCAAACCAGCGACTCGTCCTCAACGGCCTGCTGTCAGACCCCGAGGATGACTCGGCCGCGCTCGCGTTTGCCGAGCGCCAAAGCGCCGCGCTCAGCGAGGCCCCCGTGCGGCTGGCGGCGCTGCCCGTAACAGGCGTGAACCTGATAGCCGGAGACGTCACCGGGCTCGCAGCTCTGCGGCGGCTGACCGGTGCCGACACTGAGGTGCCGGCGGACGCGCACGACGCTGCGGCGGTTGACCTTCTCGGTCTCGATGAGCTGGTGGACGAGCTCGACGCCGCCGGCAACGGCGTGGTCATGACGATGGGCAAAGGCGGGGTCGGTAAGACAACGCTAGCGGCTGCCATCGCCATCGCCTTGGTCGACCGCGGCCACGAGGTCACATTGTCGACGACCGACCCCGCCGCGCACATCACCGACGCGCTCGCCGACGCTGCGCCCGATGGCCTCCTGGTGGAGCGCATCGACCCCGCGGTCGAGACGGCCCGCTACACCGAGGAGGTGCTCGTCGCCGCGGCCGGTCTTGACGAGGAAGGCCGCTCGCTGCTGCAGGAGGACCTGCGTTCTCCGTGCACGGAGGAGATTGCCGTGTTCCGCGCGTTCGCGCGGACCGTCGACTGCGCGCGGGAGCGCATCGTCGTGCTCGACACCGCCCCGACCGGGCACACGCTACTGCTGCTCGACGCCGCGCAGAGCTACCAGCGGGAGGTGCAGCGCACCAACGCGAACGTGCCGGCCGAGGTCTCAGAGCTGCTCGCCCGCCTGCGCGACCCCGAGTTCGCGCGGATGCTGGTGGTCACGCTCGCGGAGTCCACGCCCGTGCACGAGGCCGAGCGCCTGCAGGCGGACCTGCGCCGCGCGGGCATCGAACCGTTCGGCTGGGTCATCAACTCCTCGCTGGCGGCGAGTAGCACCACACACCCGACGCTGCGCGCCCGCGCCGCCGGTGAGCTCACGCACATCGAGCGCGTGCAGCGGTCCTCCGCCAACGGTACGTGGCTGGTCGGCTGGCAGCCAGACGCTCCGGTTGGAGCCGCCGCGCTGCGCGAGCTCGCGGCGGGCGCTGCGGTGGGCCCTGCGGTGGGCGGACGATAATGCGAGCAAGCGAGGTCATCAGCCGCTTCGTCTTGTCCACGCAGCGCCGCTACAGCCTGGTAACCCGTGTCGTCCAGTAACCGAGTAGAAGGGGAGTTCTCGTGAAACACGTGCTGTTCGTCTGTAACCACAACGCCGGCCGCTCACAGATGGCGCAGGCGTTCTTCGAGCACCTGGCACCGGAAGATGTGCGCGCAGAGTCCGCAGGCTCCTCGCCTGCCAGACAGGTGTGGCCTGAGGTGATCGAGGCGATGCGCGAGGTCGGCATCGACCTCGCCGGCCGCAAGCCCAAGAAGCTCCTGCACGAGATGCAGCTGCACGCCGACTGGGCGGTGACCATGGGCTGCGACGACGCCTGCCCGTACGTGCCCACCACGGTCGAGGCGTGGAGCATCCCGGACCCCGCAGGGCGCCCGCTCGAAGATGTACGCGCCATCCGGGACAGCATCGAATTTCACGTACGCGAGCTCATCGAGACCAAGCTCGATGCCATCCGCTCGGACCGCACCGCCCACCAGTTGCGCCTAGCGCGGCTGCTGCCTGAGCTGGCAGAGGAGTTCGAGTCCCGCCACAGCGCGGAGGACATCCGCGCCTGCGCTGATGCGCTGCTGGCTCGCTTCGACGACGCGCCGGTGCGCTCCTTCGTCCACACGCTCGTGCTCCGCCAGACGCGCGAGTGCCTGCGCAAAGAGACCTGCGACGTGCTGGCGGTGGGGTGATGAAGGCGCGTGAGCGATTGTGCGGCACCGCCCCTGAACTCGCGGTCGCTCACTGATGGCGACCGTCCTGTTCGTCTGCTTGCACAACGCCGGACGCTCGCAGATGAGCGCCGCGCTGTTCGAGCGCGCCGCACGAGGACACCACCGCGCGCTCTCAGCCGGCAGCGAAGCCGACCGAGGCGGGCACGTACATCCCGAGGTCGTGCAGGTCATGCGGGAACTCGGCATAGACCTCTCCGACCGCCGTCCACAGCCACTCACAACGGAACTAGCCGAGCAGGCAGACGTCGTGGTCACGATGGGCTGCGGGGACGCATGCCCGTACATCCCCGGCAAGCGCTACATCGACTGGGAACTGCCCGACCCCAAGGGGCGCCCCCTCGACGAGGTGCGCGCGACACGCGACGACATCGCTCGCCGAGTCCAGGCCCTGGTCACACAGCTTGACGGACAACCTTGACGCCCCAGGACCTTTGAACAGCCGCTGAGCGCGTGAACCAAGCGGTCAGGCGGCTACATCTACGCGGTCCAGCGGATGATGGGCCACCGCCACAGCTTCGGTTCTGTGAAGAGCACGCGTTGCGTAGTGCCCCAACGTTAGGTGGAGGAGGTCCTTCGGCCGCGTATCTGCACGGGCTTAGCGCGGAGGCTGGCTGTCCAGGCCAGGAGGATAAGCGCGGTGCCGATCGCGAACACGATCCACGCGAGCGTGTCGGTGGAGCTGGCCGCGGTCGGCGCGGCTGCGTTGGGAAGCGTCAGGGTGTGCCCGGATGCTGCGGCCAGACGTTGGATGGTGTTGACGGTGGGGGTCCCAAGTTCGGGGCCGGGAGGACGGGCGCCGGCAAGGGCGGACTGGTCGGCACCGAGCGGGCCACGAAGGCGATACAGGCCGTAGCCGTTGGGCATGACCACAAGCAGCGTTCCGTCATATACGAGCGAAAGCTCCTGGCCGAGGAATCGGGCGTAGTTCTGAGGTTGGCGCCAGAGCTCGGTGACCGAGCCCAGATCTGCGGACGAGGCGATCATCGCGACGCGGATCTCGTATCCGCTGCGTTTTGCCGCGGCTACGAGCACTCCAAGCTGCGCCTGCTGGCCGACGGGGACGCCGGCATCCTGCGGCAGAAAGAGAGCCTGGGATGCGAGGACGTCTGACGCGGGGTCCCCGTCTGCGAGGGCTGAGCTGGCGATCAATGCGGATCCCAGTGCCAAGATCCCAGTGGACGCGGCGATGAGGAGAGCTAGGCGGGCACGCGGGCAGCGGTTGGGGGTGTGCGTAGAGTCAACCAAGTGCGATGAGCCCGGAGACGAAACGATGTCGATTGGCAGCCGCGGTCGCGGTCGGCGGGAAGTCTAGGGATCGCCCGCGCCCGCGCCGGCGCCTTCTCGTGCTGGTCGGCGCGGTGGTCGCGCTCGGAGCGGTCCCGTGTGCCGCCCAGGCGCATGGGCCGGTCGCGCCGATCGCGTCCAGTTATCTGGCCAAGGTGGGCCAGCTTCCTGCGGGGCTTGACGCGCAGGTCATCGATGGGGATCAGCGGATGTGGTTGCGCGTGTCGCCGGGCGCGACGGCCGTGGTGTTGGATTACCGCGGCGCTGGGTACCTGCGCTTCTCGCGCTCCGGGGTGGATGTCAACCAGAACTCGGCGATGTACTACCTCAACCAGACTCCGGCCGAGACCCCTCCGTCTAATCTGACCGCGAGAACGCCTGCGGCTTGGCAGCGGGTGAGCGGCGCGCATGATTACGGTTGGCACGACGGCCGGCTGCACGCGTTGGCGACCGTCGCTCTTTCGCCCGGTACGTCGTATGTGGGCAGATGGCGCATCCCGGTCTTGATCGACGGGCGCGTGAGCTCGATCTCAGGCGGGCTGTGGCACGCGGCGCCTCCGTCAATCGCGTGGTTCTGGCCGATCGTCGTGTTGCTCGCCTGCGTGCTGGCGGCGTGGAGGGTTCGTCGCTCCGAGCTCGATGCGCTGGTTGCTCGCATGCTTGCCGTCGCGGCGCTGATCGCGATCGCGACAGCCGGCGTCGGGCGCGAGCTTCACGGACGACCGGCGGTGTCGGTCTCTCAGCTGCTGACCTTCGGGGTCATCGTCGTGTTTGTGGCGTGGGGGCTGCGCCGGGTGCTGCTGGCGCGCCTTGGGTGGTTTGGCTTGTTCGCGGTCTCCTTCGCGGCTCTCTGGGAAGGCGTCCAGTTGATCCCGACGCTCCTGAACGGCTTCGTGCTAGCGGCCGAGCCCGCGCTCATCGCCCGAACCGCAGCGGTCGTCTGCCTCGGCTGCGGCGCTGGACTAGTTCTGCTTGCGTACCGCTTGGCGGGTCAAGCCGAGCCAGAGTCCCCCGCGACGGATCGTTCGAGTGAGGAGTACGACTCCGAAGACGACCGCGCCTGGGAGTCATACGCCTGACGGGCGGTCCCGAGGTGCGGGCCGGTTACGACACGTCGACGTGAGGGCAACGATCCTCCACGGGACCCTGTTCGCCGCTTTACTGTCGGTCGCGGTCGTCTTGGCGGCTGGATGTGGTGCGACCCGTCGCGGCTCGCCGTCGTCGGGGATTCCGCGTGCGCTTGAATTGCAGGCTCGTCCGATCGGTCGCGGCGCGGAGTTCGATCCGCCGGCGACCGGTCCGGTGACTGGCCGCTGCCGCCGCCGGCGGGGACTGCGCAGGGGGGTTCACATCGAGGTGTTCGCCGCCGACCGGGTGGTGATCGTGGCGGAGGGGATCGGCGTTCGGCGGCCGTGGAGATTCTCGGCGGGGCGAATATCCAGCGCCGGCTGCTACGGCGATCTCGTGACGCTTGAGCCGACCGGGCTGGTGCTGGTGCGTCCGGGCGTAAGACTGTCGCTGTCAGACCTCTTTCGTGCCTGGGGCCAGCCGCTGTCGCGGCGGAGGCTGGCCGCGTTTCGGGCGCCTGCCGGCACGCGGGTGGCCGTCTTCGTCGACGGACGGCGGTGGCGCGGCACGCCGGCGAGCGTTCCGCTCGCGGTGCACTCGGAGATCGTGCTCGAGGTCGGCCCCTACGTCCCGCCGCACCCCTCGTACGCGTTCCCGCCCGGCACATGATCAAAGCCTGGGCCACCCGGCTCGCGCGACCCTCGCGTACCCGAGGACGGCGCCTCGTGGCGCCTTGGAGCGCCCTGCGCTACCGCCAGCGCGCAAAGACTTCAGAATGCTCGGCACGGCCCGCTGGGGCGCCCTCTGGACGTCTGGGTTGATCCGAGGGAGACTCATCGCCTGATGCGAGATCACGTGGCAACCAGATGGCCCCGGTTGGGCGGATGGATCAAGCGCGGGCGCGTTCTGGCGCTTCTCGCGGTCACCCTGTCCGGCGGCTCGTTTGCCGCGGTCGCGGGCGCCGACGGTGACCCTGCGAGCGACTACCTCGTAGCCAATCGGGTCTTCCTCTCGTCTCAGTCCTCGTCGGTCTCAAGCTCCCAGCGGCAGCTGCTCAGCGTCGTGCAAGCGGCGAACCGGGCCGGCTTTGCGATCCGGGTGGCGATCATCTCCAGCGAGTACGACCTCGGCTCGATCACGGCGCTGTGGCGCAAGCCGCGCCTCTACGCCCGCTTCCTTGGGCTGGAGCTCTCATCGGTGTACAAGCAGCGACTGCTGGTGGTCATGCCGAGCGGGTTCGGATTCAACTGGCCTGAGCACTCCACCGGATCCGCCTACCGACTCCTGACACACGTCCCGATCGGACCTGGCGCCGCCGGGCTGACGGGCACGGCGCAAACGGCCGTGCGACGGCTCGCCATCGCCGCCGGCGTCACCCTGACCCCGCCAACGGGCGCACGACCGACCACGACGATGGCTGCGCACCAACACGACGATCGCAGCGTGATCATCGCGGCGGCTGTGGCCGCGCTCGTGGTCGCACTTGCTCTTGTCGTTGCGGTGCGTCGCCGACGTCGCACTGGCCCGAAGATCCCGAGCGAGCCGTCCGTGGCGAAGCGGGGTACCGCGCCGATCCGGCTGCGCTGGGCCGTTCCGGGCTTCGCGATCCTGTGTGGTGTCGCCGTCGCCGCGCCGATCCTCGCTCTCACCAGCTTTCGGCACGTCAGCGCCGCTTCGGGCGTGCCGTCGGGTTCGGTGGTCACACCGCCTCCGTTTTCCTGGCCCGCCGGCCGGCGGCCGGCTCCCGAGTTTGTGCTGCGCGACCAGGACGGGCGCCGCGTGTCAGTCACCGCCTACCGCGGGCGGCCGTTGATCATCACGTTCGTCGACCCGCTGTGCCGCAACCTCTGCCCACTTGAGGCCAAGGTCCTCAATGCCGTGGTCGGCCAGATGCCGGCTTCAAAGCGCCCTGAGATCCTGGCGGTCAGCGTTGACGTCTACGCCAACGCCCGCGCGAACCTGTTGCAGGACGTCCGAAAGTGGGAGCTCGTGCCGCAGTGGCACTGGGCCGTCGGCCGCGCGGCACTCCTGGCCGCCGTGTGGAAGCGCTACGAGATCGGCGTGTCGGTCACGACGAAGAAGATCGCCGGAACCACGATCAACTACATCACCCACACCGAAGCTGCGTACATCATCGACGCGTCCGGTCACGAGCGCGCGCTGTTCTTCTGGCCGTTCTACCCTCAAGATGTCGAGCGGACGCTGCGACAGCTCACCTGAGCGGATGACCGCCGGAGCGCAGTCGTGCGACCGGACCTGGTCGTCTCACCCCAGAGCCGTGGTGCTGGCCGTCGTTGCGCTCGTGGCGCTGTCAGGCCCGCCAGCGGCAGGGGCGCACCTGCGCTCTGGCACCGTCGCGGTCGACTACGCGGCCAGCGTAGTGCGTCCGGACACTTCCGCCTACGCAGCTCAGATCTACCAGAGCGACCGTGGCCTCAGCCTGGCACTGAAGCCGGGGCACGTGGTGGTGATGCTCGGCTACCTCGGCGAGCCGGTCTTCCGTCTTGATGCTGCGGGACTGTCGGTCAACGCCGCCTCACCGACCGCCGCCGTCGTTGGTCTGCTGAGGAAGGGGCAGCGGATCACCGCCTCGACGCCTCGCTGGCGTCTCCAACGGGGACGGAACTCTGCCGTGTGGCATGACGCGCGAGTCCAGGGGCTTCCGCCGGGAGTGGATCAGGGAGCGTGGAGCGTGCCGCTGACCGTCGACGGGCGGCGCGCGAGCCTCGATGGCGAGCTCCATCGCTTCCCCGCCCCTTCGCTCTGGGTCTGGTTGGGGATGCTCGCCGGCTTGCTCACCGCTGGTGCGACCCCGCTGCTGCTGCGCCGCGGCGATCTCGTGCGCGCGGGCGCGATCCGCTTGGCCATCGCCGCTGCCGTCGCGTCGGTGGTGATCGCACTCGCCTTCGCGTTCGACGCCTACGCCTCGCCGGGCACGTGGATCGAGGGCTTTGACGAGATCGTGTTCATCGCGGTCGGGCTCGGCATGCTGCTCCGGGGGCCGGAGAACCTGCAGGTCCCGGCGGCAATCGGGGTCGGCTTGCTCGGCCTGGCGGTCGGGCTCATCAAAGGCGCCGTCTTTCTTCACCCGATCGTGCTCGCGATCCTGCCAGCGACAGCGACGCGTGTCGTCGTCCTCGCCGCCATCGGCGCCGGGTTGACCGCCGCAGCGCTCGGCTGCATGTCCTACGTCGAGACATCCGCGCCAACTCCAGACACCAAACCTGATCAGGGAACCTACGCAGGCGTCACCTGGCCGCGGGAGCAGTCTGGAGCTAGGAGGCGAGGTGGCTGACCTGGAACGGAGAGGTATCGTGCCGTGTCACGATCGCGCGCGCCGATCGCCGGGCGGTGGTCCGATGCCTTGTGCGGGCTGCGCTGGTGCCCGCCCCACGTGTTCAAAGCGCTCGCCAACGCGGCGCGGCGGTTCCTGCTCGACTTGCTCTTCGTGCGTGACGGCCGCACCCTGATCGAGCTCGAATCGGAGTTGGAGATGACGCGTATAGGGGTGATGAAGCACCTGCGCGTGCTGGAGGACGCGGGGTTGGTCGTCACGCGCCGGTCGGGCCGGGAGAAGCTGCACTTTCTCAATCCAGTGCCGATCCGGCTGATCTACGACCGCTGGATCGACAAGTACCGCCAGCGCCGGACATCGGAGCTGGCGAATCTCAAGAGCCGATTGGAGGCGAAGGGATGACAACCATGACCGAGGCAAAGACCGTCCAGGTCTACCGCGTGTACATCCGGGCCACGCCCGCGGCAATCTGGACCGCGATCACCGACCCCGAGTGGACCGACCGCTACGGCTACGGCGGCCGGGCCGAGTACGACCTGCGGCCCGGCGGGACCTACCGCGGTCTGGCCAACGAAGGGATGCGCGCCCAAGGCGCACCTGAGGTCGCGGTCGACGGCGAGGTCATCGAGGCCGATCCGCCGCGCAAGCTCGTCCAAACCTGGCGCATGGCGATGGACCCGGCCTTGGCCGCGGAGGGGTTCACGCGCCTGACCTATGAGATCGAACCGGCAAACAGCGGCGCCACCAAACTCACCGTGACCCACGACCTGACCCGTGCCCCCGGGTTGGCGTCGCTGGTGGGCGGCGAGCTCGAGGGCACCGGCGCGGGCGGCGAATGGGCCTGGGTGCTCAGCGGCCTCAAGACGGTGCTCGAGACCGACGCTTCGCTCGACCGCTGAGCAGACGCGGCGTCCCCGACAGCCGAGGTCAATGACGCACGGATCTGCATCATCGCCTTCGAGCCGGCGCTCGACGGCTAACTCGCGTGTCGAGTAAGGTCGGGCGAACGCTAACCAGAGGGGACCATGGCTTATTTGCAGACGCACTTTTGGCCGGGCGGGACTGAGGAGCAGTATCAGTCGATGCTCACCGCCGTGCATCCCCCGGGGGGTCTCCCCCGCGGGCAAACTTCGCACGTCGCGGGGCCGACTGAAGGCGGCTATCTGATCTCTGTTGTCTGGGACTCCAAGGAGCACAGCGAGCAGTTCACCAATGGCACTCTTCTGCCGGCGCTGCCGGTCGACGGCGGATTCGCAGGGGCGCCCGAGGAGCGCGTGGCCGAAGTGATGCACCTCGAAACGGCATAACGCCGGGGAGGTTCCCTGGCGGACGGGCGCGGTAGCTCCGGTTTACGCCGGCCGGGCAGCTCCTAGCACCGAGCGATCAGAAACCCGGTTCCGGTAGCACGCAAACACACGATCTGCACAGCTTTGCTGTGGGAAAGACGAGGGACGATGGCAACGCACATTGCGTTTCACGAGGTGGACGACGTCGACCATTGGCTAAGTTCATCGAAGCGAGAGGAAGTCTTCGGGCCGCTCGGAATCACGATGCGCGCCTTCCGGGATCCGGCGGGTTCAAACCGGGTCGGGCTGATCGCGGAGATCCCCGACATGGCCGCCTTTCAGGAGTTCATGCAGACCGAGGCAGCCGCCAATGCTATGAAGTCCGACGGTGTTCGCCCGGAGACGCTTCTGGTCCTCGACGAGGGATAGCACCCGGCGGCTCGGCGGCCCCGCTGTCTCGGCGGCCGACGCGAGTTGCCCCCGCGCTCATCAACCCTCGTAACCGGGCCCCTTCCTTCGGCGTCGGGCGTGAAGGAATGCGGGTCGGTGTGCGGAACACTGTTCGCGATACGTTCTGGGCAGCTTGGAGGGTGGTCGCATGACTCGCGTTTTCGTTGCGTCTGGAAGGCTCGTAAAGCCGGTCGCACTTGTGCTGACGGTCGTGGCGGTGGGTTCAGTGCTTGTCGGGGTGTCCCTTGCCGCTCAGGGATCGTCGAAGTCTGCCGCGATGTCGGGCGTCCCGTCTCCTCCCGCGATGGTTAGCGCGACGCGGATCATTGGCCGTCGGGGGGCCCTTCGGCCGGGAACTGTGGTGCGCTCGGCTGACCTTGGCGTGCGGGTGTTTCCCAACGCTGGGCACGGATTCGCGCTGGCGAGCGTCGGCGAGGGGCAGTATCCGGCGGCGAGTGTCGATGGGGGCAGGACGTGGCGGGTCGACGGTCCGGTGTTGCACGTCAACGCGGCTCAAGCGCCGTTGGTGGTTCTCCAGGTAGGCGCGGCTAGCCAGCGGACGTACTTTGCCTGGGGTGGACCCGGCGGCGGTCAGGTCGTGGACGTCACCAGCGATGGCGGCAAGCACTGGTGGCAGGCGATCCTCGGGGACGTCGTAATGGCGGTCGTCGCCAGTGGAGACGGTCGGCTGATCGCCTTTTCCCAAAGCACGGCGAACAGCAGCCCCACCAGCGCCGTGACGTGGGTGTACGTGTCTAAGGACGGCGGTCGGCATTGGCGCTACAACAATCGCCTCGGAGGCCTTTAGCGTTAGAAGCTCCCGGCTGGGTGCAGCCCGAACGCGTTACCACAGCCGGGTTTTCGAGAAGTAGCCCCCGTCTCCGCCGGCGGGTTGCTGCGTTTTAGGAAGCCGCGACCGCCGAACGGACCGACTAGTCCGAAGTTCCCCCTGTAGTCAGCTTGGATAGAGGCCGGGATCCCTGTAGGAGTGG
>OCTA010000264.1_pt1 | contig 48105 bp, 40 predicted proteins | sample 1538991 | NCBI WGS metagenome assembly OCTA01 (sample SAMEA3539302, study PRJEB22396) | soil metagenome | biome: tundra; feature: field; material: soil | place: USA | collected 2010-05 | depth 0.15 m
CTGCTGCCGCCGCTGCTCGCGCCCGGCGCGCCGATCGATGCATCGTCGCCGCCCGTGATCTCGTTGCCCCCTTGCAACCCCGGCGGCTTGCTCCCGCACCCCGGCGCGAAGGCCGCGACCGTGAGCGCCCCCAGGGCGATCGACATGAAGAGAGAAGGAGGGACGCGGAGCATGCTGGACCTCGAGAAGCGTTTGGGCCGGTCGGAGACTTTCGGGAACGTATGAAGTGCCCAACCGCCTCACCTCGGCGGACGGGTTCATTCAAGGCTACTGGGCGGCGAACCCCTGGTCGAGCAGTACCAGCGTCTCTTCGAGATGGACGGCGTGAAGCTCATAATACGGGCCCCAGAACGCGTACTCCTCCTTGCGGAAGTCGGCTAGGTCCTCGAAGCCGGTGTCGAGCTGCAATCGTCATGGCCGTTGGCGTCGGGGCCGAACTCGATCTGCCACGGCATGTTGAAGTTGTACATGAACACCGGCAGGCCGCCTTCGCCGCGCGCCGCGCCGTGTCGAGCGTTCCGCACACGAGGGCCGAGTCGCCTACAGGCAAGTTCCGGGTCATGACGGGCCTTGTACCGCACCAAGCAAACGGTACGCTGGCTGCGTCGAGGGGGTTCCGCCCGAGCTCGATTATTCATGGCAAGGCTGGCCGCACTCATTGCGCCTCCTCGCTATTCCGGTCGTCCGGTACGCGGGCGTGCTCGGACCGCGAAGCGCGTGGCGCAAGGGCATCGTACCCAGCCGCGTGAGCGTCGCCCAGCTTGCAAGGGGGCCGTGGTCGACGGTCCGCGAGCGCCTCCAGTACCCGCTACAGCCGCGGTAGCGCCTTGGCCGCCAGTGTCTTGTCCATCTCGAGCACGAGGGCAGCGTACTTCTCGGGCCCACCCTGGCTTTGCTTCATCATGTCGATCATGCGATTCGGCAAGTTGACGCTGATCTGGAAGAGTGCGCTCCCCTTTCGCACGTGCAAGAAGTACATCGCGAACGAGGCTTCGTCGCCCAGCCCCGCGATGGCCCCCGGTGCGTCGGGCATGAGCCCCTTCGTGAGCTGGCCGCCGACCGCCATGGCGCCCGTCGTCGCCCCGTAGTCGGCCTTGGCCTCGGCCTCCGTCTTCTCCCAGGTGGCCGTGACCATGGCGCTGCCGTTCGTCGCGTTCGCGGCGATGTACTTGCAGTCGGACCCGTCGACGGTCGGCTCGGGAATCACCATTCCCATCACCTGGCCCACTTCTTCTTTCGTGAGGAGAGCGCACGGGCTCTGCTTGCCCGTGGCCGATCCTGAGCCCGAGCCTTGCGCGGCACCCGAGCTCTTCGAGTCGCATGCCGCACACAGCGCGAGTGCTCCGAAGACTGCATGTGTCCAATTCACGGGCTCTCCTTCGCCCTCGAGAGGGCATGCGTCAGTTCCAAGACTTCAGCCCCAGGACTTTCCTGCTGGGAACGGCACGTACATCCGGTTCGACGCGAGTCCCCCATGGTCCGTCGTGGGGGGCCCGCTGGCCATCTTCGTGCGGGAAAGCGGTGCGCGCCCGGGCGGCACGGGTGTGGGCGCGAGCGCCGAGTGCGCGACCGCGGCTGCGGCGCGGGGCGCCGCTGGCGGGGGCGGCGGAGGCCCGCCGAGATGCTCGAGGACGAGCACCCGAGAAGGCCGGAAAAGGCGACCGCGGCGGCCAGGATGGGCGCGGCGCGAGCGCGAGATGGTTGGTCATTTTGGGCTCGACCATCTGCCGATATTGCACCTGCGTCCAGCGGCAATTGTTTTGCGAGCCTCGGAGAGCGAGGGGAAGGCGGACGGTCGTCGACGATGTCCGCAACGTGCCGACGCCGTCGAAGACCTGGCACACGCTCGCCCTCGAGCTCAGAGGACAGCAGGTCTCGGCGACGCTCGACGGACAGAAGCGCTTCGAGAAGACACTCGACTTCGTACCTTCAGGACGCATCGGCCTCTGGTCGAAGGCCGACTCGCAGGTGCTGTTCGATGACTTCGCGGTTACGCCGCTGGGGGGCGCGCCGTGACATCCGTTTTCGTGGCGCTGTTGGACTCGCATGCCGCCGGGCCTCAGAGTCCAGTCGGACGCATGATGCGAAGGACGGGCGTTCCCTCGCGCAACGACTATCGTCGAAGGCTGGTGTACATGGGGCTGGCGGCGCGGCGCGCCCCCTCGACCTTCGCATCGTCCTTCGACCCCCAGATCGGAAGCGCCCACGTGAAGCCGAGGCGCACTTCCTCCGCGTGCTCGCCCTCGATGAGCGCGCCGCGGACGCCGACGTCGAGCGAGAACGCGTCATCGACCGCCCAGATCGCGCCCACGAGCCCGGAGTACGTCGTCTCCACGTCGAACTCGCGTTCGACGAAGAGCTCCGCGACCGGGCGCACCGTCCACTCGTGCGGCCCTTCGAGGATTACGCCGGTGAACAAGCTGAAGTTGTGCTCGCGGGTGTACTCGCCCCACTCGTTCCAGTGGATCGAGCCAAAGCTCCATCGGTACGACGCGATCACGGCGAGCGATGCGCCGAACGCGCTCGTCCCGTGAATGTCGGGCAAGAGCGGTCCGGCCTCGACCGCGATGCTCGGGCCCGACTTCTCCTGAAGCACCCCTTCGCGGAACACGTGCTTCAGGAGGACGTCGGTGTCCATCGTCCGCACGCGCGGCTCGCCCGGGTCGAGGGCCCCGAGCGCGACGAAGTCGTCGAAGTCGACGACGATCTCCGTGTCCTTCGCGATGCCGAGATTCAACACCGTCGCGGGCGCGATGAGGAAATTTCGGTCGCCTTCGCGGTAGTAGTGCGTCGGCCCGAGCTCCAGTTCGAGCGCCCCGTACTCGGCGACGTCTGCGTCGGTCCCGTCGAATGGGCGGTACGCAAGCGCGTCTCGCTCCACGACGAGAAGCGACGCGCTCACGAGGAGCCAGGCGGCTCGCCTCCGACGCATCTTCTCTGCCCCGCGACCCATGACGGGTCCGTATCGCAGTTGTATGATCTCAGCAACATACTTGTACAATTGCTACTTTCGAGGCGGTTCCTCGCATGCGGTCCGCTCGTGGATTCCCCGAGTAACGGAGGAGCACGACGCGGCCCGGGGAGCAGCACCCTTGCCGCCTTCGAGCCCCGTCCACCCCGCTGAAGAGGCCTTCTTTTTGGCTTGATCGCGAGCTCCGAGACGGCGCGCTCCGCGATCAGTCGCGCAGATCGTCGGCGAGCGAGGCCACGGTGGGCGGGGGCAGGGGAGCACGCGCGGCGTACGCGGGGTGGTCGACTTCGAGCACGATCTCGCCGGCGGCCCCCGCGCGTATCGCGTCTGCGAGCGCGGGCGGCAGCTCGAACTTGAGATAGTGCACCGCGGTCGTTCGATCCGACGGCGCTCCGCGATCGAGCGAGCGCGCCCGGACGTGCTCGCCGCCCACCACGAGCCAGACGTGCTTCTCGAAGCCGAGCGCCGCGCGCAAGAACGCTTCGCGCTCGGCCTTGTCGACGACCTCGATCATCACCGTGCACGAGAGCTCGTCTGGACCGGCGACGAGCTCGTTGTAGGTCTCGATCTCGTGCGCCACGGCGGCGAGTCGCGTGATCCGCTCGGTGCGAAGCATCTCCTGGATCTGGAGGAGCATCGTGTCGTGGTTCTCGAACAAGGCGGTCGCGCTGGGACCGAGCGGAACGCGCCGCACCTTTTTCTCGCCGATGACACGAGCGCGAAACTGCGCGCGTATGCCCTCGTACTCGGCTAGCCCCAGGACTTCTTCACGGTCGACGCGCTTCATCTGGAGCTTTCCTCCCGGGCGGCCCTTCAGGAGAAGGTGGGGGCCACCCCGTAGGCTTCTGCCATCACCTCGATCGGGTGCTTGGCCGCGAGCCCGTTCTCGGCCAGGATGCGGCGCGCGGCGAGGGCGCAGTCGGTGACCGCGGTCTCCGGTGCGATCGCCTCGATGCCGCGCGTCAGCTTGCGTGCATAGCGCCGCCCCATCTCGTAGTACTGTGCCTTCATCCCCCACGTGCCGTCCACGGCCGAGCACTGCTCGACGATCTCGACCTCGGTGTCGGGCAGCGCGTTCAGCACGCGAACGGCCGGGTACCCGATCTTCTGCGCCCGGAGGTGGCAGGCGGCATGGTAGGCGACCTTGCCCGCGCCCGATGCAAAGTCGCGCGAGAGCGTCTTGTCGCGACGCTGATGTTCGAGGAGCTCCATGACGTCGAGCGTGGCCGCGGCCACCGCGCGCGCGTGGTCGCTTCCGAGGAGCTCGGGCCACTCTTTCCGGATCATGTACCCGCACGTCGGCTGCAGCGACACGATCTTGTGGCCTGCGCGCACTTCCGCCGCAAGGGACTCGACGTTCGCGCGTGCCTTGGCGCGCGCCGCATCGACGTCGCCCCCGTCGAGGTTGGGCATTCCGCAACACGTCTGCTCGGGTCGAACGACGGACCAGCCGTTCTTTTCGAGGACCATCGCAGCGCAGGCCGCGATGCGAGGAAAGTTGTAGTCGCCAAGGCACGTCGCGAAGAGCGCCACCTTTCCGCGCGAGCCAGCGCCCGGCAGCGGCTCGCGCTTCGCGAGCCAGCTCTCGAAGCTCTGCGTGCCGAACGGCGGGAGCGGGAACTCGGCCGCGATGCCGGCAACGGCTTCGACGGCCCGGCGAACGAGTCGGTTCGCGTTCACGAAGTTGGCGACGGGCGCCATGCGTCCGGCTGTAACCTTTCCCAGGAGCTGCGGCTCGCCGAGCACGCGATCCTGGACGGTCACGCCCAGCCGACGGGCTCGCTGCGCCTTCTCGCGCATCAAGAGACGCGGGATGTCGACCAGCCACTCGTGGCCTTCGTCACGCGTGTACGGACACTTGATATAACAAACCTTGCACTGCCAGCAGAGGTCCGTCGCGCTCGCGAAATCGACGGCGCCGAGCAGCTCGGCTCCGGAAGCGCCGCGCCTGTCGATGTCGCGGTCGACGCGAGCGAACACGTCCGGGAACGTGCCGCAGTACCCCACGCACATCCGGCAGTTGTGGCAGATGTCGAGCATCCGGCGCATCTCGCGCTCGAGATCGCGCGGGTCCCAGAAGCGCTCCCCGTTCGGGTCGAGCGCCGGCGGATGCTTCGGGTTCGGATTCAGCTTCGACATCGGATTCCGCGCTGGAGAACGAGGGGAGAGATTGGCGCGTTTTCTCTCTCTCCCCCTGTCGACGCGAGCTCGGAGTCAGAGGAGCGAGAGCATCTTCTGGAAGCGGCCGGCGTGGCTCTTTTCGGCTTTGGCCAGGGTCTCGAACCACTCGGCGATGTCGTCGAAGCCTTCGTCGCGCGCGGACTTGGCCATGCCCGGGTACATCGTCTCGTATTCGTAGGTCTCCCCCGCGACCGACGCCTTCAGGTTCTTCTCGGTATTCCCGATGGGGAGGCCCGTTGCCGGGTCGCCGATCTGCTTGAGATAATCGAGGTGACCGTGGGCGTGCCCGGTCTCGCCGTCGGCGGTCTCCTTGAAGTTGCCCGCGATCTCGGGGTAACCCTCGACGTCGGCGACCTTTGCGAAATACAGGTAGCGGCGGTTCGCCTGCGACTCTCCGGCGAAGGCTTCCTTGAGGTTCTGATGGGTCTTCGTTCCCTGTAGCGACTTGGCCATGGACGTCCCTTCCTTTCGCGATCGATTCCGTTCGTGAGGTTACTCCTTGCGCTTCCGTCCGCCGAGAACGGCCAGCTTGAAGTAGCTGAGCTGACTCATGGCGGCTTGCTTCGCCACGTCAAGGGTCTTGACGTCGCGCGCGCCCGTGCGGCCCATGAGCTCGCCGGTCTCGTAGAGTTCGCGAGTCTTGGCGCGCTGCAGCTTGCCGCTCGACGTCTTCGGCAGAGCGCCAGGCGGAAGGGGAATCACGTCGTCGAGGGTCAGGCCCATGCCCTCCTGGACGGCGCGCCGCACTTCGCCGACGAGGCTCGTCGTCTGCCCCATGCGCTCGGGTTCCTGCACCTCGAAGGCCAGCACCACGCGCTCGCGATCGCGTTCGACGCCGCTCGGGTCGCGCGCCCCGAACGCGACCACGTTGCCCCTGCGGACCCCGGCGACCTTGCTCGCCTCCCACTCCATGTCTTGCGGGTAGTAGTTGCGGCCGTTGACGATCACGAGTTCCTTGCTGCGCCCGCAGACGAAGACGTGGCCGCCTTCGATGAAGCCGAGATCGCCGGTCTTGAGGAGCCCCCCCGCGAACGAATCGCGCGTGCGCTCCGCGTCTTCCCAGTAGCTGCGCATCAGGCTGGGGCCTCCGACCCGGAGCTCGCCGACGACGCCCTCGGGCAACGGCCGCTCGCTCGACGCGTCGTCGGGATCGAACACGCGGATCGTATGCTCGGGGAACTCGCGCCCGCACGAGACCAGTCGCACGGCGTGGTCGTCGTCTTCGGAGACAACCGCGACCCGGCCTTGCTCCCAGAGCTGCGGGCCGTTGACGGCGAGCGTCTTGACGCCCTCGCCGAGCTCGGTGAATGCCACCGCGAGCGCCGACTCGGCCATGCCGTACGAGGGCAAGAGGGCTTCTTTGCGGAACCCGATCATCGAGAACGTGCTGGCGAACCCCTCGAGCGTCTCGGGACGGATCGGCTCGGCGCCGCAGCCGGCCACGCGCCAGGTGGACAGGTTCAGGTCCTCGAGCTCGGCGGCCTTGATTCGCTTGATGCAGAGCGCGTAGGCGAAGTTCGGCGCGTACGCGATCGAGCCCCTGTGCCGCGTGATCGCCTGGAACCACGAGACCGGCCGCTTGAGAAAGAGGAGCGCCGGAATGTAGACGATCGGGACCAGGTGATAGAGGGGCGCCAGCACGAAGCCGATGAGCCCCATGTCGTGGTAGAGCGGCAGCCACGAAATGCCGACGTCGTCCGGGCCGCTCCGGAGGCCGTCTTGCATGATGCACTTGATATTCGCGGCGAGGTTCGCGTGCGTCAGGGTCACGCCCTTGGGGCGCGACGTGGAGCCGCTCGTGAACTGAATGAACGCCACGTCGTCGAGGCCAATCTTCTCGGCCCGGAGCGGCTCGCTCGACTCGCGAATGCCCTCGATGGCGACCACCTGCTCGAGCGCGGGGCAGGCCGCCTGAACCGTGCCAAGGAGGCGCTTGATCTTGGCCGTGGTGACGAGGACGCGCGCGCCGCTCTTGGCCACGATGTGCCGGGTGTTGTCGAGGTACGCCTGGAGCTGCCCGAGGGCCATTGGCGGGTAGATCGGCGCGGGGATGATGCCAGCCCGGATCGCCCCCAGAAACGAGAGAACGAAGTCGTCGTTGTTCGGGAGAATGAGCGCGACGCGATCGCCCTTCTTTAGGCCGAGCGCCTGAAGGGCGCCGCCGAACCGCGCGCTCATGCGTTCGATCGCCGTGAACGAGAACGACGGCTCGCTGGCTTCGCCCGCCTCCGAGCCAGGCCCCGCGAAGCCGGGCACGCCCGCGTCGGGAACGAAGCGGAAGCCTCGGTTGGGCTCGGCTTTGGCGGCGTCTTCGATGGCCTGGGCGATGGTGCGGGGGGACATTGAGGGGCGGCCGCGACGTTGGGGAAGCGTTGGAGAAGAGGTCTAGGCGCCGGAACTTGTACCAGAGCCGTCGCGGGCAGACCAACGCCTTCCCGAGCAGTCGAACGCGCGTGCGCGCGTGTCGTATCGAACGGCCTTTGACACGGTCGGAACGCCGCGCGATCATCGAGGTCATGCCTCTCATCGAGACCGAGGAAGCGGCGCGCCGCCTCGCGCGCGCGATCGCCAGCGACCTCTCCCTCTACAACGAAGACAAGATCGTCGGCGGCATCCAGAACGACAACCTCTTCGAATCGCTCGCCGAGGAGATCGAAGAGGGGCGCGCGCTCTACAAGCGCCGGGTGTCGCCCGAACTCTATCCGCGCAATTTCTACGATCGCGCGCTGGTCGACATCCTCGTCAAGGCGAAGGGGCACATCAAGTCCAAGCTCTGGTGAGCGCGGCCAAGCCGGTCGCGATCCTCGTTTCGCGCGCTGCCGCTGGCGGTCGCCTCGATCGGTTCATCGCCGGGTCGCTCGACGTGTCGCGATCCGAAGTGCAGCGGTGGATCGACGACGGTCGCGTGACCGTGGCCGGGGCGCCGAGAGGCGCGAGTTCGACGGTGCGCGAGGGCGAGCAAGTGTGCGTAGCGCCGGCTCCTCCCGAGGCGACCGCTGCCGAGCCGGACGCGGACGTTCGCTTCGATGTGCTTCACGTCGACGACGCGATCGTCGTGGTCGTCAAACCTCCGGGGCTCGTCGTGCACCCGGCGCGCGGGCACGAGCGAGGCACGCTCGTCAACGGTCTCCTCGCGAGAGGGTTCTTCGCTCGTGACGTTCTCGACGACGGTGGAGGCGAAGGCGAAGGCCGGGCGCGCTCGTACCTCCGTCCGGGCATCGTCCATCGCCTCGACAAAGGGACCAGCGGCGTCATGGTCGTCGCCCGCAATGCTCAGGCGCGGGAGTTCTTGAAGGCCCAGTTCCAGGCGCACTCGATCCAGCGCGCGTACGAGGCGATCGTCGTCGGCGTGGCGGAGTCGCAGACGTTTTCGACGATGCATGGCCGCCACCCCCGAGACCGGTTGCGCTTCACGTCGCGGGTCTCGCAGGGCAAGCGCGCCGTGACGCGCGTGCGCGTCCTCGCCGGGCTCCGGGGGGCAACGCACGTCGAGTGCACGCTCGAGACCGGCCGCACGCATCAGATTCGCATGCACCTGGCCGAGAGCGGGACGCCGGTCCTCGGCGATCCGCTCTACGGCCGATCGCCGAGCGCTCCGGAGCTGCGCGACCTGGCCGACCGCCTCGGCCACCAGGCGCTGCATGCGAGGCTCCTCGGGTTGATCCACCCGACTTCGCGCGAGTTCGTTCGTTTCGAAGCTCCGCCGCCTGCGGACTTCGCCGAGGCGCTCGCCGCCCTCTTCAACCGCCAGTAGCCGGAATGCCGCTCGTCATCGTCGGTCCAGTCTGCGGCGGCGCTTCGTTCGCGCCGCGATCGCCCAGGCCAGGGCGCCGGCGAGCGTCGCCAGGAGAATCGCGTAGAAGAACCACGCCGGCGCTTCGAAGCGGCCACGCGCGAGCCCGGGCTCGGGGCGCTCGACGGTCTCGCCGGTGGACGGTTCGATTCTCACGGACACGAGGGAACGCGCGCCTCGGCTTTCGCTCCGCGGTGATAGTCGCGCGCGCTCGTCGAGGCAAGCGAGGCAAGCGAGGCAAGCGAGGCAAGCGAGGCAAGCGAGGCAAGCTGCGCCGTGAGCCTGCGCGACCGGCTCAAGCTTTTGACAGGCCGCGAGGCGCGTGCGACACGCTTGACCCGGACCATGGACCCCGCGCAGCCCGGCCCCTCGAGCGAGACGAGCGAAACGCGAGCCGCGCGACCGAGCGACGCCGAGCTCCTCGAGACGGCGCGCGAGGCGAGCCGCAAGCTGCGCGACGCGATCGCGTTCCGGGTCGTCGGTCAGGACGCCGTCATCGAGCTGATGCTCGTCGCGCTCCTGGCGCGAGGGCACGCGCTCCTCGTCGGAGTTCCGGGCCTCGCCAAGACGCTGCTCGTGGCGTCGCTGGCCGAGGCCCTCGACCTGTCGTTCGGCCGCGTGCAGTTCACCCCCGACTTGCTCCCCGCCGACATCACCGGGACCGACGTTCTCCAGGAAGACACGGACGCGTCGGGGCAGAGCCGGCGGGCCGTTCGCTTCATGCCCGGCCCGATCTTCCACAACCTGGTGCTCGGCGACGAGATCAACCGCACGCCCCCGAAGACCCAGGCCGCGCTGCTCCAGGCGATGCAAGAACGCAGGGTGACGGTCGGCACCCAGACCCACGCGCTGCCCGAGCCATTTCAGGTCTTCGCCACGCGCAATCCCATCGAGCAAGAGGGAACGTACCCGCTGCCCGAGGCGCAGCTCGATCGCTTCTTGCTCGAAGTGCACGTCGACTACCCCAGCGCACACGAAGAGCGCGAGATCGCCCGCCGAACCACCGGAGTCCAGGTGGCGAGCGTGCCGAGGGTTCTCGAGCGGGACCACGTGCGCGAGCTCCAGGCGCTCGTCCCACGGATGCCGGTGACGGACGCCGCCATCGAGCTCGCGGTGGCGCTTGCCCGTGCGACCCGCCCGACCGAGGCGAGCGCGCCGCCCGCGGTTCGCGAGCTCGTGCGCTTCGGAGCCGGTCCGCGCGGCCCACAGGCTCTGGTCTTCGCGGCGAAGGCCCGCGCCGCGTTGCGCGGCGAAGCCGCGGCCGACGTCGAAGACATCCGGCAACTGGTCGTTCCGGTTCTCCGCCATCGCCTCGTCCTCAGTTACCGCGCCGAGGTCGAAGGCGTCCGCGACGTCGACGTCCTCGACAAGGTCCTGCGCGCGGTGGGCTGACACCTCACCTCGGCCACCTCGGCCACCTCGGCTCCGCGTCCTCTGCGCCTCAGCGGCCAATCCCCGTCTCCCCAACGACTACCGGGTCCGCCGCGGCGGCGCGAGGGAGCGGAGCTCCCACGCCTGGACGTGGAGGCGCTCCTGGGCCTCGGCCAGGGCGTCGTGGACGCGGGCGCTCATGAGGCACGCGGTGACGACGACGCCTGGTCGTCCGGACGCCACGCGGCTCGACGACCATCGCGATCGGCCCCGACCTCGCGTTCGCGGCCGGCATGCTCCCCGGGGCCAGCCCTGGGGTTCGGCTTTTCCACCGACGTAGCGATCCCTCCGCACTGGCATGTTGCAGCATGGGCGCACGTCCGCAGTCGTCATCGGGTGTCCCGGGCGGGAGCGCCTCGTGGCTAGCGAACCCGGAATGAGGGGTCGCGCTTCTGCGTGAACGCGGCGAGCCCTTCCTTCGCATCCTGTGAGGCGAAGAGGCGCTGCTGTAGCTCGCGCTCCAGCGCAAGCCCTTGCTCGAGGGGCATCTCGAGGCTTGCCTGAATGGCGCGCTTGATTTGCCCCACCGCCAGCGGCGAGCGCCGCGGCGGGCAAAAGTCGTGCGCGTAGTCGAAGACGAGCCGCATGAATTCGTCGTGCGTCTCGGTAGCCCACACCTTGTGAACGAGGCCCTGGGCATGCGCGGTTTCGATCGAGACCTTGCCGCCTTCGACGATGAGCTCCATGGCTCGAGACTTCCCGATCAGGCGCGGCAGGCGCTGCGTCCCGCCCATGCCCGGCATGATCCCGAGCCCCACCTCGGGCAAGCCCACCTGGAAGGGGCCGGCCCGCGCGATGCGCACGTCGCATGCGAGCGCGAGCTCGAAGCCGCCGCCCACACAGTGGCCATTGATAGCGGCCACAACGAGCTTGGGCGTGTTCTCCAGGCGAAGGAGCGTCTCGTTGGCGTGGAGGTTGAAGTAGTAGGTGAAGCTCTCGTCGGCCTGACGGAGCATGTGAATATTCTCACCGGCGCAGAAATATTCGTCGCCGTGCCCGGTCACCACGACCACGTGCACGTCGTCGTCGAAGCGAGCCTCGAGGATGCAGGCGTCGAGCTCCTTGAACATCTCGTGCGTGTAGGCGTTCACCAGAGGGTCGGTAAGAGTGAGGAGGGCGACCCCCTTCTCCGTCGCATAGTTCACAAGCGTTCCCATCTCACGCCACCCTCAAGGTGCCTGGGGAACCGCACAAATCGTCGCGTGGCGCTTTGCCCCGCTGGCGCCCCGGCGGTCGGGTCTTAGACTTATTTGAGATGATGCGCAAACCCATCCCGCGGTGGCTGCGCGTCGGGTTCGCCGCAGCCGCGTGGGCTATCACGGTCTCGGTCGTGGAGGCGGGCTCAGAGAACGAGATCGGGCACGATGCCCGGCAGCTCGAACAGCGCATCGAGCTGCAGCTGGAACTGATGGAGCGCTTCGGCGCGCCGATGGCACCTTCCAGCGATCCGACGCCCGCGCGATCGCACGAAGAGCCCATCGAGCCCTGGGAACTGGTCGGGGTCTGAACCGGTCGGTCGGGAGCCCGCCTCTCCCGTCCGGGGATGCGACCGGTCCAAGATCGCCACGTCAGTCGTCGCGGACGTTGGCCCGGCCTGTGCTAAACGCCACAGTTGAGATGAATGTCGGCGAGCTGCGTTCTCAGATTAAGGGCCTTCTCGTCACGGAGCTGAACCTGAAGGGGCGAGATCCCGCGACCATCGAAGACGACGCGCCTCTCTTCGGGGCCGGCCTCGGCCTCGATTCGCTGGATGCGCTGCAGCTCGCGATGACGATCGAAGAGAAGCTCGGCGTGCGCATTCCCGAGGGCGACGAGGCACGGGCCATCTTCAAGAGCGTTCGCGCGATCGCGGACCACGTCGCAAAGGTACGCAGCGCGTGAGCGATCGCGCGAGCGATCCCCTGTCCGTGACGGGTCTGGGCCTCGTGACCCCCCTCGGACCGAACGCCGAGGCCACATGGAGCCGGCTCGTGAAGGGCGAGCGCGCCATCCGTCCGGTGACGCTGTTCGACGCGGCCGGCCAGCGGGCAAGCTTCGCGGCCGAAGTGCGCGACGTTGATCTCCCGGCCGGACCGCGCGACGTCACGGCCGCGTGGTCGCGTACGAGCGCGATGGCGATGTCCGCCGCCGGCGAGGCGATGCGCATGGCCGGTCTCACGGCGGGCCTCCGGTCCACCAGGCGCATCGGGCTCGTCGTCGGGGGAACCACCGGCGGGATGTTCGAGACCGAGCGGCTCCTGGCCCGGCTGCACGCCGAACCGGGGTGCCGCGAGGTCCTCGCGGACATGCTCTCGCATCCGCTCACCGCCACGGGCGATCGCCTCGACGAACGCCTCGGGCCCTTCTGTCGCGTGCGCACGCTCTCGAGCGCGTGTTCGAGCGGAGCCAACGCGCTCATCGTCGCCGCGGGGTGGTTGCTCTCGGGCGAAGTCGACGCCGTCGTCGCCGGCGGGAGCGACGGCCTCTGCCGGCTGACGCTCACGGGCTTCAACGCGATCGCGGCGATCGACCCGGAGCCCTGCCGGCCGTTCGATCGAAAGCGGAGGGGAACGACGCTCGGCGAAGGCGCGGGCTTTCTCGTGCTCGAGCGCGAGTCGAGCGCACGCGCGCGCGGCGCGACGCCCGTCGCCGAGCTCGCCGGCTGGGCGCTCGGGTCCGAGTCACACCACATCACGAACCCAGATCCGGACGGGGCGGTGGTGGCGGCGCTCATCGGACGGGCTCTCGACCGGTCGGGGCTCACGCCGGCCGACGTCGACTACGTCAACGCGCACGGCACCGGAACGATCGCCAACGATCGCATGGAGGCCGTGGCGCTGGCACGGGCTCTCGGAGGCGAGATCGGTCGCGTGCCCGTCTCGAGCAGCAAGGGTCAGATCGGGCACACGCTCGGCGCCGCGGGGGCGATCGAAGCGGCCATCACGGCGCTCGTGGTCGCGCGACGGACGATCGTGCCGACCGGAGGGCTCGACGAGCCAGACCCCGCTCTCGAGCTGCTCCACGTGCCGCACGTCGGCCGCGAAGTTCCGCGGGTGCGCGCGGCGCTGTCGAACGCGTTCGGGTTCGGCGGAATGGACACGGTGCTCGTGTTCGCCGAGCCGTCGCGCGAGCGGCGTGGCGGTCTGCGCCCGTCGTCGGCGGCCCCCCGGGGCTTGAACGTCGCCGAGGAACAGACCGCGGCCGGCGCGGCCGTGGTCGTGACCGGCGCTGCGGTCTTCGGGCCGTGCGGGCGGCTCGGGGCCGACGAGTGCGCCGACCTCCCGGAGCGTCGCTTCGACGCCGGCGCCGTCGTCGACGCCGACGGATTCCTCGACGCAGCGCGAGCTCGCCGGCTCGATCGGGCGGCGTGCCTCGGCGCCGTCGCGGTCGAGCACGCGCTGAACGACTCGAAGGCCCCGCGCGACGGTGTCGGCGTCGTTCTGGGCAGCTCGTTCGGCAGCGTCGACGGGTGCGCCGCGTTCATGCACCGCATCTTCCAGAAGGGCCCGCGCTCGGCGAGCCCCGCCGAGTTCCCGAATCTCGTGCCGAGCGCCGCGGTCGGTCACGTGTCGATCTACGGCGGCCTGAACGGTCCGGCGTTCGGCACGGCCGACCTGGCGACGAGCGGGGAGAGCGCGGTGGTGCAGGCCTGGCAGCTCGTCTCGGGGGGCGAGGCCGTGCGTGTCGTGGGAGGCTCCGCGGAGCCGCGGGGCGACATCGCCGAGCGCGTGCTCTCGGGTCTCTTCGACGGCATCGACGGGCCCGTGCGGTCGGTCGCGGCGCGGGCCGATGTGGCCGCGGCGGTGCTTCTCGAAGCCGAAGAGGCGGCGCGGGCTCGCGGGGGCCGTATCCTCGCGCGCGTCGAGCAAGTCCTCGAGTGGCGCGCAGATCGAGCGCTCTCGCTGGCGGCCCTGCGCGCGCCGCGCGCCGCCCGACGCTCCGAGGTCGTGCAGGCCCGCGTCACGCCCAGCGGGGAGCAGCTCGTCGCCGAGACGGCGTGGCGCGGCTGCCCTCGCGTGGCCTGCGCGCCGGCGCTGGGCGAGAGCGACGCGCTCGGCGCCGTGGCGGTGGCCGTCGCCGCCGGCCGGATCGCGACGGGCCGCATCGACGAGGCTCTCGTGCTCGGCGTCGCGCAGGGGCGGGGCTACGCGATCGTCCTCGCCGCGGTGTGAGCAGGCGAGGAGGGGCGAGGTTCGGGATGCGGTGGTCGATCTCGCTCGGGCCCGCGCTGGCGATGGGCCTCCTCTCGTGTTCGCCGGCTCGGTCTGCGCCTTGGCCCGTGGCGACGCCGCAAGGGTGGGCGGCGCTCCGAGGCGCAATCGAATGGCAGCGCAGCGTTCGGCCCCGGGACCCGTGGGCCGCCGGCCTCCGGGTGACGATGCGCGACCCGAGGAGCGGCAGGGTCGTCGACGGCCGTGGTGCGATCGCGGTCGCGCCGGGCCGGGCCGTGCGCATGGTGCTCATCGGGGCCGCGGGCGCGACCATGCTCGACGCCTGGGTCACGAGCACGCGGTGGCGCGTGGCCGTGCCTCCGCTCGATCTCGTGCGCCGCGGCGGGCTCGACGAGCCGCCCGACATGCCGGTGGGCTTCTTGCGATGGTGGTTCCTGACGCCTCTCACGGGGACGCTGATCGCGGCGGCGCGTGTCGATAGCGGTCCACTATGGATCCTCCGCGAGGGTGGCGCGGTCGTCGAGGTCCGCACGATCGCGTGCGGGCGAGGCTGTCTCCAAGCGACGCGCCGCGCGCTCGGTCGCGCGGAGACCGTCGAAGAGTGCCGCGGCGCGGCGGCGCCCACGGCCGGGGATTCCGCGCGTTACGTCGACGAGGTCAGCGGCCTCGAGGTCGACCTTCGCCTGGAATCGATCGCGCTGGCTCCGCCCCGACGCGAAGCCTTCGACGATCCCGACGCGACCGGTCTGGGCCCGGATACGAACACCGAGGTCGGCGGGAAGGGTGCAGGGACGTGAGCGCCATCGAGATCGTTGCATTCGGAGCCGTCTCGGCGCTCGGCGAGGGCCGGGCCGCGGCGCCCGCCGGCGAGGTGGGGGCCCGGGCTCGCGTGGCCATCACGCGAGACGACCGCCTTGCCCGGGCGGGCCTCGCGCGGCCCTTCGCGGCGCGCGCTGCGGTCGCCGACGGCGACGACCGCGCGACGGCGCTGCTTGCCCGCGCGATCGAGTCGTGCGCGGCGGGCCTCGACGGCGCGCGGCCCGGGTGGAGGGACGAGCGGGTGGGCGTCGTCATGGGGACCTCCAGCGGCGGCATGCGAGCCGCGGAAGACGCGTTCGCGACGCTGGCCCGAGGGGACCACGTCGTCGATGTCGAGGCGCCGATGTATTTCGGCCCTCTGGCGAGGGCGCTCCGGGGCCTCGCTCGCCCCGTTGACCCGTGCGTTCTCGTGCTCGGTGCGTGCGCGTCCGCGACGATAGCCATCGGGCTCGGGGTGCGGTGGCTGGAACGCGACGCCTGCGATCTCGTCCTGGCGGGAGGCTTCGACGAGGTTACTGTGTTCGTCGCTGCGGGCTTCGAGTCTCTACGCGCCGTGACTGCGTCACCGCCTCCACGACCGTTCAGGCTGGGGCGCGATGGCATGGCGCTCGGCGAGGGAGCGGGCGTGCTCGCGCTGGCGCGGGCGCCCGGGTCTCCGCGGCGCGTGACGACGGTCTTCTCCAGAAGCCTGATCCGCGGCTTCGGGATCGCGTCGGACGCCGTTCACTTGACCGCCCCCGATCGCGACGGCGAGGGGCTCTCCCGCGCCATCTCGGCGGCCGTCGAAGAGGCCGGCGCGCCGGAGATCGACGTGGTGAGCGCGCACGCGACGGCGACACCGTTCAACGACGCGGCCGAGGCGCGCGCGCTGGCGCGTGCCCTCGGGATCGAGCGCGCGCGCGAGGCCATCGTCCATCCGTTCAAGGCTCAGATCGGGCACGCGCTGGGCGCGGCCGGCGTGCTCGAGTTCCTGGCGACCGCCGATGCCCTCGAGCGCGGCGTGCTTCCGGCGGCCGCGGGCGAGGGACCGCTCGACCCCGAGGCGCCGGCGCGGCTGCTCGAACGCTCCGTGGCCGGGACACCGGGCACGGCCCTGAAGGTCTCGTCTGCCTTTGGAGGGGCGAACGCGGCGCTCGTCTTCGGAGAGCGCGCGCGCTCGGACGAGACCGGTGACGGAGCAAGGCGGCCGCGGCGAAGCGCGTTCGTGCACAGCGCCGTCGCGGTCGAAGCCGAACTCTCCGTCGACGACCTCGCGGCGAGCGCGAGGACCCCGGTCGATCGCCTCCTTCGGGCCGACCCGCTCGTCCGGCTCGCGCTCGCCGCCCTCGTTCGCCTCGAGGTGGTGTGCGGGTCCCTCGCAGGGGCGGGTGTGATCGTCGGCTCCGCGATGGCGACCCTGGAGACGAACGCGCTCTTCGCCGCGCGCATCCGGGAGCGCGGGGCGCGCGCCGCCGAGCCCCGACGGTTCCCCTACACGTCACCGAACGCCGTCGCCGGGCAATGCTCCATCGCCTTCGGACTGACCGGCCCGAGCTTCACCGTGGGCGGCGGGATGCACGCCGCCCTCGAGGCCCTCGCCGTGGCCGCGGTGCTGGTCGAAGCAGGAGACGCCGAGCGCATCGTGGTGGTCGGCGTCGACGACGTCGGACCGACGGTGCCGCTCCTCGGCGGGGGAGCCCTCCGTCCTGGCGCTGTGGCCGTCCTCCTGACGAGCACGCCGCAAGGAGCTCGCGCGTGCGTCGGAGCCATCGAGCTACGGCGGGGCGAGGCCGTCGACGGGCCGCTCGCCGCCGGACACCTCGCGCTGCGCCCGCTGCTCGCGCAGACGCTCCCGAGGGCGCTGGTCGGCGTTTCACCTCCGGACGCGTTCGCGCGCGTGGCGCTGGATCCGCTTTGACACTTCGACAGGGGCGAGGTTCGCGTGCCGAACGTCGCTGACAAGCTGGCAAAACGCGCTCGCATTCTTCGCTCTCCGAGCCTCGCGAATGACCTGGCAAATGCTGAAAAACAGCGATTATCGCCGGCCGTCGACCTCGGCCCGCAAGTTGCTCCGCCCTCGTCAAAGGCCTGCCCCCTTCACCATGATCCGTCCTCGTCTCGTGTCGCGTCCCCTGCTGCGCCTACCGCTCGTTCGATGGCTCGGTCTGCTCGCGTTGATCGCATCCGGGGCGGCAACGTCGGCCTGCGCCAAGACGTACATTCCCAACACCGACGTCGAGGACACCGGGGCCAACCGGAGCGTCATCGAGTTCTGCGAGACCTACCGGCACGCGCTCGAGGACAAGAACGTCGGCCAGCTCGTGAAGCTCATGAGCCCCGGCTACTTCGAAGACGGCGGCAACACCAAGAACGAAGACGACGCCGACTACGACGCGATCCGCGGTTTTCTAACCGGTGACTTCCTGAAGACAACGGGCATCCGCTACGAGATCCGTTACCGGCGGGTGACGTTCACCGAGAAGAACCACGTCTTCATCGACTACACGTACGCGGCCGCGTGGAAGCTCCCCGGAGCCAAGAACGACGAGTGGCACCACGCCGTCGCCGACAACCGTCTTGACCTGGTGCGCGACGCCGACTCTTTCAAGATCGTCGCGGGGATGTGATCGCCGCCGAGGTTCGCGCGAGCTCCCCCGCCTTCGCCACCGCGGGCGGGCGCTGACGGGAGCCGACGGGGAATGTTCACGCTGGCCCACGTCTCCGACCTGCACGTCTCGGGGTTCGGCGATACCCTCCACGATCGAGCCCGTATCGTCCGGCGCAGCGCCCGCATTGCCGATGCCAGCGAGACGCGCTTCGCCACATGCTGGGAGGAGGCGTCGTGGCGGGTGCTACGCGACCGCCACAAGAAGAAAGACGTCATCCTCGTCGATCCCGAGGGCTACTCGCACAGCATTCCGAGCGTGAGGGAGAGCGGCGGACTGCTCGATCCCGTCGAGCGGGCGGCGGCCAAAGCGTGCCGCCTCGAGGCGCGGCGCGCGCGGACGCTGGCCGCCGCGACGCCGCGCGAGGGGGCCCTCGCATCGATGCTCGAGACGACGCCGCACAACGCAAACCTCCGATGCCTGCGGGCCGCACGCGTGGTCGCCGAGCACGCGGTCGACGCGGTGGTCATGACCGGCGACTGCACCGACGACGGAGACGGCTGGGAGCTCATCGAGGGCGCCTTCCGATCGTGGCACGAGCGGGGGAGGCTCCTCGTCATTCCCGGCAATCACGACCTTTATCGGTTTCCGATCGCGAGCAGCGCTCGCCCGAGGCCCACAGAGGCCGGCAAGCTCGCACGGTGGCACGCGTTCGCGGCGGGGGCGGGTCTCGAGCTCGAGCCCTGCGGGGCGTGGAAGCGCGTCTTCGAGGAGCACGGCGTCGCCATCGCCGGGCTGAACTCGTGCGCGCGCCGGCAGCGAGCGTTTTTTCGGCAGAACGGCGCCATTGGACCCGCCCAGCTCGTGTGGCTGCGAGCGCTCGCCGAGACGCGGCCGTGGCGAGATGCCCGCCACCGGATCGTGCTCTTTCACCACCACGTCGTGCCGCTCCCCCACGGGGTAGGCAAACGCGCGCCGACCGAGATCGGGATGCGGCTCGACGACGCGCGCGAGTTCGCAGAGACCCTGGCGGCGGTCGGCGCCACCCTCGTCATGCACGGTCACCGGCACATCAGCGAGCGCCGATCGCCGGCGGGCCACGACTTCGAGCTGCTCGCTGCGCCCTCCCTCACCCTGGGGTGCAAGAGCGGCGACGCGCCCTCGTTCTGGAAAGTCGAGCTCGACGCGCGCGTGCACGTGGCCCGCGTGCGTATCCCCGTCGAGGCGGTGGAGCAAGAGAACGACCCGGGCACCGAACCCCCTCCGGGGTGACCCGCCGCGGGGGCGGGGAAAAAGCGTCGCCCCGCGCGGTCGCGATCAGAAACGGGGGAGCGGCCGGACACTGGATCCTCGAGGCCCCCGACCGATACTCGACGACCGTCTCTCCACGTGGCCATCCCTGCGCGCCATTCGAGGCCTGTTCGTTCCCATCCGCCGCTGGAGCTCGGGGGGACGTCGCCCTGTCCGCTGGCCTCGGCGCACGCCAGGGCCAGCGCTCACTCCGAGCTCGCGTCCGCCGCGGAGGTTGCGTGAACGGCTTGCGGCGCGTCGGACGCATCGGCCGCGGCCGATGCCGGCGGAACGAGCCACCCGCAAGCCACCGCGTCGGTCTGGGGCGAATTGACGATGCTGCAGTGATTCTTCGCAGCCGAGTTCTGAACCGCCGCAACGCAGGCGGCGACGGCAGTGGGCCCCGGATCGGCCGCGACGAGCCCGTGCAAACAGGCGTCGTCGTAGAAGCGAATGCACGCGTCGACGTCGGTGCCGCTCGTGAAGGTCGGGACCGCGAGCGTCACGCCGCACGCGGGGGCCTGTTGGCAGCGGGCCTCCTCGATCTGGCGGCACCCGTCGACGTCGACCGCGCCCGTTCCGCACCCGATCGCCAAGGCGGCTCCCGCGAGCAGCAGCGCGAGAGCGGATCCCTGGCGGACTCCCATCGGACCCGGTGGTTACTACGTGCGGCGCCCCCGACCAACTTTGCCGATCGTCGGCCGGCGGTTCGCCCCGCCTGCGCTTGCCCGCGCTTGCCCGCGCCGAATTGGAAGCGGTCGGCGCGACGGCGCTCAAAAAGGTGCGTACGGGGGCTGCTGGCCGCTACGCTCGCGCAGGTGATGCCTGCGATGGTCCTCGCGGCGGGCCTGGGCTCGCGCCTTCGCCCGCTGACCACGGCGACGCCGAAGCCGCTCGTTCCGGTGGGCGATCGCCCCGTCCTGGCGCACGTTCTCGATCACCTCGCGCTGGGGGGGGTCGCGCGGATCGTCGTCAACGCGCATTACGGGGCCGAGGCTCTCACCGCCTTCGTCGCCGGGCGCGCGGGGTGCACGGTGTCTCACGAGTCCGAGCTCCTCGGCACCGCGGGGGGCGTGGCCCGTGCCGCCGTGGCGCTCGGACGCGGCCCGGTGCTCGTGTGGAACGCCGACATCCTCGCTGGCATCGACATCGCCTCGCTCGTCGCGGCGCACGCCGCGAGCCGGCCGCGCGAGGCCACGCTGGTCGTGCAGCCCCGGGAGCGGGGGCAGGGAAGCGTCGGCCTCGATCATGACGGGTGGGTCGTTCGGCTACGCGGCGAGCGCGCGCGCGGCGCCGCGTCGGCCGAGGCCAGCGGGGGCGAGTTCGTCGGGGTTCACGTGCTCGGCGAGGGGCTTCGAGGCACGCTGCCCGGCCGCGGATGCCTCGTGGGCGACGTTTACATTCCTGCCTTGATGCGCGGCGCACGGCTCGCGTCGTTTCGATGGAACGCGCCGTTCTACGACATCGGGAGCATCGAGGCGTACCAGGCCGCCAACCTCGCGTGGCTCGTCCGCCGCGGCCTTGTATCGTGGACCGGCCTTGGAGCTACCGTCGCGCCCGGAGTGACGCTCGCTGGCTCTGTGGTCGGCGACGGCGCAACGGTCGTGGGGCGCGGGTCGCTCGAGCGCTGCGTGGTCTGGCCCGGTGCGGCGGCCGAGGCTCCTCTCGAAGATACGGTCGTCATCCCCGGCGCGTCGTGCGGGTTGCGCATGCTAAAGCAAGCGCGACCCCATGAGCCTCGCCGTTAGGGTTCGAAGCGCCATCACCGCTGCTCTCGACGCGATGGTCCGCGCCGGTGACCTCGCCGCTGACGCGGTGGAAGGGAGCACCTGGGTCCTCGAGCGGCCGAAGCGCCCGGAGCACGGCGACCTCGCAACCAACGTCGCCATGGCGCTCGCGAAGCGGGCCGGCCAGCCTCCGCGCGCCATCGCCGAGAAGCTCGCGCGCGCGCTTGCCGAGAGCGACGTCATTGCCGCGGCCGAGGTCGCGGGGCCGGGATTCGTGAATCTGCGGCTGCACCCCCGCGTCTTCCAGGACGAGATCCAGGAGGTGCTGCGCGCCGGTGCGGGGTGGGGTCGGGCGCCGGCGGCGACGGGCGAACGCATCGACCTCGAGTTCGTGAGCGCCAACCCGACCGGCCCGGTAACCGTCGCCAGCGGTCGCAACGCGGTCCTGGGCGACGCCGTGGGTCGCCTGCTCGAAGCAACCGGTCATCGCGTGACGCGCGAGTACTACATCAACGACCGCGGCAATCAGGTCCGCAAGTTCGCCGAGAGCGTGCGCGCGGCGGCGACCGGCAAAGCCCCCCCGGAAGACGGCTACAAGGGCGCGTACGTCATCGAGCTCGCCGGGTGGCTACGTGGCGCGGAGCCCGCCCTTCTCGATGGGGACGACGTCGACGCCCTCGGTCGAGCGTGCGTCACCTGGATGCTCCGGGGCGTGCCCGGGTCGCGCACGCTGCCGGGAATTCGCCCCAGCCTCGCCGACCTCCGGGTGCACTTCGACGTCTGGTTCAGCGAAGAGTCCCTCTATCGCTGGGGCGCCGTCCCTGCGGTCATGCGGCAGCTCGAACAAGGCGGCCATCTGCTCAGGAAAGACGGCGCACTCTTCTTCCAGGCACCCGAGGGGTCCGTTGAAGACAAAGACCGGGTCGTTCGAAAGAGCGACGGGACCTGGGCGTATTTCGCTTCAGACGTCGCGTACTTCGCCGACAAGATCGCACGCGGATACGATCGACTCATCGCCGTGCTCGGAGCCGACCATCACGGCTACGTGGCGCGGGTGCGGAACGCGCTCTCGGCGCTGGGATTGCCGCCCGACCGCTTCGAGGCCCTCCTTTACCAGCTCGTCTTCATCACGAAGGGCGGCGAAGCGGTCAAGAGCAGCAAGCGCGCCGGAAACTTCGTCACGATAGACGAAGTGATGGACGAGATCGACGAAGCCGCCGGCCGCAAGGGCGCCGGGGCCGATGCGCTTCGCTTCTTCTTTCTCTCGCGGAGCGCGAACTCGAACGTCGAGTTCGACATCGAGCTCGCCAAGAAGAAGTCGCTCGATAACCCGGTTTTCTATGTTCAATACGGTTACGCGCGTCTGTGCTCGATCCACCGCAAGGCGCGCACCATTGGCCTCGTCGCGCCCGCGCGCGCTGGGCTATCCGGGACCGATCTCGCGAAGCTCGTACACCCGGACGAGCTCGCGATCGCTCACAAGCTCGCCGATTTTCCCGAGCTCGTCGCAGAGGCGGCCAAGCTCCGAGAGCCGCATCGAATTGTTTTTTACATTCAGGAGCTTGCGCGTGATTTCCAGAGTTATTTCACGCGCCTCAAAGGGGCCGGCGATCCGATCTTGCCGCGCGACAGCGCACGGGCCGTGCCCGGCTGGGAGGCGACGTGGGATCTCGACAAAACACATGCACGACTCGCGTGGATCGAGGCGATCCGACTGACCTATGCGCAGGCGCTCGCCCTCGTCGGCATCAGCGGCCCCGAGCGCATGGACCGGCCCGCGGAGGAGTCGCCGGAAGGGGCCGAAGACACCGGCGCGGAGAGCGACGCCTAGCGGCGAAGGCGCGCTCGTCCGACAAAGTTGGCACTTCCGGCGGCGTCGCGATACGCCAGTTGGAGCGCGCATGACCGATCCCGGCGGCATTCGAAACCTCGAGAACCTCCTGGAGGACGACGAAGAAAGGCGCATGCCTCACGGCGTGACGCTGACGCTGGTCGCGCTCGGCGGAGCGTGCATCGTCTTCGCGGCGTTCGCTCTGGGCGGCCGATCGAGCGTGCCGCCGCCGAGCAAAGGCGATCCCCTCGGGGATCTCGTCTTGCGTCGGAGCGGGCTCCCGGCGGCCGCGTCGAGCGCGCGGGTGACCGTCGATCTGGTCCCCAAGGACGTCACGTTCCCGCAGATGCTGAGCGACGACGACCGCCCTTCGACCGCGCTGGCCGCGGTGCACGCGGCCGGGGCGACGGCGGCGATGCCCACAGGCCCCGCCCCCGCGCCGACACAGCCACCGCCCGCTACCGACCGGCTGCCCGTCATGCCGCTCCCGGCGCAGTCCGTGCTCGAGGCGACGCCTATCGTGACGCGGCCGCGCGACGCGCTCACACGGGCGGCAAGCGACGTCGGGCAGATCAACGGCGCAGCGACCACGAGCGACACCTCGCCCGCGGGGCACGAAGGCGGCTACCAGCTGCAGGTCTCGAGCTTCCACACCCAGGGCGAGGCGCAGGCGTTCGCCGATCAGCTTCGCGCGCGCGGGCACAAGGCCTATGTCGTCGAGGCGCACGTGCCGAACCGCGGCACCTGGTTTCGTGTCCGGGTCGGCCCCTTCGGGTCGCAGCACGCGGCGGCCATCTACCGGGCGAGCTTCGAGGAGCGCGAGCACGTTGTGCCCTTCATCGTTCCGCCCGAGAGCAAGACGCAGCGAGACGACCACTGATCGAGGTCGAGGGGAGCCGGAGGCTCCCCTCGAGCTCCCCATCCGGGAGTGCGCCCATCGGGGGTTGGCTCCATCTGGGAGGTTCGCCTCGAGCTTCCCCATCCGGGAGTGCGGCCATCGGGGGTTGGCTCCATCTGGGACCGGACCCAGGCGTGGGCGCCCCAAGCCATGGAGAACTAGAGCGAGCGGTCGAGACGGGCCCGTTCCACGACGCCGCCGCTCGCTCTAGGTCCAGTCGAAGGCGTAGACGAGAAAAAGCTCGTCGCCGACTTGCTCGACGTGCGTGAGGCGCGCGTCCGGAAGGGCATCGGGAGCGAACCCGTTGCCTTCGACGATGGTCGGCGCGCTGGAGCCGCCGAGCACGCGGGGGACGATCGTCAAAAAGAGCTCGTCGATGGCCCTGGCCGCCAGCAGGCTGGCGTTCACAACGCCGCCGCCTTCGCAGAGAACGACCTTGCAGCCCCGCTCGCGGCCGAGCCATTCCAGCAGGTGAACGACATCGACCTCGGACGTGCCGAGTTCGACGAGCGTGGCGCGGGGCCCCAGGGCGGCGCGCCGCGCCTGGGGCATCGTGGACGCGTGCGCGACAATGGCCTCGCCTCCGAGCGCGGGGTCGAACATCTTGGCCCCCGCGTTCACCCGCTCGCCGGCTCGCGTGACGACCACGCGAAGAGCGCTCGGCATGAGGTCCGGGTCGTCGGCTTCGAGGTTCGTCGCCCCGATGATGAGCGCGTCGGCCCGGGCACGGAGAGCGCGCATGCGCTTCGGGTCCTCGGGACCGCGAGACATCGCGAAGGGCGCGCGCTTGTGCGCCGGAGCGATTTTACCGTCGAGGCTGGGCGCCATATTGCAAAGTACGCGCGGTCTCACGGGCTGGTCGGTACTAGCCCCGGCAAGGGCCCGCAAGCCAGCGCAAGCGACACCCGCCTCCGCCAGAATCGGCAAGGCGCGAGCGGCCAAGCTGTGGCATAGGCAAGAGACGCTTGTTCGACGTGGTGCACGCCCCGCTCTGGCTCGTCGCCCTCACGGCGGGGGTCGCCGCGCCCTTTTGCGTCGCTGTTCTTCAAGCCGCGCTCGAATCGAAGCTACGGCGGACGACGCAAGCCGTTCTCGTGCGGGCGACCGCGACCGTCACGCGCCAGCCACGAGAGCGACGAGAAGAGGCGGTGGCAGAACGCGAACGACTTGCGACAGACGATCCAGCGCGATGATGACGTCGAAGGGACTTGATCGAAACGCGCCGGGCCTTAACATTTTCATTGGTACAGAGCCTGCCGCCCGCCTGCCGGCCACGTCGCTGACGTGACACGCCCGGCGTCGAGAGCGGGCCGAAGCGAGGCAATCCGAGATAAGGCGACCGTCAGCGTGCGTGTCGCACATTATTTTGCACAAAGTTCGCCGTGCAGACTGCGTCGTCCGTACGTCTAACAAGAAGGGTCCCGAGCTCTCGGGGTGAACATCGATGGCACGACTGTTCGGAATCATCGGAAATCGCCCAGACCTCATGGCTCACGTGCTGGCATTCGAGGCCGACGCGCTGCGCGCGCGTTCCACGGGAGTGCCCATGGGGTGGGGACTCGGCTTTTATCAGGGCGGCGAGGTTCTTATCAGACGCCGACCGATCGACGAGCGGTCCGAGCTCGACGTGTCGACGCTCGCCGCTGATGTGCGCGCCGATCTACTGATCGGACACGTACGCCATGCCACGGTGGGCGCCCTGCGCACCGAGAACACGCATCCATTCCGCTACCGGCAGTGGCTCTTCGCCCAGACGGGTACGGTTTCGGATTTCGAGCAAGTACGCGAGCGCCTGGTGGGGAGCGTGCCCGAGTTCCTGCGCGGAGGCATCCGCGGCGAGACGGACGCGGAGGTCGTGTTCCACGTCTTCCTTTCGTTTCTGCACGACGCGGGGCTCCTGAATTCCACGTCCGTCGAGGCATCGCTGGTGCGCGAGGCGCTCCGGTCGAGCCTGGCCGTGGTCGACGGCATCACGGCCGAGGTAGGCACGAAGCCCGGTCGCCTCAATCTCATGGTCTCGAACGGCGGGCATGTCGTCGCGGTCCACCGGAGCGACACGCCGATGGCGCTCAGGACGTTCAGCGGCAAGCCCGACGCCGAGGCGATCATCGGCGACGACCCGCAGCTGCGGCGAAGGATACCCGAGCTCGGTCGCATGCACTTCACGATCGCGGCGAGCGACTTCGACGATCCCGTTCCCAATGGCCGCTGGAAAGCGGTCCCGGACGGTGCGATCCTGACGATGTCGGCCGATGAGGACGCGCGCATCGAGGCACTCTGAAGCGAGCGGCGGCTTTGTTCCACGACGCCGGCGCTTGCTCCAGTTCTCTCGTTCGCAGCGCGTTCGTCCTCGGGCTTGCGGCGTCGGGCTTCATCGCGTGCGCAGGCCGTGCGCCGATCGAGGCCGCCGCCTCGGCGCAATCGTCCGGCGCGGCGGGCGCCCGCCAGCGGCCGCGAGCGCCGGACGGGGTGGTCCTCGATCCGTTGCCGCTGTCCCCCCCGCCGGTCGCACGCGGGAGCGCCCGCGGCGTCCTCGCGCTACGGGAGCCCACCGGGGAAGACGCCGTAGTCGAGTTGCTCCAGTCCTTTCTCGAAGGGTGGCAGCACGAATCGCTCGACGCCCTGATGGCCCTGGTGGCGCCCGACGCCGGCCTGCTCGAGGGCGCGGATCACGGCCACGCGGCCCTCGTCGACAGCTGGCGTCAGCGCCTTCGCGCGCACGACTACGGGCGGCTCGACGGGGCCGATCTCGTGCGCCCTGAACGGATCGAACGCTGGGAATGGGACGAGCTGGGCATGTCGCAAACCCCGGCGCGCCCGGCTTCGATGCGTCCCGGCGACGTCTTCGTTCGCGCGCCTCTCGAAGTCACGCGCGTCGGGGGCGAGAGAGTCTTCGGCGACGTCGTCGTCATGATCCTCAAGCGTCAGAACGGGCACCTCCGCATCGCCGCGTACGGCGAAAACGACGCTCGCTGACTCGGCGGGGGCCGAGGAGGCCTCACTCGTTCGGGCGAGACCGGTCCTTCAGGTCGCGCACGAGGGACCCGAAGCGCTCGCCCATGGGCGTTCCATCGGCGATCCATCGCCGGCGTAGGGCCTTCGCGTGCTCGACCCAATCGGGCCCCGGCAGGACCTGCTCGATGATCTCGCGCACGACGCGGGTGAGCGCCGGCGTCGCGCCCGACGACGAGATCGCGATCAGGAAGGGAAGGCGTCGAATGACCGCGCCGGAGTACGCGGTCGCGTTCGGGGGATCGTCCACGGCCAGCACGAAGACTCGCCGAGTCTCGGCTGCGGCCGTCACGCGTCGCTGTGTCTCGGCGTCGCCGGTCGAGGAGACGACCATCCACGCGCCGTCGAGGTCGGCCTCTTCGAAGCGCCGGCCCGTCCACTCGATGAAGCCTTCGCGCGCGAGGCGCTGGAGTTCGGCCGTCGCCTCCGGGGCCACGAGGCGAACGCGCGCGCCCGCCCCGACGAGCGCCTCGACCTTGCGCTCGGCGATGGCGCCGGCCCCCACAACGACGACGTCGCGCCCGGCGAGCTTCAGAAAGACGGGGAAGAGGCTGGCGTCGACGCCGGGCATTCGTTCGAAGGTAGCCGAAGTTCGAAGGGGACGCCCTCGGCCTCCAGGCGTCGCGCCGCCGTCTCGACGGCGATCATGCCGACGTCGCACCCCGAGAACGACCGCCCGAGCCGCGCCGCAGCCACGAGGGTGGTGGCGGAGCCGCAGAACGGATCGACGACCCGGGCGCCGGCCCGGCTCGAGGCTCGAACGATTCGCTCGAGGAGCCGCATCGGCTTCTGCGTAGGGTAGCCGGTCGCCTCTCGCGTCAGCGGCGTGTTCGCGCTCATCGCGGGGCAATCGGACCAAACGCTCCCGATGGCGCGGCCCTCGTCGGCGTAGTAGCGGTACGTGCGCCCGGCGAGGGTGCGCTCGCGGTACCAGCGGCCGTCGCCGTCTTTCTGCTTGAAGTGCATGGCGAGGCTCGTCGACGCGAACGGTTCGCGAAGGTTCGGGTCCCGTGCGTTCCACACGAACTCGCGGCCCGCGGCGTAGAGCAACAGTGTCTGGTGGGTCATCGCCGGGCCGCGCCGCGCACCGCGGGCGCCGTTTCCCGTGGCCCAGATGACCTCGCCCAGGAAGGCGGCGCGCCCGAAGACGCGATCGCAAACGCCCTTGGCTTCGTGAACCGCGCGGTGATCGAGGTGTAGCCACATCGTGCCGTCGCTCGAGAGGCACTCGCGAACCGCGGCGACGCGCGGCTCGAGCCACGCGAGATACGCCTCGATCGAGGGCCAGCGGTCGATGTAGGCGACGGCGCCCCGCGCGCGCCAGCCCTCGCCCCCGGGCAGCCGGGCGCCGAAGGCACCGCCCACGCCGAAGGGCGGGTCGAGGTACGCGAGCTGCGCCGAGCGAGGGGGCACGTGGACGCCGAGGTCCACGGCGTCGCACCGGACGAGCACGTTCGAGGCGCTCTCGCAGGCGCTGCGGGGAGGCTTCAGCTCCACGTGGATCGCTTACCAGCTTGCGGCGAGCTTGACGACCTCGCCGAGCCCGCGAGGATCCAGACCAGAATGACCGATCGCTTCGACCGACTCGACCCAGCGCGCCAGCGCGCTCGAGGAGCCAATGCTGCTCGTTTCGCTCTTGAACGGGAATCGTGATGGCCAGGGTGCGACAGCCACGCACGCCGGGAGCGCATATTCCCCGCATCTCGCGTAACCCCTGATTGGAGCGCGCGTATCCTCGGAGGTTCCCTGTGCAGCTCAGGAAAGCGGAAAGAAACCCCATTCGCCCATGCACCGTCCCGCTCGCGCAATTGCCTCGACGTTCATCTTGCTCGCCGCGTCGTGCAGCAAGAAAGACGACGCGTCGGCCCTCGCGCCCGCCGCCAGCGCGCTCGCCGTGTCGAAGCCGGACTCGCCGTCGGCGGCGTGGCACTACGTGATCGATCCCAGGAGCGCCACCCACGTCGATATGCCCGGCGTCAAGGAGCACATCAAGGGGGACACCACGGCGGCGACGGGAGCCCTCGACATCGCGGCCACCGATCTCGCGCAGTCGCGCGGGCTCGTTCGCATCGATCTCTCCACCTTCGCGACCCACACCTTCGGCAACGCCGACGACGCGACCCAGACCACGCACGCCCTCACGTGGCTCCAAGTGAGCGTCGGCGACAAGGTGAGCGAAGACATGCGCTGGGCCGACCTCGCGATCCGCTCGATCACGCCGAGCGCGCCCGACCTCACGAAAGTCGAGGCGACCCGAGACGGCGGCGAGGATGTACGCAAAGTCGCCATGACCGTTCACGGCGACGTGCTGATCCATGGCCACAAGATCGAGAAGGATGGGGTCGTCGACGTGACCTTCCGGTACCCTTCCGGGGCCGCCGCGACCTCGCGTCCGGCCAGGATCCAGATCGAGTCGAAGGAGCCGATGCACGTGGTCCTGAAGGAGCTCGACGTGCGCCCCCGCGACCCGGCCGGACAGCTCCTCGACTGGACCACCAAGTTGATCTCCAAGGTGGCCGAGACGGCCGACGTGACCGTCGATCTCGCGGCGACGCCCGCGCCCACGACCGCGGCGCAGTAACGAACGAAGACCAGCGAACGCGAACGAAGCCAGACCCTCCAGGAGAAGCGTTTCATGCGACCCAATCTCTCTTTCGATCACTTCGCAGCCCTCATGGGCGCCCTGGGCGTCAGCACGGCTGTCGCGTGCGGCGGCAGCCAGCCGCAGCCCGTTCAGGCAAACGAGGTGGCGCCGGCGGCGTCCGCCGCATCGGGGCACGCGTCGTGTTCGGCAGCCGCGTGCGGCGCGAGCAAGACGGGCAACGCTGCGGCCGCACCGGCTCCGGCCGCGACCAGCCCCGACACGAGCGCAGCCGCCATGACGACGCCGGCGACCGCGCCGACGGCCGCAGACGCCCCGGCGTCGGCCGCGTCGCCCCCATCGGCAGCGTCCGCCAGCGCCGCCAGCGCGACGCCCAAGCCTGTCGCCAAGAAGAAGCCCGCCGCAAAGGCCGCGCCCAGCGGCGAGGCCAGCTGCGGCGCGGGCACGTGCGCGGGCAACGCCAAGAAGATCTTGTGACGCTCGCGGCCGTCCGCGGCGTGGGATTGGGCTTGCGGTGGGAGTTCCTCGACGACGTCGTCGAGCGCACCACCGCTTCCGGCGACGAACGCGTGGCGGTCGACTTCTTCGAGGTCTCGCCCGAGAACTACATGCGCCGCGGCGGTCGAGAGCCCGCGGCGCTGGCCTGGCTCGCCGCTCGATATCCCATCGTCACGCACGGGTTGACGATGTCGCTCGGCGGGTGGGACCCGCTCGACGAGCGCTATTTGCGCGACCTCAAGGAGACGCTGCTTGCGCTCCGGTCGCCGAGGCACTCCGACCATCTGTGCGTCGGCGCCGTCGGGGGCCGGGCGCTCCATGATCTCTTGCCCGTCTCGTTCAAGCGAGCGGCCGTCGAGCGAATCGCCGACCGCATCCGTCGCGCGCGCGACGCCCTCGGAGTGCCCCTGGCGATCGAGAACGTGAGCTACTACTGGCATCCCGGCCGGGCCGATCTGAGCGAGGCCGAGTTTCTCTCCGCGGTGTGCTCGGCGGCCGACTGCGGCCTGATGCTCGACGTGAACAACGCCTACGTGAACTGCCAGAACTTCGGCGTCGACCCCGACGCCTGGCTGCGCGCTGCCCCCCTCGACCGCGTGGTGCAGCTCCACGTCGCGGGCCACGAGTGGTTCGAGGCCGGCGCGACAGGGCTGGGCGAGGCGGTCGCCCCGGAGACGCCGGGCGCCATGATCATCGACACGCACGGCGCTCCGGTGCCGGACCCAGTGCTGTCGCTCCTGGCGCGCGTGCTCGCGCGTACCGGCCCGGTGCCGATCGTCCTCGAGCGCGACGAGAACGTCCCTCCGCTCGATGTGTTGCTCGAGGAAGTCGCCCGGATCCGCGCCTTTGCCGACGTCGCGCTAGGAGGACGGGAGATTTAGGGCGGTCGTCCGCCGAGCAGCACGCCACGTTCGCCCAGCTCCGCGAGCAGCCTGGCCACGTCGGTCGCGACCGCCGGGGGCGCCGTTCCGTTTTCGGCGCAAGCGTCGGCGATGGCCCCGCCAAGCGCCTGCCCCGCGAGCAGGCGGTCGACGATCGACGCCGCCAGCGGAGTGAGCTCGAGCCACCGCACCGCGTGCTCGGCGTCCCGATAGGCGAGCAGACGTACGTCGCGTCGCGACGGTTCGTCCGTTGCGTCCTCGCGTGCGTCGAGATCGTGCACCGCCCACGCATAGCGGACCGGGCGCGCCGACGCGCTCATCGCGACGGACCGATCGAGCGCGATGTCGCCGATCGGCCCCATGTCGTCGCCGTCTTCGGCCGCCGCCACCGCGAAGCCCTCGAGCTCGTGAGCGGCGAGGTCCGGCAGATAGGCCGGAACGCTCGCGTCCTTTCGCCACGCCCGCTCGGCCCATGCGAAGAGCTCGCGAGGCACGTCGCGCAGGTAGTGCGTGCGCGGGCCGACCTCGTCGAGGAAGCGGGCGAGGTCCGCGTCAAAGCGGTTGCCGCAGGCTGCGTTCATGCGGGCGCGTGTCCGCGGGAGCATCCGCACGACGACGCGCGCGAGCCCGTTGCGTACGAGCGTCCGGTAGACCGCCAGCCGGGGAGGGGCCTGCAGGATGGCGTCGACGTCGTCGGCCGCGACCCCGCGCGCTTCGAGGAAGCCGCGCAGACCGGCGGCCAGGGCCTCGTCGGTTTGGCGTCCGAGGCAGGCGTCGGCGATCGCGCGTTCGAGAGGGTCGGCCGTCACCGAGAGGGGCCCCGCGCTCAGTCGTCGAGCGAGAACTTGTAGCGGGCGGAGGCGCCCTCGCTCACCGTCACGCTCACGGTCTTCGCCTTGCCGCTGGCCGGCGAACACTCGATCCGATGGGGACCGGCGGCGAGCTCGATGCCCGGAAGCGGCGTCGACCCGCGCGACACCCCGTCGACCGACACCGCGCATGACCCTGGGCTCGCGACGATCGCGAGCCGCCCGTTGCCGTTGGCCTTCGGGGCGTTCTTCTGGGCGACGGGCAGCGAATCGACCGAGATGACGGGGACGTCGCTCGAGCCCGTGGCCGCGGCGGGCGCGGCCGTGATCTTCGGCGCCACGGCGCCGCCCGAGATCGCGGAGACGACCGTGCCCTGCGGAGCGGCGGCTCCGTGAGGCTCGTGGTCTCCCCCTCCCCGCGCGAACGCCGCCGCCAGCACGAGGACGAGCCCGGCCACGGCCAGCATAGTGGCGGTGATGGCGACGGTGCGTCGGGACGGCACGGCCGGCCCGAAGGTCGGCGTCGCGATGCCCGAGTTCGACATCGGGAGCGAGAGCGGCGAGGGAGGCGCCGACCCGGAGTGACTGGGATGGTGCGAGTGTCCGTTGAAGGGCGGGGGACGGTCGCTCGGGTGGCCGATCGCCTTGGTCGCATCGGCGTCGGAGTGCGAGTCGTCGTCGAGGTCGGCGTGCGAGTCCGCGCGGTTCGGCTGGGCGAGCGCGATGTCGAGCCTGGCGAGGTCCGGCATCATGGCGTCGAGCTGCTCGACGATCTTGTCGAACGACTCGAGGCGGTTCGCCTTGTTCGTCACGAGACACTGGCGCACGAGCGCGCGAAGCGGCTCGGGCAAGTCGGGCACGACGTCGTCGATGCGCTTCGGCTCGGTGGTCGCGATCGTCACGATGAGGGCGTTGAAGTTCGGCCCGTCGAACGCGCGCTGTCCCGAGAGTGCCTCGAAGAGGATCGATCCGAAGGCGAACACGTCGGTGCGCCCGTCGATCCCCTCGGCGCCCATCGCCTGCTCGGGGCTCATGTAGAGCGGCGAGCCGAGCACCGTGCCGACGACGGTGAGCGCCGTGTTGTTCTCTTCTTCGATGATCTTGCTGACTCCGAAGTCGAGGATCTTCGGCACCGTGCGACCGTCGCGATCGGTATGGAGGAAGATGTTCGTCGGCTTGAGATCGCGGTGGATCACCCCGCTGTGATGCGCGGCGGCGAGCGCCTCGGCCACGTCGCGCATGAAGCGCATGAAGTCGTGAACGAGCATCGTCGGGCGCCGGCGGCGGACGGCGACGTCGAGCGACGATCCGGTCAAGAGCTCCATCACCAGGAAGAGCGCGTTGTCTTCGGCCTGCCCGACGTCGATCACCTCGATGATGTTCGGGTGGTTGATGCGCGCGCTGACCTTCGCCTCGAGCAGGAAGCGCCGGGCCGCCTCGGGCGTGCGCGCCACCTGCGGCAGCATGAACTTCACCGCGAACTCGCGCTCGGTGAAGACGTTGGTCGCAGACCACACGGATGCCATCCCGCCCGTTCCGAGCAAGCGGTTCAGGCGATATTTGCCCGCGATCGTCTGACCAGTCTCCATCGCTGCTTCCCCGCCCGTTCGAGCGAGCTCGCCCTCCTAGGCGCCGCTGCCCGTACTAACCAAGTGTCAAACCTCCGTCGATTACCAGAGTATGTCCAGTCAAGAAGCTCGCGGCGTCGCTCGCGAGGTAGAGCGCGCCGCCGGCGATCTCGTCGGGCATGCCGTAGCGCCCGAGGGGCGTTCGGGCCACGACTGACTTGACCAGCTCGTCGTTCTTCAAGATAGCGCTCGCGAGCCGCGTGTCGACGAAGCCAGGCGCGATGGCGTTCACTCGGATCTTCGAAGGGCCGAGCTCGAGCGCGAGCGTCTTGGTCATCGAGATAACGGCCGCCTTGGTCATCGAATATACGCCCTGCATCGGAGAGGCGACGAGACCGGCGATGCTGGCCACATTGATGATCGACCCGGTCCCGGTGTTGCGGCCATCGCCGAAGCCGGGCGCGGCCACCAGGTGCCGGGCGACCTCGCGCGCGCACCAGAAATATCCCTTGAGGTTGACGTCGAACGTCTTGTTCCACGCCCCGTCGTCGGCGTTGATAAACGGCCCGAAGTAGGGGTTCGTGCCCGCGTTGTTCACCAGGACGTCGACCCTTCCGAAGGCTGCGACCGTTTGCTCGACGAGGCGGACGCAATCGTCTTCCTTGCCGGTGTGGGCCGCCATCGGGCGGATGCGGTCGGCGCCGTGCTCGCTCGCGATCGAAGAGGCAACTTCGGCGACGCCATCAAGCTTGCGCGAGGCAATCACGACGCGCGCGCCATGGGCAACGAAAGTGCGGGCGATGGCCTCACCGATGCCACGGCTACCCCCGGTGACGATGGCCACCTTTCCGTCGAGCCCGATCTGTACGCCCATGAAGGAGAAGTACCACACCTCCGGGCGGCTGTTGACCCGGGCGTCCGCTTTCCAGGATTCCTGTAATGCTGTACCGCGTCAAGAGGCGTCAGCGCGCCTCGAGGCGAATCAACGCGCCTCGACGCTCCTCTAACCAGTTAACCAGTGATCGCGCCCATGGCCCGGAAGCGCTGGTAGCGGTGCTCGATGAGGCTCGCAGGGCTCGTGCTGCTCCCGTCGATCTCTCCGAGCGCCTCGACGATCGCGGCGCCGACGAGCCGAGCGGCCTCCTCGTGATTCTGATGGGCGCCCCCCGCCGGCTCCTCGATGACCCGATCGACCACCCCGAGCCGCAGGAGATCGGGCGCGGTCATCTTCATTCGGGCCGCTGCCTCGTCGGCCTTCGAGCCATCCTTCCAGAGGATCGATGCACAACCCTCTGGGGTGATGACGCTGTAGGTCCCGTACTCGAGGACCAGCACGCGGTTCGCCACGGCGAGCGCGAGGGCGCCGCCGCTCCCGCCTTCGCCGATGATCGTGGCCACGACGGGAACCGGGGCGCGCGACATCGCGGCCAGGCACGCCCCGATCGCTTCGCTTTGCCCGCGCTCTTCGGCGCCGATCCCGGGGAACGCGCCCGGCGTGTCGACCAGGGTCACGATGGGAAGGCCGAAGCGACTCGCGAGCTCGTAGACCCGCCGGGCCTTGCGGTACCCCTCGGGGTGGGGCATCCCGAAGTTACGCTTCACCCGCTCCTTGGCGCCGCGCCCCTTCTGGTGACCCACGACCATGACCGAACGGCCCCGAAGGCGGGCGAAGCCGGCGACGATCGACGGGTCGTCACCGAAGGTACGGTCGCCGTGGAGCTCGCAGAAGCCCTCGAAGATGCGCGAGATGTAGTCGAGCGTATACGGCCGGTTGGGGTGCCGTGAGAGCTGCACCTTTTGCCACGGCGAGAGCTCGGAGAAGACCTGGCGAGCGAGCTTCGCGGTCCGATCTTCGAGTTTGCGCAGCTCGGGCTCGAGGCCGCGGTCGCCACGCGCCAGCTCGCGCATCTCACGAACCCGGGCGAGAAGCTCGACGATAGGCTTCTCGAACGGGAGAACGTGGAGGCCGTGCGGCGGATGCGACGTGTGAGGCGCGTGGCGATCGGACATGGGGAGACGGGCCGTCAGCTGACCTTGGCGACGGCGCTGAGCTTCTCGCGCAGGATGTTGAACCGCCGCATTGGCTTCTCTTTTCCCTTGAGCGATCGCGGCTCGATCTCTTCGAACTCGAAGCGCGGGCCCAGCTTCGACAGCGTGGCCTCGCTGATGACGATCTGCCCCGACGCCGCGCTCGAGCAGAGCCGCGCGCTCGTGTTCGCGGTGTCGCCGATGGTGGTGTACGAGAGCGCCTTCGAGCTGCCGACATACCCGACGACGCCCGGCCCCGTGTGGATCCCGAGGCCTACCGCGAGGGCAGGCTTGCCGATCCCGATGCGTTCGCGATTGAACCGCCCGAGGACCTCCATCTGCTCGAGCGCGCACTGCACGCTGCGTACGGCGTCGTCCCGGTGGACCACGGGGGCGCCCCAGAACGCCATGATCCCGTCGCCCATGAACTTGTCGAGCGTGCCCTCGTACTTGAAGAGCGTCTCGACCATGAGCTCGAAGTACTCGTTGAGCATCTCGACCAGCGTCTCGGCCGAGGTGCCCTCGCTCATCGCGGTGAAGCCGCGAATGTCGCTGTTGTAGATGGTCAGCTCCTGGATCAGCTGCCCGCCCTTCTTCACCTCGAGCTTCCCCGAGATCATCTGCTCCGCGACGTTCGGCGCGACGAGGCGCTGGAAGCGGTCGCGAACGATGATCTCTTGCTCGATCTTCTTCGCGAGGATCGTGTTCTCGATGAACATCGCGGCCTGACCCGCGACCGACGTGATGAGCTCGAGGTCCTTGGGCTGGAACTGCGCGAGCGACTCGGAGTCGAGCCAGACGACGCCGAGCACTTCTTTCTCGTTCTCGTGGAGGAGGGGCACGACCATCGCGCTCGAGATCCGGTTCAGGATCATCGATTTGCCCTTCGACGCGGCGAAGTCCATCGATGCGTCGTGGGTGATGACGCCCATGCGCTCGGCGATCGCGTGGTTCAAGATCGTCGAGCTGACCTGGATGGCGGTGGTCGACCCGTCGCGCCGCCGGGCGGCCCTCGCGCTCAGCGTGCCGTCGTTCTCGCGCAGCATGATGACGCCGCGATCGGCCTTGGTGAACTTGAAGAGCGCGAGGAGGATCTTGTCGAGCAAGACGTCGAGCTCGCGCTCGAGGCCGATATCGCGGGTCAGCTCCCAAGTGATGCGAAGGCGCTCGTAGTCGAGCTTCAGCTGCTTGGGGTCGTTCGCGATCGCCTCGAACGGGAGGAACCCCTTCGTCTGCGCGGCGATCTGGGTGCCGATGGCGCGCGCCGCGTCGAGCACGTCGACCCGCGTGCCGCCGAGGTTTCGCTGTGGCATGCCCGGCGGGGGGCCCGGCGAGGCGTAAGGAGACGGGGGCGGCGCGGCGAAGGGAGGCGGACGCGCGTTCACCGGATTCCCCGGCGGAGCCTGCGATGCGACGGCGGGATAACCCTTGGTGACCTGGGGGGGCAGCGGAACCGCCGTCGGCACGACGGGCGCGGAGTACGACTGCGGCCGCATCGGCGGGGGCGCCTGGAGCACTTGCTGGCCGGCCAGCGCCTGCGGCGAGTGCGGAGCCGTGGCGTTGGTCGCGGGCCACGAGGCGATAGGGTTCTGGACGGCGCCCGGGCCGACGGGCGGGAGCGGGAGCGCGACGCCGGACCCGTCGTCGAAGCGAGCGCGCGTCGAGCCGAGCGCGATCTCGTCGCCGTGTTTGAGGGGCATCTCGCCGCGAACGCGCTCGCCGTTGACGTACGTGCCGTTCAGGCTGCCGAGGTCGCGCAGAACGAAGCGCCCGTCGCGCACCTCGACGATGCAGTGCTCCTTCGAGACGATCTTGTCGAGGAGCTGGATCGTGTTGTTCGGGTGCCGCCCGAGGCTGTTGACCGCCCTGAGGTCGATCGCCTGCTGTCCTTCCGCGGTCGACAGGAGGAGCTTGGCCATGAGGAGGCACGATAGTAGCGCGCTCCGTTGGCGCAGGACAGGGCGCAAAACAGGGCCGCAGGCGCCGCCCGCGCTCGCCGGCTCCCGCGCTTGCGCCGGCGACGTTGCTGCCGGCCTTTCGCTCCAAAGAGGCGCAAGAGAGGCGCAACCGACCGGGAGGGGAAGACAAATGCTAGACCTCCATCTGCGCGGGCGACCGTGGCGGTTTTCATCCGGCCCCCTTCTCGCCTGCTCTCGCCTGCTCTCGCCTGCTCTCGCCTGCTCACGCCTGCTCCCGCCGGCCACCGCCGGCAGCCCGCTCGAGACGATGCCCATCCGACGACCCAGAGGCCGCAGCAAGACCGACCCCGCGACCGCCAGGCCTCGCGGAAGTCGCAGGCCTCCGATCGGCTCGCCGGGCTCGACGCCCCCGCTGGCCTCGACCCCCGGCATGCGCGCGCGCCCGGCGCGGACCGTCGGCAGCGACGGCCCGCGGTCCGAGCACGCCGAGCGGCCCCGCCTGGCGGAGCACGACGCGACGCTGGCCCGAGCGCAGCACCGCGTGGTCGCGGAAGACGTCGTCATTCGCACCGACCCGGAGATGCTCACCGAGGTGCCGCGCGAGAGCGGCGGGCTCCTCGAGCTCGTGTCCAGCGTCGCGCGTCGTGCGCTCGAGCTCGGGCTGAGCGCCCGCGAGCCGAGCTTTCACGTGTTCGTCGCCGCCGACCCGGAGGTGATGATCGAGAACGACATCGTCCGCCACGCCCTCCAGTTCGCGAAGACGCGACCCACGGCGCAGGACATCGTCTACGTCCACGACTTCGATCAGCCCGAGGCGCCCCGGCCCCTCACGCTGCCGGCGGGTGTCGGACCCGCGCTCGTGCACGCGTTCGAGGGGCTCATCGAGCGACTGAAAGACGAGATCCCGACCGTCGTCGAGGGCGACGCGTTCAAGCGCGCGCAGTCGCAGCTGGCGAGCGAGTTCGAGGCCAAGAATCGAGCGGTCATCCACCAGCTCGAGTCGCTCGCGAAGACCGTCGGCTTCGGCGTCCGAACGGTGCAGGGCGGCGTGCACACCTTTCCGATCCTGCACGGCAAGCCGGTGAGCGCCGAGCAGTTCGACGTGCTCGACGCCTCGACGAAGCGCGCGCTCACGGAGGCCGAAGCGAAGCTCACGCGCGAGGTCGACAAGGCCGCGAACCTCGTTCGAAAGCAGAGCGCCGGGTACGAAGCGGCGCGCGAAGCGGCGTTCTCGAAGGCCGCCGCGGCGATCATCGACGCCGGGATCGCCGAGCTCGGTCGCTCGTTCGGGCCCGTCAGCCCCGACGTTCGCGAGTGGCTCGAGCGCGTTCGCCTCGCGATGGTCGAAGACTGGAACGACCTCGTCGAGATGGACGACGACCACGAGCAAGAGCGCTCCCGGGACGACAAGGACGACCCCGAGCTCGCCACGCGGCTCAATCGCTTCCGTGTGAACCTCCTCGTGTCGCACGAACCGTGCGCGGCGGCGCCCGTCGTCTACGACACGAACCCCACGTATCCGAGCCTCTTCGGGTACCTCGAGCGGCGCGCCCGCTACGGCGCCCTGCTCACGGACTTCACGCGCATCCGCGCGGGCTCGCTCCACAAGGCGAGCGGGGGCGTGCTCGTCGTCCGCGCGGCGGATCTCCTGACCGATCCGATCATCTGGGAGCGCATGAAGCGCGTGCTCCGCGAGCAGCGCATCGGCGCCGAAGATCCGCTCGGGCCGCTCGGCCTCTACGCGACGTCACTCCGGCCCAAGCCGGTGCCTCTCCGCGTGCGCGTCGTGCTCGTCGGGTCGCCCGATCTCTACGCGTCGCTCCTCGGCGCCGACCCCGACTTCGCCTCGCTCTTCCGGGTCAAGGTCGAAGTCGATCCCATCATCCCGCGAACACCGCGCTCCCTCGTCGGGCTCGATGCGTACCTGATGGCGATGGCCCGCGAACGCGCGTGGGGGCAGTTCGACCGCGAGGCGAGAGCGCAGCTGCTCGACCTGGCGACCCACCTGTCGACCGATCGCGAGAAGCTCGCGCTCATTTTGTCGCCGCTCGAAGAGACAATGGCGTTCGCGAGCGCGCTCGCGGCGGCACGCGCAACGGGCGAAGAGCCCGACGAACGAGGCCCCTCGGGCCTCGGCGACCGGCCGGGCGAGCCGCCCCCGCGCCCCTTTCGCGCATCGATCATGCCGCCGTCGATCAGCATGGTGACGCGGGGCGACATCCAGGGCGCCTGGCTCGAGCGGCGCGACCGGTCCGGCAGCGCCGAGCGTCACATCCGGGAGATCATGCTCCGCGGCGAGCTGGCCCTCGAGACGGCGGGGTCGCGCGTGGGCGTGGTCAACGGCCTCAGCGTCTTCAGCGCGGGCGATGTCGAGTTCGGGCAGCCGATGCGGATCACCGCGGTCGTCGGGATTGGGCGCGAGGGCATCATCGACGTCGAGCGCGAAGCGCAGCTCGGCGGCAGCATTCACACCAAGGGGGTCGCGATCTTGCGCGGCTACCTCGCGCGCATGTTCGGCCAGGAGCGGCCGCTCAGCTTGCGCGCCCAGCTCGCGTTCGAGCAGAGCTACGGCGAGATCGACGGCGACAGCGCGAGCTCGAGCGAGCTCTTCGCCGTATTGAGCGCGCTCGCCGACGTCGGGATCGATCAAGGGATCGCCGTCACGGGGAGCGTGAACCAGCTCGGCGAGATGCAGGCGATCGGCGGCGTCTGCGCGAAGATCGAGGGCTTCTACGATCTCTGCAAGGCGCGCGGCCTCGGCGGGGCGCAGGGCGTGCTCGTGCCGCGCGCGAACCTGCCGCACCTCGTGCTCCGCGACGACGTCGCCGAAGCCATCGCCCAGGGGCAGTTCAACGTGTACGCGGTCGAACGCGCCTCGCAGGGGATCGAGATCTTGACCGGCCTCCCCGCGGGTCAGCGCGACGCCGGCGGACGTTTCCCCGCCTCGAGCGTCTTCGGCCGCGTGGAGCGACGAATCATCGAGATGGCCGAGAAGCTCCGCGAGGCCGAGGCCCACGGGTTCCACGAGCCCCCCGAGGTGCTCGACGACTCCGGGATCGGCGAGGGTATCGAGGGCGGCAGCGCCAGGACGCGGCGATGAGCCGCGGGGGCGTGCGCGCGCGCTCCGCTACGACGTGCGCGCGGCGGAGTGCGTCGCTGTCTCGCGCGTTGTCGGTGTCGCTTTGCGTGACGCTCTCCGCGTGTGGCGGCGCGCCGCTCGTGGCGCGCGCATACGACGGCCGTATCGTCGAAGGTCACCCGGTCGAGCCCGAGGCGTACGCGGCGTTCCTGAACGGGGCCATCGCCGAGGCGTCCGACGACCGGCGTGGCGCGCTCGCGGGGTACGAGCACGCGGCGCGCCTCGACGGCGCCAGCCCCGAGGTCTGGGCCCGCGTCGGCGCCTTGCGGTGCGCGGTCGAGCCGCGCGACTGGCGCGCCGACGACGCGTTCGCGCGCGCCCTGTCGCTCGATCCGTCGTACGCGGGCGCCTGGTCGGCGAAGGCCCGATGCGCATCCGTCCGGAGAGACGAGGCCGCGACGCAGGACGCGGCCCGCCGGGCGGCCGCGCTCGATCCGTCGGCCGACGGGGCGAACGCGCTGCTCGCCCGCGCCAGCAGGTCGGTGCGCGACGCCACGACCCGCGACGCGCTGGTCGCGCTGACGGCCACGGCTCGCGACCGCGTCGCCGCGTGGAACGCGCTGGCCTCGTGGGCGGCGTCGCGTGGAGACGTCGCGCTCTGGTCGCTCGCGCTCGAGACGCTCGCGAGGCTCGCTCCGTCGCACCGAGACGCCGTGGCCGCCGCGTCCGAAGAGCTCGCGGGGTCCGGGCAGATGGGGGCCGCGCGAGCGGTCGCGACTGCGGCGCTCGAGGCCGGCGACGGTCCGCCCTCCGACGAACGGCGCACCCTTGCGGCCAGGCTCGCGGTCGACGACGCGATCGCGGGCGGGGACGCGGACGTGGTTCGATCCCGGGCCACACGCGCGCGCGTGGGCCTGGAAGAGGCCGGCGCCCGGGCGTGGCTCGCCGGACGGCACGACCTCGCTCGCGAGCTCGTCGCGCCGGTCACGCGAGCCGACCCGGGCGCATCGGGCGCGAAGCTCGTGCTCGCGCTCTGCGACGGGCGAGATCTCGCGCTCGCCGCGGCTGACGCGCGACGCGCGGGCGGGGTGGCCTCCGCTGCCGCGGTCGTCGCCTTCGGGAGGGCGATCGCGCGGGGCGCATCGCCCGGTGACGCCCGCGCGGTGCTCGCGGCGATTCCGCGCGCGCCCGTCGTACCGGGAGACGACCGGGTCGTCCGCGCGGCGGTCGAGCTGGTGTCCCGCGGGGTCCTCGCCACCGAGGCCCTGCCTCCCGACGGCCTCGTCGAGCTCGCGGTCCTGCGCGGGTCGGGGGCCGCGGAGGGACCGGCGGTCCCCGACGTGCGCGCGCTCGACGCGCGCCACGAGTACCTGGCGCTCGCGCTGGCCGACCCGAAGGGTGCGGGCGCGAAGGAGCTCGCCGACCGCCTCGCGAGCGTCGCGACGACGGATCCCGTCGTGGCGGCTGCCGGCGCGCTCGTCCAGATCGGCACCGGCGCGCCGCTCGACACCAGCGCCGCGCGCGCGTTGATGACCATCGATCCGACCGATCCGCTGCTCGCCGCGATCGCCCTTCAGGTCGCGACCCGCACCGGCGACACCGACGCGGCGACCCGGGCCCGCGCCACGCTCACGGCGTTCGCCGGCCCCGACATGCACGAGGGCGACGCCGCCAAGAAGAGCGGCGGCGCCGCGTTCTGACGTCGCGTGCGGCGGTCTCGGCCGACGAAGAGCGAGAGAGGGGCCGCAGAGAGCGCAGAGGGCGCAGAGATGAAGGGGGAATGTCGCGCGAATGAACGCGATGGGCAGGGCCTTCGCGTCGACTGGGCGATGCATCTCGCGGAGGGGTGAGTCGGTCAGCTTGACGCGGTCATCGACGAGCGGGACGGGCGCGGCCGAGCGACGTGGGGCCTGGTGCGGCGGCCCCATCGCATCGGAAGGCGCCACCATTCGGGAGAAAACCACCCCAGATCCTCTGCGCCCTCCGCGCCTCTGCGGCCAATCTCTCTCTCGGTCCGGCTCTACCCGTTGCCGAACGTGGCCGCCCCGATCGCGAGATCCAGGTACCGCGTCGGCGTGAGGCCGAGCGCGAGCACGAGGATCGCGCTCACGAGAAGCGCGGCCGTCACGTACCCCGACCGCATCGGGCGGGCGAACTCCGCGCCCGCCGCCGGCTCGCGCATGTACATGAAAACGAGGACGCGCAGGTAGTAGTAGGCGCCGATGACGCTGTTCACGAAGCCGATGATCGCGAGCCAGTAAAGGCCGCCCTCGATCGCCGCCTTGAAGATGAACCACTTGGCGAAGAAGCCCGCGGTCGGCGGGATCCCCGCCAGCGACACGAGGAAGAGCGAGAAGGCGAGGGCCGGGGCGGGGTGCCGCTTGCCGATCCCGGCGAGGTCTTCGTAGCTCACGGCCTCGCGCTCGAAGCTGCCGCAGAGGATCAGCGCGCCGAACGCGCCGGCGGTCGAGGCCGTGTACGCGAGCAGGTAGAAGAGCACCGACGCGATGCCCTGCGCCGGGTTCTGCATCATCGCCGTCACGCCCAGGAGCAGATACCCGGCGTGCGCGATGCTCGAGTACGCGAGCATGCGCTTCACCGACTCCTGGCGCCCGGCGATGACGTTCGCCACGGTCATCGTCAGGACGCAGAGCGTCGCCACCACGGGAGGCCAGCCGCTGGCCCACGACGTCCACCCCGCGTCGCCGAGCGCGAGCACGAGCACCCGCAGCAGCATGGCGAAGGCGCCGGCCTTGACCGCGACCGCCATGAACGCCGTCGCCGGGGTGGGAGCGCCCTCGTACGCGTCGGGGGCCCAGGCGTGAAAGGGGACGGCGCTGACCTTGAACACCATGCCGACGAGCACGAGGAGCGCACCGACGATGAACATCGGGCTCCGGCCGCCCGCGCTGCGCGCCGAGGCGCCGATGCCCGCGAGGTCCGTGTGACCGGTCGCCCCGTAGATGAGCGCGAACCCGTAGATGAGCAGGGCCGCCGCGAACGACCCGAGCAAGAAGTACTTCAGCGCCCCTTCGGCGGATCGGGCGCTCGCGCGGCGGAAGGCGGTCATCGCGTAGGCCCCGATGCTCATCGTCTCGAGCCCGAGGAAGAGCGTCAGCGCGTCGCCGGCGGCCGCGAGCATCATCGCGCCGAACGTCGCGAACAGAATGAGCGCGTAGAACTCGCCGCGATCGATGCGGTGCTCGAGCAGGTACCCGCCTGCGAGGAGCGACGCGAGGCCGCCGCCGAGGCAGAGCGTGATGTCGAAGAAGAGCGTGAACCGATCGAGGATGAGCCAGGGCGCGACCGCCGAGACGTCGCCGACGTTCTCGACGCCGACCATCCACACCGTGCACGCGAAGGCCGCGGAGGTGAAGAGCACCGTGGTCGCGCCGAGCGCCAGGCCGCCTGTTCCGCCGGTGCCCGCGAGGTCGCGCGAAGGGTTGGTGGAGAACGCTTCGGCGAGCATCAAGAGGAGCGCGCCGATACCGACCACGAGGAGCGGCGAGAGAGCGAGAGCGATGTTCATGTCAGTGACCCTCGCCGGCGGGCACCGCGGCTTGCGCCTGCGCCTGTGCTTCGACGCTGCGCTCGGCGCTGGGCTCGACCGTGGGCTCGACCGTGGGCGCGCGCGGCTGCTCCATGCGCGGCGACGTGAGCCTGATCGGCCCCTCGTAGTACCTCGGGGCGGGGTTCATCATGATTCGGCCGTCGAAGTCGTTCTGAACGCGGGCGGCAGCGTCTTTGATCTGCGAAAGGAAGATGTTCGGAAAGAGGCCGATGACGAAGATCATCATCGCCAGCGGCGCGACCGCGACCAGCTCGCGGGCGTTGATGTCTTGCAGGACCGCGTTCTCTTTCCTCGTGATGGGCCCGAAGAACATCTTCTGCACGACCATCAGCATGTAGATGGCCCCGAGGATGACGCCGACCGCAGCACCCACCGCCTGGACGCCGTTGAAGTGCCCGAGGTTGTGGGAGGCGAAGGTGCCGGTGATGACCATGAACTCGCCGATGAACCCGTTCGTGCCCGGCAAGCCGATGCTCGCCAGCGTGGCCACGACGAAGAGCACCGCGTAGACCGGCATCGGCTTGGCGAGGCCGCCGAACTCGTCGATCTGACGCGTGTGACGGCGGTCGTAAACGACGCCGAAGAGGAGGAAGAGCATCCCCGTCGACACGCCGTGGTTCACCATCTGCAAGATGCTGCCTTCGAGCGACGCCTGCGACAGCGCGAAGAGGCCGAGCATGACGTACCCGAGGTGCGCGACGGACGAGTAAGCGATCAATCGCTTCACGTCGGTTTGCTTCCAGGCGCAGAGCGCGCCGTAGACGATGCCCCCGAGCACGGCGACGCCCGCGAGGTTGGCGCCGAACTCCGCGCTCGCCTCGGGAAAGAGGCCCATCGAAAATCGCAGATAACCGTAGGTGCCCATCTTGAGCATCACGGCCGCCAGGAGCACGGAGCCGGCCGTGGGCGCTTCGGTGTGCGCGTCGGGCAGCCAGGTGTGCACCGGGAACATCGGCACCTTGATGACGAAGGCCAGCGTGAACGCCGCCCAGAGCCAGATCTGCACGTGCCGCGGCAGCATCAGGCGCTCGAGCTCGAAGTAGTCGAAGCTCGGCTGGCCGCCGTTCACCCGGGCGTACGCGTAAGCGATGTAAAGGATGGCCCCGAGCATCAGGACCGAGCCGAAGAAGGTGTAGAGGAAGAACTTGACCGCGCTGTAGATGCGCCCCGATCCGCCCCAGACACCGATCATGATGTACATGGGGATGAGCATCAGCTCCCAGAACACGTAGAAGAGGAACAGGTCGAGCGCGAAGAACGCGCCGAGCATGCCCGCTTCGAGGAGCAGGAGGGCGAAGCACCAGTCTTTCAAGCGCGTGTGGATCGTGCCGAACGACGCGTAGGTCGCGACCGGCATGATGAAGACCGTCAACAGCACGAGCCAGAGGGAGATCCCGTCGATGGCCACGTGATAGTGGATGCCGAAGCGGGGCATCCACATCACGTCTTCGTTGAAGTGGTAGCCGCGGCCCATCGAGACGTGGAGGAGCGGCAGCGCGAGGACGAGCGCAGCGAACATTAGGGTCATCGTCGCCGCCCGCAGCGTCGCGTGAGCCTGCCGCGGCATGAAGAGGATCCCGAGCGCGCCGGCCAGGGGCACGGCCACGATCCACGTCAGCGTGTGGCCGCCGACGGCTGCGTTCGCCGCGTTCGCGGTCGTCGCCGGAGCGGCCGCTTCGGCGCCCGGCCACATGCGTACGATGAAGAGCGCGAGGAGCCCGGCCATCGCGGCGATCGGACCCCGGACGTCCCACCCGTGCGCCTTGGGCACGAGGGCCGCGATGATGACCGCGGCCACCACCGGGACCCCGCTGTCGAAGAAGCGCGCGGCGATGGCGATCGCGACCGCCGCGGCGACGACCGCGCCGAGCTGCGACGGTCCGATCGTCAACGGCGCGTCGTGCTTGGCGTGGCTCGAATGTTCGGCGCTCTGCATCTGTCTGCCCGTAACCCCTCAGAGCGACGAGATCGGCGCCTGAGGCCGAGCGACGCTGATCGACTTTCGTTTCACGAGCCCGAACGCGTTTCGCACTTCGAGGCCGACAGTGATCGGCCCCTTGCCGGGCTCGAGGTGGAGCTTCACCGACGACGCCTCCGCGAAGTCTGGCTGGTCGGGGAGTCCGTCGCCGTCGGCGTCCCAGCGGTAGCCGTAGCCGACGCCGGGCGCCGCGCTCACGACGTAATCGTCGTTGCCGGCGTCGACGACCGTGGCGTTCGCGTGCGGAACCGCGAAGAACCAGGCCATCCCCGCGATGCCGACGACCATCATCGCCGCGTACATGTGGACGACGCCGTTCTGGAACGCCCGGAGGATGGTGCCCGAGGCGGCCACGATGAGCGCCGTGAGGCGCGCGAGGATGCCGTCGATGACCGTCTTGTCGAGGGCGGCGCTGGTGTCGGCCAGCGAGTCGACCATCGAGATGATGGTCGCGTCGTAGAGCTCGTCGATCCGCCACTTGTCGAGCAAGAGCTGGTGCGCGCCGGGGAACTCCGCCGCGAGGCGCGCCGCCGGCTTGCCCTTCTGGGCCACGTACATCCAGTAGGCGAGACCGGTCCCGAACAAGAAGGCACCGATGCCGCCGAGGGCGAGGGTCCACTCGAGGTGCTCGGCCCACTCGGCGTCGTTGCCGTGCCCGAAGACCACGGCGCCTTCGGTCGCCGCCTTGAAGACCGGCTCGAGCCAGTGGTCGAGCGGCTTCTCCTTGAGTATGCCGAAGCCCGGGTTCAGGACGCCGGCGAAGAGCGAGAAGGCCGCGAGGACGATGAGCGGCACCGTCATCTGCCAGGGCGACTCGTGGGGAGGGTACCCCGGCGACGTGAGGTCTTCGTGGTGATGGTCGTCGTGACCGTGCTCGTCCCCGAGCTCCTGCTTCGCGATTAGCGACGGGCGCCCGATCGTCCAGCCCTTGAAATCCCCCCAGAAGGTGAGGAAATAGAGGCGGCACATGTAGAAGGCCGTCATCGCCGCCGCGAGCACGGCGGCCGTATAGAGCACGGGGCCGATCCACGTCGGCGGCTCGTAGAGCTTGAAGTGCTTGAAGAGCGGGCTGCTCGCCATCGGGTTGATCGTGCGATCGACGTAGGCCCGGTAGAGGATCTCGTCCTTCGAGAAGAACCCGCTGGTGAAGGGGAACCCGATGATCGCCGCGGTGGCGACGGCGAACGTCCCGTGCGTCAGCGGCAGCCACTTTCGCAGGCCGCCCATGCGCCGGATGTCCTGGGCCTTGTCGTCGTCGTGGATGCGCGCGTGCATCGAGTGAATGACGGAGCCCGCGCACAAGAAGAGGCAGGCCTTGAAGAACGCGTGGGTGAACACGTGGAAGAAGCCGGCGGCGAACGCCCCGACGCCGACGCCCAGGAACATGAACCCGAGCTGGCTCACGGTCGAGTACGCGAGGACCTTCTTGATGTCGTTCTGAACGAGGGCGATCGTGGCCGCGAGCAGCGCGGTCGACGCGCCGACGATCGCGATGACCATCATCGTGAACGGCGAGAGCACGAACACGAACGAGAGCCGGCAGATGAGGTAGACGCCGGCGGTGACCATGGTCGCCGCGTGGATGAGCGCCGAGACCGGCGTGGGGCCGGCCATCGCATCGGGGAGCCAGATGTAGAGGGGGATCTGCGCGCTCTTGCCGGTGCAACCGAGCAGGAGCGCGAGGCCGACCGCCGTAGCCGCGCTGACCGTGAAGGGCTTGAGCGGCTGCAGGAAGTGCAGGACGCCGGTGTACTGCCCGCCGCCGATCGGCCACACATGCACGCGCCAGGGCTCGCCGGGGTGAACGAGGCTGCTCGCGCCGTTGGCGATCCCGTTCCAGTCGAGCGCGCCGGTGTAGTGCGCGAGCAGGAACATCGCGCAGAGCAGACCGAAGTCGCCGACGCGGTTCGCGAGGAACGCCTTCTTGCCCGCCGCGGCGTTGGGCGCGCTCTCGTACCAGAAGCCGATGAGCAGGTACGAGCAGAGCCCGACCCCCTCCCACCCGACGAAGAGTAGCGGGAGGTTGTCGGCGAGGATGAGCACCAGCATCGAGAAGATGAAGAGGTTCAGGTACGCGAAGAAACGCGCGTAGCCTTTGTCGCCGGCCATGTACGTCGTCGCGTAGAGGTGAATGAGGAAGCCGACGCCCGTGACGACGAGCATCATGATTCCGTTCAGCTGATCGATGCTGAACTTCACGTCGATGGGGATGTTCTGACCGTCGCGGCCGCCGGTGGTGTGCATCCACTCCCAGGCGTTCCACGTGAGCCTCACGTGGGCGTCGTTCTGCTCGCTGACGCCTTGCGCGAGAGCGATGAACGCGACGACCGCGGCCGCGAAGCTGACGCCGACCGCGGTGAGCGTCATGAGCTTCACCGCGGAGTCGCCGAGGCGCTTGCCCCAGATTCCGTTCACGAAGGCGCCGAGGAGCGGCATCCCGAGGATGACCGCGATGAGCGCGTAGTCGTTCGCGGGAAAGAGCG
>OCTA010000265.1_pt1 | contig 48054 bp, 35 predicted proteins | sample 1538991 | NCBI WGS metagenome assembly OCTA01 (sample SAMEA3539302, study PRJEB22396) | soil metagenome | biome: tundra; feature: field; material: soil | place: USA | collected 2010-05 | depth 0.15 m
AGTTAATCCGATGACTCCTCAGGGGTTAACTTAAAACATCAGAGGTGAACATCCGCTGTAACTTGCGATTAATGGCGGGAAAGGCTGTTCTCGCCTGCAATTTTGCGAGCGTTGAGGCCGGCGCTTCTCCGAGGCTCCAACTCCGCGCCAAGGTGGGTCGCCGGACCCAAGCGCGTTCTCGGTACTGACCCTTCAGGGTCGGGGGCTTCACGAGCCCGACGGTATACGGGTCCTGAACCCCGCCTGCACCGGATCCCGTTGCGCAGGCGCGCGAATCCAAAACGACCCAGATGCAATGAAATGAGCCGCCTCAGTTCAGGCTGAGGCGTTATTCCGCACTGTTGATCGATGCGGACGAACTTTCCCCTGACGCGGATTCCCGCAAAGGGGAAGCCGGGCGCAGCAGGAACACGGCCGCCCGAGTTGCACGATTCATCCATGTCCGCTCAACCAGAGACCCCGTCCGTTGGGCACACTCCCGGACAGCCGCATCCAGAACGTAAAACCGGTTCACGCCGAGCAGGATCTCTCCGCCTGGGGTCAGGAACTCGTGAGCGGTCGCGAGAAAGCGGCTGATCGTTTCCATCCCGTCGGCGCCCCCGCACCACCGCTGGCAGGCCAGTTCAGAGTCCAGAACGGAAAGGCGCGTTCCCGACGTTGCGTCGATGTAGGGCGCGTTGAAGGCGATCATGTCGAACTCGCCTCGAACCTCCGAGAAAAGGGAGCTCTGCACAACTTCGATGTCGGCATGGGCGAGCGCCGCGGTGTGGCGCGCGCATTGCACCACGGCGGGGACGTAATCGACGGCGCACACTCGGCCCGACTGGAGCGTCTGTCGTGCGTAGATACCAAGTACCGCGACCGGCCCCGCGCCCATGTCCAGAAAAGCCCCTCCAGGTTTCAGTTGCTCACGGAGGGCGCGCAGCAACAGGATGGTGGTCCAGTCCCAGAGTTGGCCCCTCATCTCAGGCGGCGGAAGAAAACCAAATAGCTGCCGGAAGAGAAAATGGTTCCGCCGGACCCTTCCAGCCGCAGCGGTGTAACAGCGCATGGCCGTCCGCGGCATGCGACGCGCAAAGACTTGCGACGTCATCACACTTCTCCGGCCGTGGCAGCTAGTTGGCCTTCGCGAACGGCCGTTTCGATATTGGTGAAGCGGTAGGCCAGCAGCAACGCTCGAAACTTCCGCTCCATCGTCCGAAGGCCCGTGTTGTGACGCAGGCGAGAAGCTATCCGGGATGGCGACCGGGGTTGCTCGACATCGAATTCCCACGGGTGACAGTACAGGAGGAAGCGGCCCTCCTCGCTGGCGCGGCACAGGCCGAACTTGGTGTACGCGAACGGCAGCATGCGAAGATATCCTCCGCCCCCAACCGGCAAGACCAACTTCCGAAACACGCGAAATGTGGCTGGCGGAAGCTCCCAAAGCGGGCTGGAACGCGTCTGCAGGATGTGTTCGTGTCTCTCAGCTCCGGGCCAGCCGTAGACGTCGTGATAAACAGGGAAGATACTCGAATCGTATAGAAAGCCTTCGTCCGACAACACGTCTATCGCCCAGGCGGTCTTTGGTGTGATCGAAAAGAAGGGAGCGCGATATCCGTTGACCGCCCGTCCGATAACTTGTTCGATGGCTGTCCGGGCTCGCCGGGTATCGTCGCGAAACTGAGACGGCGTCATTGAAAACAGCAATTGGTGCCAGTAGGAATGACACCCGACGTCGTGGCCTCTTGCCACGATCTCGCGGATAACCAGCGGATGTTTTTCGGCCACCCAGCCGACGACAAAGAACGTCGCCTTGGCCGAATACTCGTCCAAAAGGTCGAGGACGTGGCCCACTGCCCATCCGATCCGCGGCGGCATCCAATCCCACTGGTCGGGCGGGGAACTCGCCGAGAAGTACTCCTCGCAATCGAACGAGAGTAGCTGAGTCTCAGACATGATCGATTCCCGTTCCGCTCTTCCTGACCAGGAAAGCGCCTATCGCCAGAGCATCCAGCCCGCTGCCGTAGAAACAACGAATGGCGTCCGACGGCGTGCAGACGATCGGTTCTCCACGAACGTTGAAGGACGTATTCAGAAGAACCGGATCGCCGGTCCGGCGCTCAATTTCCGAGAGTAGATAGTGCCACAGGGGTAGAACGTCCTGCTGCACGGTCTGAGGGCGGACGGTGCGGTCGACGTGAACAGTCGCTGGTCCGCGTTCTGCCAATGTTTCGGTGGCAGTCCTGGCCACGATCATGAATGGGGTGTCCACCGGCCGTGCGAGGTATATTGCGCTGCTCTCGGCAGTCAGGGAGGGGCAATACGGCCGCCAAGCCTCGCGGAACTTGACGCGGCAATTCATCCGGGTCCGAACGTCTCGGGCCTGTGGGCATGCAACGATGCTTCGGCCCCCGAGCGCTCGCGCGCCCATCTCGAGTCCACCCTGGAACCAGCCGCACAAGTTGCCGTCGGCAAGCAGTTCGGCTGTTCGCTCCGCGATATTCGTCGGAGTGGTGTATGGAACTCCGGCGACCTGGAGCGCTTTCTCGATCTCGGCATCCGGGAATGCGGGCCCGACTTGAGTGTGCTTGAGCGGATTGGGAAGAAGCCGGTCATATGCTCGTGCCGCGTGGAAGGCGGCGCCGATAGCCGAGCCGTCGTCCGAACAGGCGGGATGCACGAACAACTCTTGAATGTCGCCATCGTCCAGGATGCGGCCGTTCGCTTTGCAGTTCATGAACACGCCCCCAGCTAGGCACAAGCGCGACGATCCGGAATCACGGCGAAGGCGCCGGACCAGTGCGAGAAGGGCTGCCTCGAGCCGGTCCTGCACGGCAAACGCAAGGTCCACGTACTCGGGCAACAAATATCGAGCCTGCGGCTGGCCGCCGTTTTCAACCATCTCGCCGACCGCCACCGGCTCGAGCCCGTGGTCGTGCGAGAGAATGAACCGCCGCAGTTGGTCCGTGAATCTCGGGTGGTGTTCGTTCCCCCCGAACTTCACCATGCACGGGTCCAGTTCAAAGCCGTCGGTTCCGACGCGAAGCACTCGGTCGAGACGTCCCAGCCAGGGATTCTCCCTGCGCCGCTCGCCGCCGAGCGCGGCCAACCCCATCAGCTTCCCTTCGTCCCGGTTGGCGTGAAACCCCAGGTAAGCCGTGAAAGCGCCGTAGTACCAGCCCAGGGACTGAGGCACATCCATGGAGAAACACTCGCGGTAGCCGTTTGGGCCGAAATGGTACCCGGTTACCGACTTCTCTTCACCGCTCCCATCGACGATCAGGACCGCAGCCTCCTTGAACGGCGACTGATAGAAGGCCTGGAAAGCGTGCGCCTCGTGATGCGGCACGAACACGATCGGCGGCACCGGTCCTTTGTGCCCGGCGTCGCGCAGGTGATCCCGGATCTTCTGTTCGAAAACCGCGGGCGTGTGCTCAAGCAAGTACATCCAAGCCGCGCTTTGACCGTTTGCGTTCCCGATGGACGGCTCGTCCGCAACCATGTTTCTCGGCAGATGCAACTTCACGCCGGCGAGATGGCGCAGCATCCGCCAAGGGTACTTCGTGCAGTCCCAACTCACCGCGATCTTGTCAACATCGGCGAGTTGAAGGCCATTGCTTTTCAGACACCAACCGAACGAGTGCGTTGGGAAATGCCCGGCCGAGACTTTCAGGCGAGTAAAGCGCTCCTCCTGGCAGAATGCACGCAGGGCTCCATCCACGACGAGGCATGCCGCTGGGTTCTCGCCAAACGTGCTGATGCCGAGGATTACCATGCTCACTCCCGAATCGCGAAGCAAGAGCCGTCAATGCGATTGGAAAGATGCTCGAGACCGACGCGCCGCAGCGCCTCGCCAAGAGCCGTCGCGAAATATCGCTTACTCTCGGCCAACTCGCGTAGCGCCTTGTCGCGCGTCAGAATCCCGGCTCTGATTTGATTGCTGAGGAACCCGTCCGTGTATGAGACGCCGAGCATACTCTGAAACAGGTACTCCTTGAAAATGTTGAAAGTGCAGTCGGAGTGCCAGTCATTTGGACAGTCCTCCGGTTTCTTCCAGGCTGTTTCACGGCTGAGGGTGGAGTAGATTTCGCTGGGATTCCACGGCCAATAGTCGAAGAGCAGGAGTTGCTCAACCGATGGGAATCGCCATTTCAGGAACGGAGAACTCGGCGAGAATGCCAAGCATCCCTGGAACGTCATCGGGAAGTGCAGTGCGATAGCCCGCAGCAGTTCTGGAGACGACAAAGCTTCCCGCGCCAGTAGAGCCGCCCCCTTCAGCAGTCCGTCGCGCGCGGCTCCCCGGCCACGGTACTTCAGAGCTAGAAAAGGAGAGTTCTCAAGCGGGCAGTTCGCCCAAATGACCATGGGAGCATTCAATTTTGCGGCAAGGCCCGTCCCAAACAGGTGGAGGTGTTTGCACGCAACGCAGGTCATGCCAGCGCTCACCGCGCTAGGGTGCTCGATCCAGGCGGAGAAGTAGTCGCGAAACGACTGGAGGTGGACTTCCGGACCGAGTGATGCCACGGTGAGGGGCACACCGAGACTCTCGCAGACCGCCTTTGCGTTGTCGCGGGCGAAAGGCAGGACTCCATCATGGTCGTAAGTGAACGCATGGACCCGCAGGCCGAAGTGTTTCTTCATCGCCCACACTGCGAACGAGCTGTCTTTGCCTCCGCTGATGCCCACAACGCAGTCTGCTCCCGATTCAGACCGCATTCTCTGACGGATGTGCGGGCCTAGCGCTTCCCTCCCGCGTGGCTTATAGTTGGGGTATCCTTCGCGACACCAGATGCAGATGCCGGCCTCGTCGAAATCGCTTCCCGGGACTTGGTCCGGCAAGACACATCGAGTACAGCGCATTGAACGTACCTCCCCACGCTGATCTGTCAAAAAACTACCCAACTTATAGCACTGATGCGCTCGCAATACAAGGGCAGTGGCTTCGTTATCAGATAGTTTTGTCAGCTCTCCGCAGGAATTAGTGAAAATGAAGAAATGCCTGGGATTCTGTGCATTAGCGGTTTCCAGGTTCGGCGGCGGAGCAAACGACCGCGGCACACAAGCAACGCAGCCCTCGCATCGCGGGTCCGATTCCGACGGAAGCCATTTTGCAGCCTGTTCGTAGAAACGCCCAAAGGTCCATGGAATCAGCCGATTATCTCCCACGAGGTCGAGCATTATCCAGCCTGTGCTGTCGGCCGAACCGGTCCTCAATGAAACTCCCTTCCGCGGAACCGCCCCTTCGAAGGAAGGAATCGCGGATACTGAACGTGTCGGCCGTGAAAACAACAGCGATCGGCTGTGCGGCCTTCCTCGCCGAACAATTCCGCGTGGCGTTGCTGGAGTTGCGGGACCGTCAGCTTTGCCAGTCTGACGATCGCCGCCTCGATGCTCATCTTGGTCGATACACTCATCTCCGGGTTCTCCGTGCGTCAACCACATGAGGGCTCGAATCCGGCTGGTTATCAAGCTCGTCGTCGGATTGCTGCGGTGCCAGTCGCACGGCCTTGATGTAGCGCTGGTAGGCAGTCGCCAGCAGACTGGCGATTTCCTTCACTGCGGCCTCGACCGACTGATCTTCGTTGCGCATGCCAAGTCCTTCACGCGGGCGGACTGGCGCGGCGGTGGCGGAGTGTGGGCGCGGACTGGCGACGGGGGCGCGGGAATGGACGCCTAGCGGCGTACCGCCGGCAGGTGGTCGTGGCTGCCCGAATGCGAATCCGGCACCCACAACGAGTCCCGCTTGGCGGCCCTTCCCGCTGTCTGGTGATTGGGGCGAAACCGCGCCCCTGTTAATCTATACTCGGCAAGTTTTCGAAATGTGCAAACTTGGGCAACGCTCTCAACCCCCCTGTTAACAGACGCCCGGCGTTAACTGGAGAAACCGGAGATTCCGCAAGAGAATTCCTGGGGTCCGAACTCAACCCCGATGGTTGAGGCCGCACCCCAAGGCGAGGCGTTTCCAACTGGAGAGAACGGCGGAACGCGGAAATGGTTTGGTGTGTGCGAGATATGCGGCGTGCATCCAGCGCGCGATGCCGTTAATAAAAATGCGGCTAACCCATTGGGAGAAAAGGAGTTGGCTCCCTGTCGTGGATTCGAACCACGATTCACGGATCCAAAGGCCGCTGTCCTATGCGAAATTCGGTACTGCCGCCTACCGCGGCATGATCCCCTTATCCTCGTCGATCACGATCCGCTGGTTTGCGGGCATGTTGCCGAAATGCTGGCGCGGGCCGCTGGGCCATTCCACGTCCACGGAAGATACCGCCGTATCGGCGCCCAGACCGAACGTCAGCGCCAACTCGCTCTGCGAGCAGTAGCTGGAGCCGCTGCGGACCATGTTCCACTGCTCGCCGGAGGCGCTGTGGATGCGCACCACGGCGCCGATGCCGTCGCGATTCGACCGGACTCCGCTTAGCCGCACGGACAACCAATGGTTGCGATTGCCGCCGTCGTTGCGGAACAGATAGGCGGGGCCGTTGTTGGTGGAGACCAGAATGTCGAGGTCGCCGTCCTGGTCGAAATCCGCGTAGGCGGCCCCGCGTGCGACCATCGGCCGGACGAAATCGGCGCCCATCTGGGCGGATACGTTGTCGAACTTGTGATTGCCCAGATTGCGAAACAGCAACGGCGCCTCGCGGTAACTCACCCTGGGTTGCACACGCCCGATCTGGTCTTCGATGTGGCCGTTGGCGGCGAAGACGTCCGGGTGGCCGTCCAGGTCGTAATCGAAGAAGAAGACCCCGAAACTCAGGGAAAGCAGGCTGGCGCGGCCCACGGTGGAAAGCGGCGCCTCATCCACAAAAAGGCCGGTGCCCTCGTTGTGATAGAGCCCCAGCATCTGGTTCGAGAAGTTGCCCACCAGCAGGTGCGGCCGGCCGCTGCGGTCGTAATCGCCGGCGTCGGCGCCCATGGCCCCGCGCGCCACTCCATCCTCGCCATAGGCCACGCCGGCGGACATGCCTTCTTCCTTAAACGTTCCGTTTCCCAGGTTGCGGTACAGCTTGTTCGGCTGCGTATCGTTGGCCACGAAAATGTCCGGCCAGCCGTCGCCGTTATAATCGAGCACCGTCACGCCCAGCGACTTGCTGGTCGGGTCGCCCACGCCCGCGCGCTGCGCCACTTCCTCGAAGCGGCCGCCGCCCAGGTTATGGTACAAGCGGCTTGGCGTGCCCTTGTACGATTCCGGAGTGCAGTAGGATTTCGTCGCGCCATCGAGCGAGCACCACAAGTCGTTCTTGGGGCTCCACTGGACGTAGTTGGCCACAAACAGGTCCAGCTTGCCATCGCGGTCGTAGTCGAGCCACGCGGCGCTGGTTCCTAAACTGTCGTTCTTGATGCCGGAGTCTTTGGTGACGTCCTGGAATTTGCCATGGCCTTCGTTGTGAAATAAATGGTCGCCGCCGAGGGCGGTGATGTAGACGTCGTCACGGCCGTCGTTATCGTAGTCGCCGATGGCGACTCCCATGCCGTACATCTCCACGTCCAGTCCGCTGCCGGCCGTAATATCGGTGAACGTGCCGTCGTGGTTGTTGCGGTATAGCGCCGGCAACGAGCGGCGGCCCTTGGGCGTGAAATCCTTGCCGTTAATCAGCAGGATATCCTGCCAGCCGTCGCCGTCCGCGTCGAAAAACGCGCAACCCGCCCCCAGCGTTTCGGGCAGATATTTCTTCCCGGTACGCCCGGCGTTGTGGACGAAATGGATGCCGGCCTTGGCAGTTACATCCGTGAAAATCACCGTCGATGGCGATGGTTTGGATGCCTGGCCCGCCAAGAGGCACACCGCAGCCGCCAGAGAGACCGCCCACGACTTCACGTGCGCGCGACAGAAAAGGGGAGATCCCGGAATGCTCCGAATCAAAGCCCGTAAGGGCGGGAGAAAATAGCCCACGGCGTGAGCCGTGGGGAACCTGCGAGATTCTTGAAGCCTCGGCACGGGGCGAAAGATCGCGGCCCTGCCATCTTCCGCCCCCTCCGGGGGCTTTTCTCCTGATGCCGCGTTCCCACGGCTTACGCCGTGGGCTACTGTCTTTCGCCCTTCGGGCTGAATGGAGCGCTCGCTGCGCGCAGGCGACCGCGACTTCGACCGCGACTTCCTTAGGGAACCCCACTTCACGGCCGCACCGCGCTTTCGTGATCGTGGATGGCCTGCCGCTCGTTGTTGTCTTCCGGGCTGATCATACGCCTTCCTTCCGTAATGGCTTGCGACGCCTCGTCGGCCTTGAAGCGGCGGAAGAGCGCCTCCTCGCGCGCCGCGCCCTTGGCGTCCTCCAGACCGCGGTAGCACAGCATCCGCGTGTAGTGCATCTGGACGTCCTCGGGATCGACGCTCGACACCTCCTTGAGCGCCGCCAGCGCTCGCACGTACTCCCGTTTCAGGAAGAGGATGCGGGCGATCTGGTTCAGCGCCACGCGGTCGCGCGGGTACTTCGAGCGCACCGTCTCTAGCGATTCCAGCGCTCCGTCGTAGTCGCCGTCGGCGCGCTGAATCTGGGCTTTGAAGAACCAAGTTCGAGCAAGTCCGGAATCGATCTGGAGCGCTTTCTCGATGTACGGCTTGGCGCGTTCGGTCTCGCCCTCCTGGATGAGCGCGCGCGCCACGTTCAGCCAGCCATCCGCATAGCCCGGTTCGGCTTCGGTCACTTTCTGGAACGCGTATTCCGCGCCCTTGAGATCGCCTTGCAGCAGCAGGCCGATGCCCCAATCGTTCCAGCGCTCCCGGTCCTGCTTTCGCACCGTCGCCGTCCATGCGGGTTGTCCCAGGGGGACGACGGCGTGCGCCTCGGCCAGCGTGATGATGGGCAGGTCGGGGATGCGGTCCCGAATCTTGCCGGAAACGTTGGCCGGAATCGAGGCTGGCGAGAACTGATACTGGAGTCCGTTATGATCGGCCGCGAGCAGCGCGGGATCCTGACCCGGCTTGGGCTGCCCCGCGTAAGCGAACTGCGTGAAGTACCAGGAAAACTTCCGGTAGTTCAGCTTGGCCGTGAAGCTGATGGGGCCGCGCGCGGCCTTGGGCACGTTCACCAGGTAGTGCGCCACGTCGGCGGCGCCCGGCGGAATCAGACGCACGTAGAGCAGGCTGCGCGCCTGCCACGCGTTGCGTTTGTCGATGGGGTTGGACTGCTCGTCCAGTTGGTAGGAGCGATAGAAATGCGCGCCCGGCTCCACCGGCCCCTTGCCGTTGTCTTCCACGCTGCCGCTCCAGAAGATCACGCGCCCGTCGGCGTCCTTGGCTTGGAGCTCGAGCCACACATCGAATGCGTCCACCGTGCCGCCCGGGAAGAAGTGGCCGATCTTCCGGGTACGGACCACCACGTCGACGCGCGCCGTGCCGCCCGGTTCCAGTGAGGCGCCGGAGGCGTCGATCGGCGCCGCCATCTTGCCGACCTCCCGCACGGTTGCGAGGCCGCCCTCTTCCACCTCTTCGCCCGACGCGAAAGTGGTATTCGCCCGCACGGAGTCGCTGCGCCGCCGCATTTCCACCTGGCCCCGGCTACCATCCGCCGGCGCCGCGGCGAAGATGTCCACCGTGATGAATCCCGATTTCAGAAACTTCTCGATGGTGTCCATCTGCCGCGTGTCCTGGTTCACGTAGGCCAGCGCCATATTGGCGGCCGGGAAGCGGTGGGAGTGTACCTGGCCGCCGTGGTTGCCGGGATCGCGCGACGCCACCAGGGGCATGTGGCAATCGGCGCAAACCTGGGACTTCGGCGGGTAATAGAACGACCGCGCGCCCTGCCCCGAAACGCCGCTGGCCTGCCAGTTGTCGTAATCGTTAAACCCGCGAACCCAACGGTAGTTGTTGACCGGGACATCCAGATGCACCTTGTGGCACGCGGCGCAGAATTCCGATTGGCGCATGAAGGGCTTCAGAAACGTCTGGCGATGCGGTTCCGGATTGAGATACGTCAGGGCATAGTCGGCGGCGTGAATGAGCGGGTTGTGGCTGGAGGCGAGCTCGTGCAGCGGCGGGTATTCCACGGTGAAATCCGCGTTTCCCATGGAGCTCCCCACGTGTACGATCGAGTGGCACGACATGCAGCCCAGGCCAGCCTGCGCCTCCGGCGTGTCGATCTGCTCCTTGATGGGCCGGTCGAACCGCCCGTTAAAGAAGACCGCGTGGTCGTGACATCCGGCGCACCATTTGCTCGGGCGCGTGCCGATGGTGTCCTGCATGTACTCGATGGATTTCCGGTAGAACTGGTTGTTGAACGACGCGAAATGGTGCGCCGAGCTTTTCCACTGCTCGTAGATATCCTTATGGCACTGCCCGCACGCCGCGGAATCCATGAAGAAATTGGACGGAATGATCTTGCCGGTATTGGTCTGGGCCGAAGACGGCGCGAACGGCGATCGCGCGCCGGCGCCCTCCTCGTCCATGGATAGCGGAGCGGTAGCGGGGTTCACGACGCTGTCATTGGGGTCCGGGCGCCCCGCGCGGTAGAGCGCGGCGCCAGCCGGCAAGAGGACCAGCACGGCTGCCCCCGCGGCGAACCCCGCCCTCCAGACGCGCTCGGCGGGCGTTTGGAACAGGCGCAACCCGATGAGCAGCACGGCGGTCGCGGCTAGCAGGATGTGCAGCCAGAGGGCCCAGCGATGTTCCAGCGTGTTGCCTCGAATCGCCAGGTAAAGCGCCGGCAGACCGGCCATCAGAAACGCGCCGCATTCGCGCGGGTAGCGCTTCGCCATGGCCGCCGCAAGCGCCATGAATCCCAGCCCGAGGGCCAGGTGCAATACCACGTTGGCCATGTAGAAGACCGTGGCCCGCGGCAGCGCGGCGATGTATCCACTATTGACCAGCAGCAGACAGAAGGCGATGGCGCGCAAGCGTGTTGACGTAGTTCCTGGCATGTTAAGGGTTCGTCACGAAATAGTCGCAGCAACCGCTCTCTGACGTTCGCGGCTCCGCCCCCGATTCCGAGCCGCGAACGCAAGAGAGCGGTTCACGCGACATGGCAGGGTTGTCTCTTGGCATGTTAAGTCCCGTTGGGGCCCGCGAGCGGTCGGATCAGCCGTAACGCCGGGCGCGTGAGGAAATCGCGCAGGTATTGCGCGTGCGCCGGGTCCTGCGGATAGGTTTCCTTGGCCGGGTAAGGGTAGCGGCTCATCCCATGGAAGGGCAGAGGCAGCACCGATTGCGAAAACGCCGTGTTGGCGTCGGCATCCTTGGCCCACCCGTCGACCAGCAGCAGGAAATCGCGCTTCCAGCCCGCCGGCAGCGCCGGAAGCCCGCCGGCGGCGAAGCGCATACCGATCTCATCGCCCGACCCCAGGATCGCCATGCGGTCGTCCGGCTCGGCCAGAAGAGTCTGCACGGCGCCGTAGCGCGTATAATTGCCGGGCGTCGGATTCCACATCGAAGTGAAGCTCACCTTTTGGTAGTCGAACAGTTCCGGCTGTTTGCGTTGCGGATCGATGGTGGGCTTGGAGAACCCGCGGTAGTGCAGATCGGCCGCTTCCATGGGCACGGCGGTCATGTGGTTGGCCGGCGCGGCGCTATTCTCCAGCAGGTAGATTTCGTCCCAATAGAGGCACAGATTGGTGACGATGCGCACCTCGCGCGAGGCGGAAAGAAACTTGCCGGTCAGGTCCACCGCCATGGTCTTGGGCTTGCCGGAAGGCATGCCCATGTCCTCCACCACCGTCTTCCACTGGCCGGCGGCGTCCTTCACCTGGAGATAGGGAAACACCAGGTCCCGATGCGCCTGCGTGGCGGCCAGGAAGGTGCTTCCGTCGGCCCAATCGACCCATCCGTTCAAGACGATCGCCGCGCGGTTGGCGGGCGCGGCGGCGCCGAAATCGAGGTCCAGATAGTGCAGCTCGGCCACGCCGGCCGAGTCGCGGCGGAACGAATCGGGGTACCGCAGGTCGCGCTTGAGGAGCGCGGGCCGCACATCCGCCCCTTGGGAATCGCGGGCGGCCACGGGGTAGACCTTGCGCTCCGCGCCGAACAAGCGGAACTCCGGGAACGGCGGCGACTTGAATTTCTCGTTGGTAACCACGTCGAGGGCGGCGGGGTGGTCGAGCGCGATGAGCTTGATCTGGTCGATGTAGGAGACCTCCCGCAGCTCCTCTGTGAGGCGTATTTCGTAGTGCCCGCCGCGGGCCTCCAGCCTGTCGCCGGGAATCGAGACGTATTCGTCGTGATCCACCGGAAAGTACTGGCCGTCGCCAGAGCTCGCGCCCAATGGCGCCACGCCCAGCACGTCCGTGATGAACTCGAAGGCGCGTCCGTTCCAGGTGAAGATCATGGGGCAGGAGCCCGCCAGGCGCGGCGCCTCTTTGATGGCGGTCACGCGATTCACCGGCGGGTTGGTTTCGTTCTGGATCATGCCGTTCGGCCAAGTGATCCGGACGGTATCGACCCGCGCGTGGGCGCCCAGGCGGAACACCATCGGAATGCCCTGGTACGTGGCCTTTTCGTAGCTGCCGCCGGCCTTCACTTCGACCTTGGATTGCAAGGGGATCTTGGGGTTCTTGACGCCTTCCAGAGCGACCTCGATCCAGTTGCCGTAGGCCGGCGCCACGTTGCGGTCCAGGTTGAGCGAGCCGTCTTTGGCGATCCACGCCCGCGCCAATCGCCCGTCGCCATCGAAATCCGCTTGCGCGTGGGGACCGCCCGTGAACGTGGCATCGGTCGATTGCGGCGCGGGAGCCGCCTGCCATTGGCCCGGCCGGTTGAGCAACTGTAAGCCGGCAGCCGCCAGGTCGGTGCGGCCGTCATGATTCACGTCGGCCGCCGCGAGGGGGATGGCCCCGGCCGGCAGGGCGTCCAAGGCCGTGGCTGCGTATGTTCCGCCCAGTTGGTCGCGGTAGAGCACGCCCTTACGGTTTTGGTAGGAGACCACCAGGTCGAAGCCGGGCGTGTCGGGCTCCAGGTCGAAGGGAACGGCGTCCAGCGCGCGCCCGGCCACGAACGGAAAGCGCTTGGATTCGTCGCTGAATCCCGCCTCGCCGTTGTTGCGCAGCAGACGGGGATCGTCGCCGATCAGGAACAGGTCCTCGTCGTAATCGTGGTCGAAATCCAGCCAGACGGCCTTCCGGAACGAGCCGCCAGCCAGGTCGGCCTGCTTCCGGAACTGCCCCTTCACGTTGCGGTAGAGCGACGCGCCCTGTTTGGTCACGACGCACAAATCGGGCAAGCCGTCGTTATCGAAATCGCCGGGCGCGAGGAAAACCACGTCGCGCAATCCTTCGAGACCCGAGTCCGCGACGGCCGTCCGGCCATTCCGGAACAGCGTTACGCGGCCCGCCGACCACGCAATCAGGCTGGGGCGCGCGCCATCCAGATCCAGAACGGCGAGGCCGGCGGAAGCCTGTTCGAATCCGCCGGCGATTTTCTCCGAGCGGTAAACCGGAGCCGAAAGGGGCGGGGAAGGCGGCGCGTCGATGGGATCGTAGATTTCGGCGTAGACGCTCCATTCCAGGTCTTCCGGAACGGCGGCGCCTTCCTGCTGCTTCTTCAAATCCTGAAAAAGGCTCAACTCCGCGGCGCTCTCCGGCCGGTCGGCCCGGCGGTAGAGGCCGTAAAGCTGGAAGTGCGGCCCCGCGAGCCGCGGATTCAGGTCGCGCGCTTTCTCAAACTCCCGGATGGCGGCATCCGCCTGGTCCTTGGATTTGTAAAGTGCGCCGAGCTGATAGTGCGACGCCGGCTCGTTCGGCGCCAGACGCACCATCTGCTCGAACTGCGCCTGCGCCTTGTCGAAATCCCCCTGCTTCTTGTAGGCGATGCCCAGGTTGAACCACGTGTGCGGCAGCTTGGGGTCCTGCTTCTGCACCTTCTCCAGCTCCGCCATGCCGTTCTTCATGTCGCCGGCGCGAAGCAGGGCCAGCCCATAGTTCAATCGCTCGCGGGTCGAATTCGGCGCGAGGGCCAGCGCCTGCCGGAATTGATCCACGGCCTGTTGCGCCATGGTGGGGTTCTCGTAGAACGCCTTTCCCAGGTTGCGGCGCTGCCACAGCAGGGTCTGGTTGGCCGAACTCAGTTGGGAGTACGCCAGCCACCCGCAGCCGAGCGCCCCCATCAGCGCCGGCGCGGCGAACCGCGCGAAGCGTCTCATATCCCCGCCCCAATAGATGGCTTCGTCATCACAACCGGAATCATACAACGGTTTCGCACTGGTTTTGGGATGACGGGTAGGCCGCCAACACTGGAAGAAACATCGGCTCCACGCCGCCCCCCCCCGAATGTGCCAGTGTCGCGTTTCCGAAATATGTGACCGCTCCCCGAGGGAGCCACCCCCGACGGAGCGGTCAATCAGGTTGGGAAAGGATTAGCACGCAAGAGTAGGATACTATTGCGAATGCGGGCGCGCCAATAATAGAAAGAGATTAGACCGGACCCGCGTGGCGTCATGGAAGACCGCCGTTCTCCCACAATCCGTTTGTTGGCGGGCTTGGTGGTCACGCTGTCGGCGGTGGCGGTCTACTCCGGCTTCACCTTCGTGCAGCTTCGCGGTCTGGAGGAGCTGCAAACCACGGCCATCGACCGCAACCGCCTCGATTCGCTCCTGCTGCTCCGCATCCAAGGCAATCTAAATTCCATCGCCCTGACCATGCGCGACATGCTGGATGGCAGCGAACCCTATCCTCTCACCGCCTGGCAAGGCCCCTTCAAACGCATACGGACCGATCTGGCGGACGCCCTGGAGCAGGAGGCCAAGTACTCGCCGGTGGGCTCGGCCTCCAGGCCTGCCAACTTGGATCAAAGAAGGCAGCTCTCCTCCAACGTATCCCAGTTCTGGGACGCCCTGGAACGGGTCTTCGCCCTGGCCGATTCGGGCGAGCAGGCCAAGGCGCGGGACCTCATCCGGCTCTCTCTGCAGGCGCGGCAGGAGACGCTCTCCGCGGCCGTGGCGCGGCTGCTGGTAGCCAACAACGAGGCCGAGCAGGAGGCCAGTGCGCGCGTCACGGGCATCTACGCCGGGGTGCGGCGCAACGCGTATTGGTTTCTGGCGGCGATGCTGGTGGCGATTGTCCTCACCAGCCTCTACCTGGTGCAGTACATCCGCCGCCTGTTCGAGCGGGTGGCCGCCCTCTCGGAGCGGCGCAGCGAGCTGGCGCAGCAACTGATTTCCATGCAGGAGAACACGTTCCGTTCCATTTCCCGCGAGCTGCACGACGAGTTCGGCCAGATCCTCACGGCCGTCGGCGCTATGCTGCAGCGTACCGCCCGCCGCGATTTCGCGGAGGACGACCGCGGACGCGCCGAGCTGCGCGAAATCCAGGAAATCGTGCAGGCGACGCTGGAGAAAGTCCGCACCCTTTCGCACGCGCTGCACCCGGTGGCCCTGGACGAAGCCGGCTTCGAGAGCGCCCTGGACGCCTACCTGCCCCGCTTCGAAAAGCAGACCGGCATCGTCACCCGCTGCGAGAAAGACGGCGTCAGTCGTGAAGTGGACCGTAGCCTGGCCATCCACCTGTACCGCGTGATGCAGGAGGCGCTGAACAACGTGGCCCGGCATTCGAAATCGGCCACCGCCGTCGTGCGCCTGCGCTTCCTCCCGGAGGCCGTGGTGCTGGAAGTGGAAGACCACGGCGCCGGCTTCGGCAATCGCGACCGCCAGGGCATGGGCCTGGTCTCGATGCGGGAGCGGGCGGAAATGGTGAACGGCCGCGTCGAATTCCTGGACCGCGAAGGCGGCGGCGCGCTGGTGCGCCTGACCGCGCCGACGGGAACGGAAGAGAGCCGGGCGTGAGGTGGGGCGGACCTCCCGGTCTGCCTTCTTGTTGCCGGGCGCCCAAGGAAAAGAAGGCAGACCGGGAGGTCCGCCCCACTCAGTATGCCGGGATCGCCGGGGAGTGGTCAAGACGCTCTTTCGCATCCACCCAGTTGCGGCGTCCGATGATGGTCGAGGGTTCGTAGCTCCGGCCTCTGGCCAGGCGCTTTTCCTCGCGGAGGCTTGTCCACCAGAGGATGGGGCCGAGGAGACGGCCGGCGATGGCGGCAACCAGTCCGAACTCCTGCTCCAGTTCGCGGCGGAGCGCGCGAACCTGCAGCGCCACGGGTCCGTTGTCCTTCCCGATGCGGCGCTCGATGGCCCACAGGACGGCGGCCCAAACGTGCCGCAGCAGTCGCGCCTCCCGCTGGAACCGCTCGCGCACGCGCGGGTCGGGATCGTTCTTGTGGCGCTTCCAGCCCTCGAAGGTCGTGCGGCAAACGCGGAAGAGACTCGGGCCGTTGCGCTCGAAGTCGCGCCGGAAAGCCCAATTGAGGAACTTGCTGGAGTCCTCGCGGGTGATTGCGGAGTGCCGGAAATTGAAGGCGTCCTGGCCATGGATATCGGCCAAGTCCACGTCGAGCAGCCGCCCCTGCTCCACCATTTCGCCGTAGAGCGGCGTCCCCGGCACGGGCGTGTAGAGCATGAACTGGTGGAGGTCGGTCTCATGGGCGACCGCGTATTCGATTTCCTCGGCGATATTCTCCGGCGTGTGATGCTCGAGCCCGATGATCGTGGAGCCAAGCAGCACGATGCCATGCTCCCGCAGTTCGCGGCTCATCCGCTGCGTATCCGCGCCATCGAGCTTGGCATACCCGGAGCGCGGCGATTCCAGACCGAGCCAGATGGATGAAATGCCAAGTTCCACCAACTCCTCGCAACTGTACTTTCGTATGGCGTTCGCGGAAGAGAAGATGTGCAACGACCAGCTCTTTCCCGCCGCCTTCATACAGGCCAGCAGCTCCATGGCGCGCCGCTTCTGGAGCAGGAAATTCTCGTCCATGATGAAGAACGATTTCACGTGGCGCGACGCTTCCGCCTCCTCCATCAATCGGAATAGCTCCTCCCCGGTGGAGTAGAGGTTCAGCATCTTCCCCTTGCCCCCGAAAAATGCCGACGTGGTGCAGAAGTTGCAGCCAAGCGGGCATCCCATGGAGGCGATGATGGTGGCGGACGCATCCGCCATCGCGGGGATCTTGACGCCCATCACCCGCAAGCCGAATCCCGAAGAGAGCGCCGGATGGCGGATTGGCGCGGCCGCGTCCTCGCCAAGATATTCGCGCATCCAGGCGATGCCGTCGCCTTTCACGATGTGGTCCGCGTCCAGAATGCGCTCGACGCCGGGAATCGCCGCCACGTGGCCGCCCACGACGATGGTGGAGCGGGGCGAAAGTTCCCTGACCATGCGGCACATCTCACGCGCTTTTCCCACGTTCACGATGATGGAGGAGATGCCGACGATATCGTAATCGTGGGATTTCAGCTCGCGGGCGAAGGCCTCGCGGGTGGGAAAATCGAGGACCGCGCAAGGCGCCGGGATATTCTCCTGGATCATGAGGATGCCCCACGACCGGTGAAAACGGCGCAGCGAAAACGAGCCCTGGGCCTTGGTCACCTGATTGTGGTAAAGCTCCATGGGATTGATGGAGCGGCTGCCGAATTCATCGTCACGCGCATACGGACCGAACACGGACGAGAGCAGGACGCGAGCGCGGGACCCTTTGGGATGAGGATTGTTCATGGGTAGCGAAGACTGCGGGAAAACAAGCCCTTAATTCGAAGGCTAACAGGCTTCGACTATAACAAGGCCCTATGTTCCGTAATAGTTGTGTAATAAACTACGGCCGCCCCATCCGGAAACCCGGAGGCAGGCCGCCGGAGGGGCCGCCGGCGGTTTGCATGCCGGCGGGGCCGTTGGGAAGTCCACCGGCTGCGCCATTCCCTGGCATGCCTTGTCCCGTCTGGGGGCCCTGCTGTCCCGCTTGCGGTCCCATTCCCCCAGGCATTCCCATTCCGCCCGGCGCCGCCTGGCGCGCGCCTCCCATCTGCCCCTGTTGAGGCCCCATCTGGTTCACTGGAGTGGCGCCGGGGACTCCGCTGCTGGACGCGATCGGGGTTACCTTCGAGGGATCGAAAACGAACTCCCACTCCTTGTAGACCGTGCGGTCGTTGTAGACCATGATGCCTTCCCGATCCGCATTGCTGGCCACGCCCGCCACGCCGCCGCCCATCGCGCCCGATGGGTTGCCGCCGGATAGGCCCCCTTGCTGCTGCGCCTGCTGGACGATCTGCGCCGCCTGGGGGTTGGGACTCGTGAGGATTCGATTGATCATGCTGAGCGCGGGATTCTGGCCTTGCCCATTCGCCCCGGGCATCTGCGGATTGGGATATCCCGGTTGTCCGGGTAGACCCTGCATGGGGGGAACCGCCATGCCTCCCGGAACCGGCTGGGCAGGCATCTGCGCGCCGACTCCCGGCGAAGCGCTCACGTACACCGACCCGCTGGTGTCCGTCGGCGCCTGATCTTGAGGGGTGGATCCCGGCATGCCCGGCATTCCCGGCACTCTCGGCGCACCCGGCGGATTGCCTGGCGCCGCTCCTGCCGCTGGCGGCTCCGAAACCGGCTGCGCGGACGGATCCGTCGGCGCGCCGGGCATCATGGGCAGTTGGCCCTCGCCGCCCCCCGCGCCGCCTTCGCTGGCGCGGCGGCGGTCTTGCGGCCGTTGGACCTGGACGCCAACCGCTGTTTGACCGACGCCGGCGTACGCGGTGATGTAATTGCTCTCGGTCCCGGCAGACTGCTTATCGTCTGGCTTCTTGGTCACCAACGAATCGGTCAGCACGCCGCCCTGGATGTGAATCAGGCGCCACTCCTGCTTCCCGGTCATCGGATCGACGTACTTGTGCCGCAGGAAATGGCGGTTATTGAAGGCCTCGATGTCGTCGAGATTCCGCGGCCACTGACCCTTGTTCACCTGCTGGAATACCTGGATGGCGCGCTGGTACTGCAGACCGCGCTCCATCAGCAACTGCTCTTTCTGCCGTTGGGACTGGAAGGCCACGCGCGGAATCTCGCTGTAAAGCGAGATGGCGACCACCGCCGCCATCAGGAATACCAGCAGCAGGGCGTAGCCCGATTCCCTAGGTCTCCGACCGTGTGATGTTGTGCCCTCCCGGGACACCACTCCCTCACGGTCGTGGCTCCGTACGGAGCCGCGAGCGTCAGCGAGCGGTTCCCCAATAGCGCCGAATCTGGCGGTTAGGGAACTATCCCGGCGCATTGGGATCTCCAGCCAGCGGAACGGATTGTTCGCGCTTCAATTGGGTATCTTCCAACACTACCGAATTGACGCCGATGCGCACCACCCGGTAACGCTTCTGCAGCACTTCGCCCTCACCGGCCATGAGGATGGTTTCGCCATCCAGGAAAAAAGCGGTCTTCTTTCCGTTGGCCCGCGCCGTCGAAAGGCCGTAGTACTTGAGCGGAATCGGCGGCGGAGGCGGCTGGAGGGGTACGACGGGTACGACGGGCTGCGGCTGCGGCACGACGACCGGCTCGGGCAGATTCAGCTTGGCGGTCTGGGTCTGAGGCGGCGGAGGCGGCGCGCCGAACTGGAACAGGTTGCGCCCGCCATTTTCCGAAGCCGCTTCCTGCAATTTCGCCAGCAGTTCCAGGTGCAGCGTCGGGTCCACTTCCATGGGGTTGATGCGCTCTTCCTGATGCTTGGAACGCAGCACGGGGTGGAACTCGTCGCTTCGGCCGCCCGGCGCCTGAACCCGCGCCGCCGCGGCAGGGGCCGCGGGTGGCGCAATGACGGGAGGCGCTTCCCGATCGGCCGTGGGAGCGACCGTCTGGCACCCACCCGAGGGGGCTGGCGGTCCCGAAAACACGTTGGTATAGATCAGGTAAGCGAACAGCACGAGCAACCCGCCCAGAAACACCGTCGCCTTCTTGTTTTCCAGCCCGAGCTTCATGAAGTCGCCCCCGGCGCCTCCCGGACGAACGTATCGAGCTTCAGGCTCACGTTCACAAGCTGGGCCGCCTGCTGCTGTTGCGGCGAGACGACCGTCATATTTTCGATGATCAGGAACCGCGGCGACTTGTCCACCATCTCCACGAATTTCTTCAGGTTCGCGTAGGTCCCCTCATATCCCGCCGTGATGGTCGCCATCCGCAATGTGTCGCTACCCTCGATCGGCTCCAGTTGGATCCCCGATGGCAGCGGGCGGACGCCGGCTTCCTTAGCCATGCGGTTCAGCTCCTCCTGGATCGCCGAGGACATAGTGCGCCGGTCTACCACGTATTTCGTCAGAAACCCGTCGCCTTCGCGCCGCGCCATTTCTACCTTGTCCACCAGCCGTCTGGCGGCCCCGGCGCGCTTCTCCAACTCGGTGAGCTGGCGGCCCAGGGCGGCCTGTTCCAGACGCAGATCGCCGGCCGATCCGCCGAACGGCTTGAACGCAATCACCGCCGCCGCCAGGTTGGCCGCCAGCAACACGCCGATGATGGCGCGCATGGCCACGCGCGGGTCCTTGATGGACACGCCCGTCAGCTTCATCTTGCCGAGGCTAAAGTTTCTGGGCATAATTCACCGTGAGGCGGTAGCGATAGAGCGGATCCGCCTGCATGGGGGGCTGGCTCTGCTGCTGCAGTACTTGGCCGAACAGCGGAGAGTCCTGCAGCGCGATCAGCAGTTGGATCTCCGGTTCCGGGGATTCCGACGCCACCGTCATATCCAACACCACCTGGTTGCGCGCGTCCAGGGTGGGACGGATGGCCACGATCCGCACATTGTACGGCACGGTTTTCTCCAGGTCCGAGAAAATACGGGTCCAGCTTATCCCCTTGCGGTAGAGGAGCGTGTTGATGAAGACGCTACGCTCCAGCACTTCGGCATTCTCCGGCCTGGTCAGCACGGTGGCGAGCTTGGCCTGTTCGGCCTCGGCTTGCCGGATCTGCCGGTTGAGCCGGCCCACGTCCTGGCGGACGTCGGCCACCTGCGCGCGGTCCGTCAGGATCAGCGAAATGAGCGCTCCCAGCGTGGCCACCAGCAGCAGGCTCACCGCAACGGACGCCAGCAGCATGGCGCGGACCCGTTGGAACGGCTGGCTGGCGAGGTTGATCGGAATCTTCATCTCAATTGTTCTTCGCGATGGACCGCAGGTAGCCCAACAGCCCGGCGTTATCCTCTCCCGGCGTTCCCAGCGGCGACCGTAAAGGCTCCGTCTCCACGCCCAACTCTTCGCCGAAATGCCGCACGGCGTCTTCCGTCCGCGCCCCGAATCCGCACAGGACGAGTTTCTCGGGCCGCGCGCCCAGGTTGTCTTCCACGTAGACGAACGTGGGGATCAGAACGTCGGCAACATCTTCCAACCCGGCGGACGGTAGTTCCAGGCACCGCGCCAACTTGAGCGCGCCCTTGCTCCGCACCAGCACGGAAAGCACGCGCCCGGTGATTTTGGCCAGCACCGCGATCCCCCCCTCCGGGGCCAGTTCCAGAGCCGCCAGCGCGGACGTGGTCACCAATCCCGGAAGCATCCCCGCGGCGCGAAACGGCGCTTCGTACCGCGAAACGATTTCGAGCGGCGCCACCACCGCGACCACCTCGGTTTTCTTGTTAACGGCCGGCTGCGCCCAATAGCTCACCGCGGACGACTCCACGTCGAACGGCACGCTGCGCTTCAGGCGGAAGCGGATCAGCGCAAGCTGCTCCTTGGGGTCGGAGGGAAAACTGTCGAAATCGAGCACCATGATGCGCGCGCAGTTGTCCGGCAGAATGAGCGCGACATCCCGGCGTTTGCGGAACGACTGTGCGCCCGCCAGCGAACGCACGGCGAGCGAAAACTCGTCCGCATCGGCGATATTCTCTTTCACCGGAGAAATGGCAAGCGTGCCGGGCTTGAGCGGGCGGAACTCCAACTCCACGCGCGATTCGATGCGCGCGGCGGCGATGCCCGCCCCGGAAATCTCGAAGGCCATGGCCGGCGGCGGGTCCAGCAGCAGGACCTTGAGACGATCTAGGAGCATGGGAACACCGAGAATTCACCGCGGAGGCGCGGAGACGCGGAGAAGAATGAGATGGGGTCGGCGGCGTATTCACGCCAGGATCGACCCCGGGGTTCGTGCGCGGAGGGGGCGGAGGAATGTACATGACCCAAGCACCGATGTTCGGGGAAAGCGCGATTCTCCGCTCCCTCAGCGCCCGAAGTGGGGGCATCAGCCAGTGGCGCCAAACACGCCACGCCATTCTTTCGGGTTTCTTCTCCGCGCCTCCGCGCCTCGGCGGTGAATTCTCCCATGGTTCTAGCCTTCAATGAACGTCACCTTATTAATCTCGCGCAGGGTGGTTACGCCGGCGCGCATCTTTTCCACGGCGGATTCGCGGAGGAAGGTCATGCCTTCTTCCCGCGCGGCGCGGCGAATCTCCGAGCTCGGTCTGCGGTTCAGAATCATTTCGCGGATGCGGTCGTTCAGGTCCAGCAGCTCGTGGATGGCCGAGCGGCCGCGAAAGCCGGTGCCGCCGCACTCGAAACATCCCGTGCCTTCCCTGAACGACCAGTCCCGCCACTCGTCGGGATTGAGGCCGCTTTCCACCAGGAAGCTATCCGGGTAGCGCACGCGCCGCGCGCAGCGATCGCAGATCACGCGCACCAGCCGCTGCGCCAGGATGCAGTTCAGCGACGAAACGAAATTATAGGGCTCCACGCCCATATTCAGGAAGCGGCCCAGCACGTCGAGGACGTTGTTGGCGTGCACCGTGGTGAACACCAGGTGCCCGGTCAGGGCGGAATTGATGGCGATCTGCGCCGTCTCCTGATCGCGGATCTCGCCCACCATGATCTTGTCCGGGTCATGGCGCAGAATGGACCGTAGCCCGCGCGCGAAGGTGAGCCCCTTCTTCTCATTCACCGGAATCTGCGTGATGCCCTTGATCTGGTACTCCACCGGGTCCTCGATGGTGATGATCTTATCCTCGTCGTTCTTGATTTCGCTCAGCGCGGCGTAGAGCGTGGTGGTCTTGCCCGACCCGGTGGGGCCGGTCACCAGCACCATGCCGTACGGCTCCATGATGTAGCGCCGGAACTTCGTCAGGTCGCCTTCGGAAAACCCCACCACGTCGAGCGACAGCTTGGCGAACTTCTCGCTCATCGATTCTTTGTCGAGCACGCGCAGCACGGCGTCCTCGCCGTGGATGGTGGGCATGATGGAAACGCGGAAATCGATCAGCCGGTTCTTGTAGCGCACGCGGAAGCGCCCGTCCTGCGGCACGCGCTTCTCGGCGATATCCAGCTCGCTCATCACCTTGATGCGCGAGATGATGGTGGATTGCCAGTCCTTGGAGATGGGCGGCATGGCGTAGTGCAGCACGCCATCGATGCGGTACTTGATGGCCACTTCCTGGTCGCGCGATTCGATGTGAATATCGCTCGCGCGCCGCTCCAGGGCATTGAAGATGGTGGTATCCACCAGCTTGATCACCGGGGCGATGTCGCTATCGGTAGCCGTCAGCTTGTCGATGGAAAGCGTCTCGTCCGAATCGCCGTCCTCGGCCACCACGTCGAGCGCGAAGCCCTCGGTGACTTCCTCCAGCACGCGCTGCGATTGCTCGGTCTTCTTCAGCAGCTCGGAAATCTGCGTGAGCGTGGCCACCTTGACGAGCAGCTTGCGGTTCAGCAGGAGGGTAAGCTCGTCGATGAGGTTCAGGTTCCGCGGATCGGCCAGCGCGATCTCCAGCGTGCCGTTGCGGGCTTGCATGGGCACGAAGTTGTAGCGGAACATCAGGTCCACCGGGATGGAGCGGAACAGGTCGTGATCGATGGCCGCTTCCCGCAGATCCACGTATTCGCACCGGTAGCGCTCCGCCATGGAGCGCGACTGCTCCGCTTCGGCGGCGGGGTCGGGGAGCCTCGATCTATCGATAGTCGCCATACGTCACCGAATGGTATCGGCCAGAGAGAATATCGGCAGATACAGGGAAATCAACACGAAGGCCACGAAACAACCCATGAAGATCATGATGGCCGGCTCGACCAGCGAGAGGGTGGCCGCCATGCGGGTGTTCACGTCGTCCTCGAAAAACTCCGCCACGCTGTTCAGCATGGCCGGCAGCGCGCCGGTGGATTCGCCCACCTCGATCATGTCGATGGCCAGGCCGGGGAACAGTTTCGAGGCTTTGAGCGAGGACGAAAGAGACTGGCCCTCGCGCACACTCTTACCGGCGCGCTCCACCGCCTCCCGGAGCAGCGGCGTGCCGAGCGAATCGGCCGCGGTCTCCATGGCCTGAACCAGCGGGATGCCGCCCGTCAGCAGCGTGCTCAGGATGCGCGACAATTGCGCCACCTGGTACTTCAGCCAGATCTCGCCGGCGACGGGAATCCGCATCTTGACGCGATCGATCGTGCTGCGCGCGGATTCTCTCCGCGACCACCAACGGAAGAACAGGATGCCGCCCACCAGCGCCGCGGCGAACGCCACGATGTAGGCGCGCGCGGTGGTTCCGACGGCGATCAGCGCTTCGGTCATGGCGGGTAACTTGGCCTGCATGCTGCTGTACAGCGTGGAGAACGTCGGCACGACGTAGGTGACCAGGAACACCATCAGGATGCTCACCAGCACGAGCAGCACGCACGGATACATCAGCGAGACCATGACCTTCTTCCGCACCGCCAGGGAGACCTTCTGGTAGCCGACGTACCGGTCCAGCACCTCCGTCAGGCTGCCGCTTTTCTCGCCCGCCAGCACCGAGGTGGCGTAGATCCTCGGAAAAACGCCCTGCTGGCGGAACGCGTCGGAAAGCAGGGCGCCGTTGCGCACTTCGTCCCGAACCGACTTGATGTAGGGCCCGAGTTTGGGATCGGTGAGCCGGTCCGCCAGCAGGTCGAGCGCCTTCAGGATCGGCAGGCCGGCGCGGATCAGGGTCACGAACTGCTGATTGAAGATGAGGAACTTCTCCAGGTTGACCTTCTTACGGCTGGAGCCCTTCCCGGCCAGCGCGGCGGCGATGCGGGGCCTGACGGAGTAAATCAGGTAGCCCTGCTGCGAGTACCGGTCGCGCAGCTCCTTTTCGGAGCCCGCCGAGGCCACCTGCTGGTGGATCTGCCCGCGGCCATCGGCGTACTTGAGGACGAACTCGGCCACGGCCTACTGCTCCCCCTCCACCACTTCGGCGCCCGGCGGCGCCTTGAATTGGAAGAGCTTGGCATCGAGCGGCGGATCGACCTTTTCGCGGTCGAAGGCGAAGGCGAGGATGGAGTTATCGAACCCGGTCACCTTCACCTCCCGGATCTGGTAATCCGGCGTGACGACAAATTCCACGGCCGTGTAGGGCAGATTGTCCGTCTTCGGCTCCGCGGTGATGCGTGTGCCGGCGCCGTCCGGGCGGGCCTGCAAATTGCGGAAGTCCTTGGCGAAATTCAACCGGCCCAGTAGGAATGCGAGCGGCGCTCGCATGTCGTCGCTTTCCTGGAGCTTCATTTTCTCGGCCCGGTTATCGGCCGGGGTGTACAGCCAGAGGAACTTGCCGTCGGAGACGAACAGCTTGCCCTTGGGCTGGGAGTATTCCCACCGCATGCGCCCCGGTTTGCGGAGCATCAGCGTCCCGCTTTCCGAGCGCGAGGGCTTCCCCTGTGGCGTATACGATTCATTAAAAAGGACTTCGATGGTCTTGGCCTTATTGTAGCGATTCTCGACGTTCTTGAGCAGCTTGTCCAACCCAGGGTCGGCGGCGAAGGCCGACACCGCGAGCAGACCGATCCATAGCCGAAACGGACTCACAGATTGTTTGACGCAGCGGGATGGGGAAGCGTGGAAGGGGAGTGGGAGAGGCGGGCGGGGAGTGTTCGGAAATGGGATTGGGTTCGTTTCGTGATTGTCTACTTAACAACACCGCCAAAAATCGACCACAATAGGTTGTGGTGACAGGCCGGCGGGACTAGAATTGAAATGGACGGCTTATGAAACTTGCTGCCTTGTTCGCGTGCGCGTCTGCGCTTTGCTTAAATGCGCAATCGAGCAGCAACTCCGCATCAGTTAAGGCGAGCCCTGAAAGGCTATCCCTCGGGTGTCGAGGCGACACCATCAACATTCATGGATTGTCGCTTCCGGTGCTCACTTTGAGGGTGCTGGAGGCTTCAGGTACGAAATCGGAACCGCCAAACCCGCCCCAGGCGACTCAAACTGCTGAACAATCCAAGCGAGCTTCGCAAGAAGAAGAGTTGTGTCAAAGCCGGACAGCACCACCCCAGAACCGCCCTGGCGCATCATCGTCTGTATCAGTTCCGAAAGGTCGGTAGCCCAGACGACCGGCACTTCAGAAATAATCCCTACGATTTTGTCCTCGTCATCGATAATCGGCGAACCACTCGCACCCGGCGTGACTGGCATCTGAACCCGCAGAATTTCGTATTCCGGGTAAACCGGTCTGCTACCCACAAAACCTATCGGTATTGGAAGATGCTTGGATCTGGAACTCACAAATCCTTGGTACAGCGCCCCAGACGGTGACAGATTTGGATAGCCGATGGCAATCAGAGGCTGGCCCACCTTAAGGACGTCACTGTTCCCTAGGGGGATGAAGCAGTCCGTTTTCTTGCCCGTTTTGAGAATAGCGAGGTCAGCGGTAGCCCGTTCTGCGTCTTCGGCCGTGGGTTTTGAAACACTGATAGGCTCGGCCGCGGTGCCTTCCCTGCGATATTGCAGCCCCATCTTGAAGGTGACGGTCGTAACCAGATTGTTTGCCGCATCCATTGAAAAAGACCTATCCAGAACGACGTGCGCCGCGGTCAGAAGATCGCCCGCGCCGTTTATGAATACTCCAGTTCCAGCGCTCGATGGCTCAGAGATCTGGACAACCGCGCACGCCATCTTCGCGTATCGCGAAACAAGGTCGGATTGGGCGCCTTTAGGCGGAACTTGGGTTTTGGGTTTCTGCTGGGCCCATGTTGTGGCGAGTAGAATAAACGCCAAGCCAATGAGAGTGGCGAAACGTCGAAATGGGGGCATGTGATCGCTCCTTGTAGCGATTCCTTGAAAGGGAAGCTGGCCGCCGGCAGGTCAAGGTTCCCGCTTTCGTCCCGATTCATGAGGCCGAGACTAGGCGGCCATATTCATTCTAATGATACGATGGAAGCGGAGGGCGGGGGAATCGGACCCCATGCCCGGTAGAGCATTCGGCGGTTCATAAAACCGCCCCTGGCGCCAGCCAGAACACCCTCCGATGTTGGCCGACCTCGGCTCGATCCGTTCAGCCCTGGCAAAGAGTGAAACGGATCGGGCCGTCACAAACTACTTCCCAGCAACGCCGGCCGGCTCACGTTGCGAGGTTGCTCTTGATATCATCTGAACGTATCCAACTGACTCAAGAATATGGCGGATACGAAGCAAAGTCGATCAGGGAAATGTAGGGGAAACTTGGGGCGCAGCGATAGGGGGAGAATAGGGGGAAAATAGGGGGAGCCGCTACTTCCAGTTATTTGGGCGCGGTTCTTGCTTATATTCCTGTGGGCGTTTTCCGCTAGTCAGGACCGCGCGGAATGCCTTGGCCGGTTTCGAAGTTTCCTTCAAGTGACCGCCGATCCACCGGGTCCACTCACGATATCGCTGTTGCGCCGCCCAGCAAATATCGAGAATCAGAATCTTCTCGGGGAACGAGGCCTTGTAGAAATCGCAGAGTTCCCTTGGCTTTGACGGGAAGACCGGGAAAAGCGGAGGAAGCCCCTCTATTGGGGTGTCAATCACTTCCATTCCCTCGGGCGGCACTTCCCGCAAACGAAGTTCGTTCTTTATCTGCTCGACCAGGAACTCTTCCTGCGCCCGCTCTTCGGCCCGCAGCCTTAGATTGGCAGAGGTGAATTGCTGGTTCGCAATGGCTGTAGTTTCAAGCTTGTAGCAATACTCCGCTGAAGCCAGGCAAATATCTGTGATCCGTCCGGATTCGGCTCTTTCAACCATGCCATTCTCGCGGTGCGTTTGACGGTGGCCCCCTTGGTAGCGTGGGCTGTTCTCCCTCAGAAGATCAAGCCAATAGAATAGTGTGGGTGGCCCCGGCGGCAGCGCTAAAAGCACGGCGGCGCGCTCTGCTACCCATCGGAACGACTCGATTGGAGGGTCTTCTAAGGAGCCGGATACGAACCAATGCTCACCGCGATCATTGTACGGCGTCGAACTCCAGCAGGCGTAGAGCTTGGGTTGACCAGGGTCGGTCTCCCAGAGTTCCGTGAATCGCGCCCTCAGTTCGCGCCAAGCGGCGGGAAGGTCCATCGCTCCTCTTGCGTCCGGGCCGGCGCAAGGGCTACGATGAGGATGTCTCACGTCCACATCGAAGAGCCCCGGCTTCGGCCGGGCTTTTCGTTTTGAGACACCATTGTACCGATATGAGTTGAGAAAGAAGCCTTCGAGAACGCGATCCGCCAACTCCTGGCCGCGCCGCCGACTCCGATGAAGGAGATACAGGGAACGACGGCCCGCGCTAAAAAGGCTCGTCGGTGCTCAACTCCAGCGGCGGCTCTTCCGAAGAAGTAACCTCCGGCGCCGCGATCAACTGCTTGTAGGGCGCCGGTCTTGCAGGGCGAAACCCCCGCCAATTGGGCCGTTACTGACATCGGGCGTTAGCATTATCGAGTTCTGAAAAAGGGTGTACGGCGGCAGCACAACTGAGCCGGATCGACAAGAGACAAAACATTTCAGCGCCGAAATGTTTTATAGCGATGCAGGGCGACCAGTTTTTGGTACTCGCAATGCCTAATGTGGACTCAACGCTCTTTACACGCAACTGTTAGCCACGGCAACCGGCGCTCACGTCGATTTTTCGGGCCGTTTCGGGCCATACAAACGCATGTCGGACCCGTATCCTTTGCCACCACCTTGGCTTGGTTTGCAGCCAAGCGCCCGTTAGGTCATCAAGAGGCCGTGGAAATCGAGGCTAGTTGTCGTCGGGGCTACGGGAACATTAACCCTTTCGTGTTCCTTCCTCGCCGCTGGCCTGCGCCTCGCTCGGATCGCCCGCCCGTCCAGTTCCGGGGCGGAACCCTCCATCGATCGACTGGCCTTATCGACCACGGTCGTCGAAGTCACGCGGAGTGTGCTGTTCGACCGTTCCGGCAAGCCCGTGTTGACCCGGTGGCAAAAATCCAGTGGCCAGTGGCGCATTCATCGCGAGATTGCCGTCCCCGTCAGCTTGCCCCAATAGCCATAGCGCAGGCTTTCAGGTGGGTGACGCGATGTAAGAGTGGAGCTTGCGCGGGCCGAGTGGCCGTCGAAGACGTGCGCCGAATCGGGAAAGAATCTCATCCTCCGTCATTCGGAGGCGAGAACCCACCCAGGAGAGCCGTTGCCTTAGTTTTCACATCTCAACGATTTTCCGGACACCTCCGGCCCGCAATGATGCGCAATTACTTTGGGGCGTTATGTTCAGGTCGCGTAGCGCCGCGACCCCCGTTGTAAAATGGGGGCTGATGAGCGACGAAGAGATCAACGAAGCCGCCCAGGAGGAGATGCGCGCGCCGCTGCCGCCCGCGTCATTCGCTTTCCTGGTACTCTCCTTGCGCGCCCAGGCCGAGATGCAGCTTGGCCTGATGCGCTTCAGTGAAGAGGACAAGGAGGAGCCGAACCTCCAGTTGGCGCGCCACTCCATCGACCTGATGGGCATGCTGCAGGAAAAGACCAAGGGCAATCTGGAACTCGACGAACGGCGGCTGTTGGAGAACTCCCTCACCGAACTTCGGTTCCGTTTCGTCCAGGTTTCGGACGAAGTCGCGAAGGCGGCCGCCCAGAAAACCTGAATGGCGGCGCCTCCAATCAAGATCCTCGTGCTGGGGTCCGGTACCAGCGTCGGCGTACCCACCATTGGCTGCCATTGCGGCGTGTGTACTTCCGCGGACCCGCGCGACGCCCGGTTGCGGCCCTCCATCCTGGTCTCTTACGAAGACCGCAACATTCTGATCGACACCACCCCGGATTTCCGCACGCAGGCGTTGCGGGCGGGGTTGGAGCATCTGGACGCCGTGCTGTTCACCCACGCGCACGCCGACCACATCATGGGCCTGGACGACGTGCGGCCGTTCAACTTCCGGCAGAAGGGCCGCATTCCGATCTACGCGTCGCCCGAAACGATGGCGAGCATCCAGCGCATCTTCTCGTACATTTTCGACAATGGAAAGAGGGAATCCAACGTCCCGCAGCTCGACGCGCGGCCGCTCGACGGCGCCGCGATGGACCTGTTCGGCGTGGAGTTTACGCCGGTTCCGGTCCTCCACGGCAGCCGGACCATCTACGGGTTTCGTTTCGGCCCGGCGGCGTACCTGACGGATCACAGCGACATCCCGGAATCTTCCATGGAGCTGCTGCGGGGCCTCGACGTGCTTTTTCTGGACGCGCTCCGTTACAAACCGCACCCCACGCACTCCACGGTGGACCAGTCCGTCCGGACCGTGGAGAAGCTGGCCCCGCGGCGCGCCTTCTTCACGCACATCTGCCACGACCTGGGGCACGAGCGCGCCGAGAGCCTGCTCCCGCCGCACATCCGGCTGGCGTACGACGGTCTCGAGCTGCTGGTGGAAGGCGCGCGTTAGTTCATGAGGGTGTATCGCAGCCTCGCCGAGGTTCCCGCGAATTTCGGTCCCAGCGCGCTGACCATCGGCAATTTCGATGGCGTGCATACCGGTCACCGGAGGATTCTGCGGCGGCTCGTAGCGCTCGCGGGTCAGCGCGGGTGGAAGCCTTCGGTCCTCACATTCGATCCGCATCCCACGCGCGTGGTGGCGCCGGAACGTACGCCGCCGCTGCTTACCTCGCCCCTCCGCCGCGCCGAGTTGATGCGCGAGGAAGGCGTGGAGCAGGCGCTGATTCTGCCCTTCGTTCCTGAGGTGGCGCGCCTCTCGCCGGAGGATTTCGTGCGGGAAATCGTGGTGGGCCGGCTGGGAGCGCGGGCGGCGCTGGTGGGCGCCAACTTCCGTTTCGGCCATCGCCATGCAGGCGACTTCCGCGCGCTGGAGGAATTGGGGCGGCGATTCGGATGCGAGACCGAAATCGTGGACGCCGTCTCGTGCCGCGGGCGGATCGTGAGCAGCAGCGCCATTCGCGAACTACTCGGCGTCGGGCGGGTTTCGCTGGCGGCGCGCTTCCTCGAACGCCCCTACGCGCTCGAAGGGGAGGTGACCGGCGGGCGCGGCGTGGGATCGAAACAGACAGTGCCTACGCTGAACCTGGCCACCGATGCCGGAGTGATCCCCGCGCGCGGCGTCTACGTGACCCGCACCCACGACCTGGATGACGGCCGCGAGTGGAACTCCATCACCAACATCGGCTATCGCCCGACTTTCGGAGAAAGCGGTGAGCGGACCATCGAGACCTTCCTGCTCGACCCCTTGGATGGCGAAGCGCCGCGCCGCATCCGCGTGGCGTTCCTGCACCGCCTCCGCGACGAGCGCAAATTCGACAATCCGGACGCCCTGAAAGCGCAGATACTCGGAGACGCGCGGGTTGCGCGGAACTACTTCCGCCGGCGTGGAAACCTATGAGCGGCTGGCACTTTCTCTTCAACGCGCTCACCATCGTCCTGATCGACCTGCTGCTGGCGGGCGATAACGCGCTGGTGATCGCCATGGCGGTGCGCTCGCTGCCCAAGCGGCAGCGGCGCGCCGCCACCGTCGGCGGGGCGGGGGCCGCCGTGGCGTTGCGCGTGTCGCTGACGGCCGTCGCCGCCAAACTGTTGAGCGTTCCTTACCTGCAACTTGCGGGAGGTCTGCTCATCCTGTGGATTGCCTTGAAGGTGTTGCTGGACGCGAGCGACGCGCCCGACGCGGCGCCGGCGGCCCGGAGGCTGCTCCAGGCCATCTGGTACATCGTGGTGGCGGATCTCACCATGTCCACCGACAACGTCCTGGCCATCGCGGGGGCGTCCAAGGGCAACTTCTACCTCATCCTTTTCGGCCTGGGCCTCAGCATTCCGCTGGTGGTCTTCGCGGCCAACCTGCTGGCCGCGTTGATGGACCGCTACCCCGCGCTGATCTATTTGGGCTCCGCCATTCTCGGCAAGGTGGGAGCGGAGATGATTCTGACGGACGCCTGGGTGGTTCGCACGGCGCACCCGTCCACATGGCTGCGCTATGGCGTGGAAGCCGCTGCAGCGGCAGGAGTGGTGATCGCCGGGAGGCTGATCTGCGCGGCCCGTGCGCGGCGCGCGGGGTAGCGCCAATACTGTTCGCGTAAGGTGGCCCGACGACGCTTCGTTATGCCGCACTATCTTGGTTGACCGGGTTCTGGGGATGGGATAGCGTGAAAGAGCATGGATCTCACCATCCAGATTTCCGACGATCTCGCCAGCCGCATGGGCGCATCCGGCGGCGATCTCTCTCGCCGCGCACTCGAAGCCCTGGCGCTCGAAGAATTCAAGAGCGGTCACATCACCAAGCCCGAGCTGCGGCGACTGCTCGGTTTTGGAACCAGGTACCAGCTCGACGGATTCCTCAAAGCCCATGACGTGTGCGAAGACTACACGCTGCAAGATCTGGAGCAAGAACTCGAAGGCTTAAGGCGTCTGGGGATTTAACGCTCCTCGCCGTCGCCAAATACCAGCCCCCTCCGTTACCTGGTGGAAATCGGCCACATCGGCCTTCTGCCCCAGTTGTTCGAGAGGATATTCATCCCTTCGCTTGTGTACGACGAACTGCGCCACCCGGCCGCGCCGACGCCCGTGCGAGCGTGGGCGAATGCACTGCCCGCCTGGTTAGAGGTATTGTCCGTGGCCGCGAGCGACGATCCGGCGTTTCAGGACGACGGCGAGAAGTCGGCCCTTACACTGGGAATGACTCTTGGGGCCGACCTCATTCTCATCGATGACCGCAAAGGCGCCGCGGTGGCGCTGCAAAAAGGCTTCCAGATCACCGGAACCCTGGGCTTTCTCACGCGCTCGGCGCAGCGCGTCAGTTCCGTCCGGGAGCCGCCGCTCAGCGGTTCGGGTGGAGGTGCGCAGCAGGTCTCTATTCCGGGTGTGACAGATGAGCCGGTGGGGATCGCCGGCAATGCGGCGGGCCCGGAGTATTTCACCGCGATGGGCACAGCGATCCTTCGCGGCCGCGATTTCACAATATCCGATTCCGCCTGGGTCGCCATCGTGAACGAGCAGATGGCACACCGTTTCTGGGGTGATGCCGGCCGCGCCATCGGCCAGTTTATGCGAGTAGACGGCAAGGATCGCCAGATCGTCGGCGTGGTCGAGACGGGCAAATATCAAACGCTGCTGGAACCGCCAACGCCATTCTTCTTCCTGTTCACGCGCGGCGCGGGAACCCTGCTGATCGAGACGGCCGGCGATCCAGCGGCGCTGGCCGACTCAGTCCGCACAACGTTCCGGGAGGCGGTTCCGGCGTGACCCTGCATTCGCTGGTCACGCTGCGCCAGCAGATGAGCCTGGCATTCTTCCTCTGGCAGGCCGCAGCGGGCTTGTTGGGGATCTTCGCAATCCTGGGAATCTTCCTTTCGGGCGTAGGGCTGTATGGCGTGGTGTCGCATGGAGTCACTTGCCGCGCCCACGAGATTGGCGTGCGCATGGCGATGGGAGCGCGCCCAGGCGATGTGATTAGACTGGTCTTGCGGCAGGGCCTTTCGATGGTGGCGATTGGGGCGGTGATCGGCATGGCCGTCGCGGTAGCGGCAGCGCGGGTCGTCTCGGCGGTCCTCTATCGGGTAAGCCCGGCGGACCCGTTGGCGCTGATCGAGGCCGCGCTGGCTGTCGCGGCGGTGACGTTCTTGGCTATCCAGATGCCGGCGCGGCGGGCGATTCGCACAGATCCCATGACAGTTCTGCGCAGCGAGTAGTCGTGCATCCGGCTCTCTGCTGGTCCGCGAATAGACCGTCACTCGAGCGTTTGCCTGGGCCTACGGATTGTGGACGAAAGACGGGCTTCCATTCCTTTGAGCATTTCGGATGGGGAAGTGGACCAACGGAGTCCACAATCGACGACTCAAAGGAACAGAACCCCACTTACCATTCGCTCACATCTCAAGAAAGCCTCTTGACACCCGCGGCATGCAGCGCTACACTATGTAGCGCGACAATGTTTAGCGCTAGAACCCCCCGCAAACCTCTCAGCGAGCTGGAACACCTCGTCATGGGAATCCTTTGGGACCGCCGCTCCGCCACCACCGAAGACGTGCGCGCTGCGCTCGCCCAACGCCACCCGATGAAGGAATCGACCGTGCGCACCATCCTCAAGCGCCTGGAACAGAAAGGCTACGTGCAGCACGCGGTCGAAGGTCGCACGAACGTCTATGCCGGCGTGGACGCACCGCACAGCGTGGCCGCCGGCGCGGTGCGGCAGATCATCGACCGTTTTTGCGGCGGCTCCATCGAGCAGCTTCTGGTCGGAATGGTCAACAACGACGTAGTGGATGAACGCGAACTCCAGCGTCTGGCGCAGCGCATCGCGCGGCGGAAGAAGGGCGGCAAGGAGGCATGAAATGGAAACGCTGGCGTACCTTGCGAACGTGACCGCGCGGTCGTTCTGCTTCGCGGCGGCCGCGCTGGGCGCCGTCTGGCTGTTTCACGTGAAAACGGCGGCGGCGCGCCATGCCGTCATGACAGTCGTGGCCTCGGGCATGTTGTTGCTGGCCGCCCTCGCGCCCGCACTGCCGCCCCTCCCTGTGCGCGTGCTTCGCGCCGAGCGCGCGGCCGTAGCATTTCCTGCCCCGATCTACATGATGGAACAGCCCGCGCCGCTGGAACCGTTGACCGCCGCTCAGATGCCGGCCTCAAGCCCGTCCCGATGGCGGCTGCACATTGAATGGCCGACGGCCACCGCGATTCTCTATTATGCCGTTACCGCGGCTCTTCTCCTGCGCCTGATCTACGGCTATCTCTTCGCGCGCCGCTTGGTGGCCGCCAGCCGCCGCGAAGGCTTGGTGGGGCAGGCGATTCGCCTGCCCGCGAGCGATATCGAAGGCGAGGGCAGCCCCACAGTCTACGAGTCAACCTGGATCTCGGTTCCCGTGACGGTGGGCTGGCTGCACCCGAAAATTCTCCTGCCGGCGGGCTGGAACGAATGGGCGCCGGATAAGCTCGAAGCCGTGCTGGCGCACGAGCGGATGCACATCCAGCGCGCGGATTGGGCCATCGGAACGCTGGCGGCGGTGAATCGCTGCGTGTTCTGGTTCAACCCGCTGGCGTGGTGGCTGGAACGGAAGATGGCGCTTCTGGCGGAGCAGGCCTGCGACGACGCGGCCGTGTTGGCCACAGGCGCCCGCGAGTCCTACGCGGAAGCTCTATTGGATATGGCGGCGGCTGTGAGGACCGGCCGCGGCCGCATCGCATGGGAGGCGATGGCCATGGCGAGAACGGCGGAAGTACGAACGCGAATCGAGCGGATTCTGGACGAAGCCAGGCAAATCCCGCGCGGGCTGACACGCGCGAGATGGGCGGCGCTGTTGGCGTGCAGCCTGCCGCTCGTCTATCTGGCCACGGTAGTTCAACCGGTGCCGGCGCGGAGCGCCCCACCCGCCGCGCAGGCGGATCTGGCCCAACCAGCGCATTCCCCGATGCCTCCGGCGCCGGAGATCGCACAGGCACAGCCGGCGGTGCCGCCACCGAGCCAGCAGCCGGGAAATCCGCCTCAGCCAGATCGCCGCTACGTGGCTTTGTTCTTCGAAACAGGAATGCTGACTCCACCCGACGTCCCCAAGTACTTCGCCTCCTTTCAAGAGATGAACAGCGGCAATGCGCGAATCGATTTTACGAGCGGAAATAACTCCTTCCAATCGGTGATGAAGCCGGGCGATTTCGTGGCGGTTATGTCGATGGACGCCGGCGGCGCCCTGCGTGTGAACCAGGATTTCACCGACGACCAGAACCTCGTGTCCAAAGCCGTTCAGGACCTGGCCCACTCGCAAACGATCCCAAAATACCCCGAGACCGACCAGCGCGTGAAGGCCCTGGCGGATGCGATGAGCATATTGTCGCCCATAGCGGGAAGGAAAGCACTGGTATACTTCGCCGCCGGCCCGTCACTGCCGCAAATGGCCAGCTCTGAGCAGTGGCGCGACCTGGCCGACCTGGGGCGCACGACGGACACGATGCTCTATAGCATGGTGATGTTTAACGGGCGAACCTTCGCGGCGTATGTGACTGTCATGAGGCTCCCTCCCTATACCTATGTAGAGCCGCTCAGCGTCGCGTTCGTTCCTAGTCTCGATGCCGCATATTCCCTTCCACGCGCGCCGCTCGTGCCCGGCGTCAAGGGAGACGTGGAATTTCGAGTGACCTTAGGCCCCGGCGGGCACGTAAAAGACGCGCATTTCCTCAGCGGCAATCCGTCGCTCGAGTCCAAGGCAAGGGAGATGCTCGATCGGGTTGTCTATGAGCCGCCCGGCGTCAGCCACGAAAACGTCGCGGGGTTTGAGACCAAGGCGTACGTTCAGTTCGCGCTGGACCGCCGCCCGCCCACGCGTGCGCCCGACGTAGTGGACTTGGCGGAGGCCAACCCAGATTCCCACGTCAGTCAGGAGCCCGATAGCCCGCCCACTCTGCTGAGGAAAGTGTATCCGGACTATCCATTGGAAGTGCGCGCAAGCGGATTGCAGGGGATCGTAACGCTCACCGCCACCATCGGGACCGATGGCATCCCGAAGGACATTCAGGTACTGCGCGCGCCGCCGGGCGGATCGGATGAGGCGGCCCTGAGAGCCGCGGCCCTGAAAGCCGCGAGCCAATGGCGATTCGCGCCGGCTCGCGATAACAGCGGGCAGCCGGTCGAATCGCCTGTCACGCTTCAGATGACTCTTCGGCTGATCTAACCTCGCGGATCGCTTGGGCGGCGGCGATATACGGGGCTGCCGTACTTCATCCGGGCGGACGCACTTTCGACAGGGAGACATTATACAAGGCTTGTGTCCGCTTGACGCAGCTTGGTCCCCTTTGTGTTCCCACGGGGCAAGACGGGTCGGGGCAAAACGAGCGATTTGCGTGGAAACAGGACGGGGGCAGTGAAACGGGATTCTCGTAGATTGACCCCGGATCGGGGATTAACCCCCTCCGGGCTACGGCAAAAGCCTCCCAGAGGCGATGGCACGTTTTGAGGGTTGGTACTTGGCGGAGAAGAGCACCCCCTGGTGGAGAAAACATCCCCTTCTAACCCTGGATCGCCTTCGAAAGCACTTCCTTCAACCGCTGTCCGACAATCAGATCTTCGCCAGGCTGCAACATCCACACGCCCACCACGATGCTCTTGCCGTCGGCCGGAATTCCCGCCGATGCCGCTCTCGTGGCGCCCGTCGAAGGGTTCAATTCGATGCACGGTGTTCCGCGGCGCAACTCCGCCATCACTTCCCGCGGCGAAACCTTCACCTTCGTCTGGTCGTATCGGATCAGCAGATGCGGGATATGGTTCGCCACTGGCGGTACCGAAATCGATGTTTCCAACGTCGGGATGCCCTTCAACTCGGCGGCAATGCGGTCGGCGCGGCCGCGGTATTCCTTGTCGAAACCTTCATCGCTCTGGCTGAGGAACCAATCCAGGGCCGCGACCATTCCGACAATCTGCTCCTTCGCCACCTTCATGCCGCGTCCCACACCGTCAAAGGGATTATTGTTGGCGGTGGCCGCGGCGATCAGGTCCTTTCTGCCGAGCAGCAGGCCCGCATTCTGCGGGCCGCGGATGCCCTTGCCGCCCGAAAACGTCACCAGGTCGAACCCCATCTTGGTATAGTTCCACAGGTTCGCAATCGGAGGCACATCCGCCGCCGCGTCGTTGAAACACGGCACGCCATGCTTGTGCGCCACGCGAATCCAGTCTTCGCGCCTGATCGAGCCCTCCTCGGCGGCGTTGTAGAAGTGCGCCATCACCGTCTTTTCGTTGAAGGCTGCGTCGTATTGTTCCAGCGTTTCCACCTGCACGAACTCGATGCCGGCGCACAGCAGCGCCTGGTCGTATCCGTAGCGGTGGCCCTTCTGGACGATCACTTCGTTCTTAAGATGTGGAACCTCCTGCGGGATGTCTCGTATGCCGCACTTGTTGGCGATCGTCACGCAGGCGGCCGTGCCAAGCGTCAGCGCGGAAGCGGCTCCCGCCGTCACCACGGCGGCCTCGCATTGCAGTTTCTGCGCGATGTATTCTCCCGCGTTCTTCTGCAACTCCTGCAGGTGTACCGGATTCTTCGCCGCGCGTGCCACCGCCGCCTGCACCGGGTCCGGCATGATGGACGCCGTCAGCGCCGTATACGTGCCGGCGGCATTGACGATCTTCTTGACGCCCAGCTTGTCGTAATAGTCCACCCCATCTCCCGCGGACGGTCCCGCCGCCTGCGCCGCTTCGAGCGGATGAACACGCGCCGCCAGGCCGGCGCCGGCAACCACGCTGCTGATCTTTCCGAAGAAACTCCTGCGTGCTGACGAGAATCGCACCCTATTACCTCCCCCGCATCTGAAGTCGCTAAGTTTCGCTTCCGATGCGGAACTCGCAAGTATACCGTACCCCGCATGTGGTCGCGCTCACGCTTGCCCAAGCGAGAGAGTGGGGCGCCACTGGAGCGAACTGCTGCCAATTCAGATCGCGAGTCAGCCGTCAGCTTTCAGCCTTCAAGGCCGCCGCCTTCGCCGGCCGCTTCGGGCAGCTCGTGAAATGTTCGCGGATTGGTCGCCGGTTTTTCGTCCAGCGCGAACGCCACCGTGCGGCCGAAACGAGGCCGGCGAGGGCGCTCCCCGAGCCTGTGAAGCCGCCTTCAGCGCCGGTTACGCTAGAATCAAGGTTACTCTTTTCATGGCGCCCCACACCTTCGAGCAGCTCCTCGATCGCGCGGCTTCCTCACGTGGTATCGAGCCCGGTTTCTGGGACATCTGGGGCCGCTACCATACCACCGCTCCGGAGGCCAAGCAGGCCATCCTGCGAGCCATGGGATTCGCCGCGGATACCCCCGAGGAACTCAGCCGCTCGCTGGCGGCGGAGACGCGCCGCGAGTGGGGCAGACTGCTGCCGCCGGCCGTTGTGGCCGGCGAATCCGACGGCGTGGAACTCGCCCTCAACGTGCCCGCCGAATCCCTGGGAGAACGCGCCCGCATTTCGATCCTCCGGGAGGACGGCGGCGCCGCGGATTTCGACTTGCAGCTCTGGGATCTTCCCCAGGACGGCTTCGCGGAGATGGATGGCCAAACGTGGGTGCGGAAAAAGGCGCGCCTGCCGGTTCGCCTGCCGCTGGGCTATCACGAAATCTCCGCCAAAGTTGGCTCCGCCAGCGCCACCACCCGTTACATCGTGACTCCGGAGCGCGCCTGGACGGACCCCTATCTGGGGCGCGGCGGGCGCGCGGCCGGCATCGCCATCAGCCTTTACGGCGTGCGTTCGGAGCGGAACTGGGGGTGTGGCGATTTTCGCGACCTTCTCGACGTGGTGGACTGGGCCGCCGACGAAATGGACGCCAGCTTCATCGGGCTCAACCCCCTCCACGCCATACATAACCGGCGTCCGTTCAACACCAGCCCGTATCTTCCGAACTGTATCTTCTACCAGAACTTCATTTACCTCGACATCGAGGGCATGGAGGATTTCGCCGGCGCGAGGCGGGCGCGGGTGCTGCGGCGCTCCCCGGCGGTGGCGGCGGAAATCGAGGATCTCCGGCGGTCACCGTTGGTGGAATACGAGCGCGTGGCCGCGCTGAAGCTGCGGTTTCTGAAGCTTATGTTCGCGGCGTTCCTGCGAGAGTGGCGGCGCGGTTCGGCGCGGGCGCGGGAGTTCCAGGCCTTTGTGGCCCGCGAAGGTGAGCTGCTCGAGAAATTCGCCACCTACTCGGCGTTGGACGAATCCCTGCACGAACGCGACCCGGAGATGTGGGTCTGGCCGCAATGGCCGGCGGCCTACCAGGACCCGGCATCGCCCGAAACCCGCGCCTTTCGCAAGCGCCGCTGGCGCGCCGTGATGTTGCGCCAGTACATCCAGTGGCAGATCGACATCCAGTTGCGCCGGGCGCAACAGAAAGCACGCGACCGCCGCCGTTCCATCGGACTCTATCACGACCTGGCGCTCGCCACGGACCGTTTCGGCTCCGACCTGTGGGGCCACCGCGAGTTCTTCGTCGCCGGCGCGAGAGTGGGCTCGCCGCCGGACGATTTCTCGCCCGGGGGCCAGGATTGGGCCTTTCCGCCGCCCAACGCGGATCGCCACCGCGAGGACGGGTACCGCCTGTTCGCCGAATTCATCCGCAAGAATTGCCGTCACGGCGGCGCCCTGCGCATCGACCACGTCATGCGGCTCTTCCGGCTGTACTGGATTCCCGAAGGCAGCGACGCCGCCCATGGCGCTTACGTGCGGGAACGCAACGAGGATCTGGTGCGTGTGCTGGCGCTCGAAAGCGTCCGCAACCGGGTAGTGGTTGTGGGAGAAGACCTGGGAACCGTGGAGCCCGCGATTCGCGAAACCCTGGCCCGCTACGGCGTGCTCGGTTACCGGCTGTTCTACTTCGAAAAGAACCCGCGCGGCGAATTCAAGCGCTCCGACGAATACACCCGCCAGGCGCTGGTTTCTTCCACCACCCACGATCTTCCGACGCTGGCCGGCTTTTGGATCGGGGCCGATCTGGAAGCGCGCCGCGCGGCTGGAACGCTGGACGAGGACGCCTGGCGCCGCCAATCCGAAACCCGCGCGACGGAAAAGCAGAAGATGCTGGACGCGCTCTTCGATTCGGGCCTCATGCCTACGGACCTGCCGCGCAACGCCGCCGCTTATCCGGAATTGACCGGCGAATTGCACAGCGCCGTGGTAGGATTTCTGGCGCGCACCCCCTCGCAGCTCCTGGCGATCAACCAGGAAGACCTCACCAAGGAGACTGCGCAGCAGAACCTGCCCGGAACCACCTGGCAGTATCCGAACTGGGGACGGAAGATGCGCTTCAGCCTGGAGCAGTTGCGCCAGGATCCCGAGGCGCTCGGCTACACCGCCATGTTCCGCGATTGGATCGCAAGCACCGGCCGGCGGAATTGCGCGGGGTGAACGGCGGAGGGGACGGAAGATGGCGCCGCCGCGATCTTTCGCCCCGTGCCGGGACTTCGTGAATCTCGCGGCTTCTCCACAGCTCACGCCGTGGGCTTTTGCCCTACGGGCTGGAGAAGCGTCCTTACGTATCCGCTACGCGCAGATCCCCGCGAATTTCTTCGGAATCCGCAATCCCGCCACTTCCAGGTCGCGCGCCCATCGCACCAGCCCCGCGAGGTCCGCTCCGGTAGCTTGTGCTATGTTGTTCTCGAAATGCCGATCGGCGTACCCGACGATCTCGCGGCCCGCATGGCGCAGGGCGAGACCGTGCTGTTCGCGGGCGCCGGGATGTCGAAACCCCGGTTGCCCGGTTGGAGCGAGTTACTGGAGCGGATGCTGGCGTGGGCCGGCCGCCAGCAAATTTCTCTGGCTGGCGCGGAAGACTCCATTCGGGATTTGATCGGCCGGAACAAACTGCTGCTGGCCGCTCATCAGTTGCGCGCGCGGCTGGGCGAGAACAACTTCTGCCGGTTCATCCGCGAGGTGTTCCGCGATCCGCAACTCCAACCCAGCCCCGTCCACCAGCTCTTGCCCGGAATGGGGTTCGCCGCCATCCTGACCACCAATTACGACAAGCTGATCGAGTCGGCTTTTCCGGCGGGGACGCCCTGCCACACCGGCCGGGACCATCCTGAGCTTTCCGGGCTGATGCGCGAGCGGGGCTTCGCCATCGTCAAGGTACACGGCGATGTGGACCGCTCGGAATCGATCGTGCTGGGTCAGGCGGACTACCGCAAGGCGATGTTCGCCAACGAGCCGTTCCGCATCTTCCTGACGGGGCTCTTCTTCACCCGGACCGTGCTTTTTGCGGGATGCAGCCTGAGCGACCCGGACCTGCTGCTCTTTCTGGAAGAGCTGAAATTCCAACTGAAGGGCCACCTGGGGACGCACTATGCGCTGATGCGCACCCACGGAATGAACGCGCTGGAGCGGCAGGACTTCGAGGAGAGCTATGGCATTCGCATTCTGGGCGACGACGCGCGCGAGGATCATCCCGATATCGGCCAATTCCTGGCGGACCTGAAAGCGGCTGCGCCGCGCAGGCGCGCGGAGGTCGCGCTCCACGGGCCGGTACCGGAAGCGGACGTGCAGGACGCGCGCGGATTGCTCGAAGCCATGGGCCAGCGCATCCTGGACCAGAAGCCCGCGGGCGGGTGCGTATATTTCTTGGGGGCGTACAAGTCGGGGGCGCAAGTCCGTGGTGTCGTCACCTTCTACGTGACGTACGCGCCACGCGCGGCGGACCTTGAGTCGTTCTACCAAGCCACGCGAACGTACGGCGTGGACGAGGGCATCCTGCTGGCGAGAGATCGTGTTCCGGAAGAAACCGCCCAAGCCGCGCGTGCCCGCGGTCTTCAGGTCTACGGGCGCGAGGAGTTCATCGACCACCTGGCGGATTTCCGGTCGTACCTGGCGCAGTTGCAGGCGGATTACGAAGCATCGGAGATCGAACGGCATTTCGTTCCCCTAAGGATCCGGGAGGAGCGGGCCGGCGATCCGCAACCCGACCCGGTTGACCTGGATTCATTCATCGACCAGTGGCTGGCGGCACCGGAGCGCACCTTCCTCTCGCTGCTGGGCGATGTTGGGACGGGCAAGACTTGGTTTTGCCGCCGACTGGCGTCGCGCATGGCCGCCGTCAAAGGCCGCGTTCCCATCCTGATCGCATTACGCGACTACTCGCGGGCCTACGACATCGAGCAGGTGCTCACGGACGCCCTCGCCAACCACTTCGGGGTCGAGCTGGCGGGCGGGTACAAGACCATCCGGCGCCTGAGCGACGAAGGCCGCCTGCTGCTGATCTTCGACGGGTTCGACGAAATGGAGCGGCGCGCCAGCGATTACCGCACCGCGCTGGAGAACTTCTGGCAGATCGCCACGCTCATCTCGCCGCGCGCCAAGATCCTGCTGGCCTGCCGCACGGCCTTCTTCCGCCACCGGACGGAGGAATCGGAGGTTCTGGAGCGCGATCCCGGTGGCGCGCAAGGCAAATCCGTGCGCGTGGTGAATCTCGACGACGTCATCGACCTGACGGGCAAGAAGGGATTCGAAGTCGCGCACCTGAACGAGTTTGACGACGAGCAGATCGAGCAGGCGCTCCGGAAGCTCGCGCCGGACGGCTGGCAGGCGGTGCTCGAAAGAACCCGCGCGTTGCCCAACATCGAGGACTTGTCGCACCGGCCCGTGTTGCTGGGGATGATCGCGCAGACGCTCTCCGGCATCGCCCGGAGCGAAGACCTGAACCTGGCCACGCTGTACGAGCGGTACACGGAAGACCTGTTGCGGCAACGCGTCGAAACCATCCCGGCCGCCGACCGGCGGTATTTCGTACAGGAGTTGGCCTGGGAGATGCAGAACTCGGGCCGGCTGAGCATCCCGTTCTCGGAGTTTCCCGAGCGCGTCCAGGTTCACTTCGGGGTGAAGGACGATCCCGGCCGGGCAGCCTTTCTCGATCGCGACATCCGCACGCAGTCCTACCTGGTGCGCGACGAGGCCGGCAATTACCGCTTCGCGCATAAGTCGATGATGGAATTCTTCGTGGCGCGCAAGCTGGCGCCACTGCTGGCCGAAGGGAAGGCCCCCGAATGCCCCTTGACCGATGCCATCGTCAGCTTCGTGTACCATCTGCTCAGGCGGGACTACGCATACCGTCCGCGCCTGGAAGACGGCATGGTCTCTGTCCCGGCGGGGCAGTTCATCTATGGCTCGGAGAAAGAAGCCAATCTTCGCGTGGTTTCTGTAAGTGAGGCTTTTTGGATCGACCGTTTCCCGGTGACCAATGCGCAGTTCTGCCGGTTCCTGAATGAGCGCGGAAACCGGAAGGAAGGCGGAGTGGAATGGATCAACCTCCAGGCCGCTTTCCAGAAGGAGAAGTGCAGGATATCGGAGCGAAAAGGCCGGTTTTCAGTCGAGCGGGGGTACGAGAATCATCCGGTGATCTATGTGAGTTGGTACGGCGCAGGGGCCTATGCCAAATGGGCCGGCAAACGGCTGCCAAGCGAGCAGGAGTGGGAAAAGGCCGCGCGCGGCATGGATGGGCGCCGTTATCCGTGGGGAGAAGAGTTCTCGGAGCAAAGGTGTAACACGTCGGAGAGCGGGAGCCAGGGCACAACGGAGGCAGGCAAGTATGCAGAGGTGGGACTTTCGCCCTATGGCGCGGAAGACATGACCGGCAACGTGTGGGAATGGACAGAGAGCCTGTGGTCGGAAGGTAGCGAAAGCCGTGTGCTTCGGGGCGGCTCTTGGTCCCACCTTCGTGTCATCGCCGCCTGCTCGTATCGCAGCCTCGCTCACCCTTACAGCCGCAGCTGCTACATCGGGTTTCGTTGCGCCAGGACATAGTTTCACCCTGTGCCCTTTTCCCTTTTACCCTCTGTTCTCTGTAATCTTTGCTCTTTTGGGTGCAGGGCGAAGCCGCATCGCGCGTGTGGTGGCCGATGCCCTCCTGCAGGGCGAGACCGGAAGGCATTTTTATCAGCTCCGAGCGTGGGTGATCATGCCCAATCATGTGCATGTACTGCTGCGGCCTGAAGCTTCCCTGCCGGTGATCACGCGCTGGTTGAAAGGCTCCACTGCGCGACAAGCCAACCTGATCCTGGGCCGGACGGGAGAGGCTTTCTGGCAAGATGAGTGCTTTGACCATCGCGTGCGGGATGAAGTGGAACTGGACCGTATCGTTCGCTATGTGGAGCACAACCCGGTGAGCGCTGGCCTGGCGGCGAATCCATGCGACTGGCCTTGGTCGAGCGCGCGGCTCGCAGGCGAAAGCGCCTGCCCCACGATGGGCGCATCGAAGTAGAATCAAAGCAATGTCACTCTCCTCGGGACCGAAGCGGCGGCGGATCTTCCTCAGTTCCACCTGCCTCGACCTGGAGGACCTCCGCGGCGGTCTCAAAGAATCCCTGGAAGAGATGGGCTATCAAGTCTGGGCGTCGGGGTCCCCGGACTTCCCCGTCGACTCCAATCTGCACAGCCACGACAACTGCCTGCGCAACGTCGAACGCGCCGATCAGTATGTCCTGATTATTAATGACCGCTACGGCGCGGAATACGACGGCGCCGCCTACCCCAGACATCCGCTGCCGGAAGATCCCACGCGCCGGATCAGTATCACCTGGTACGAATATCTGCGCGCCCTGACGTTGAAGAAGCCCATCCGCATCCTGGTGCGCCAGCGGATCTGGGACCAGAGGGAGGTTTTTCAAGCGGCGCGGAAGGCCGGGGGCGAGACGGACCTTCCCGCCGGGTTGTTCGATTTCCTGGAATTCATCTGCCGCCAGGAGAGGGCCAACTGGATCCATACTTTCCGGGACTTTCCCGAAGCCAAGAAGATCCTGTCCGAATGGCTGCGCCAGGAGCAGGCGCAGAACGCCGGGCAGTTCGAACGCGAGGTGCGCGAGTTGCTCGCGCTGCAAGGTCACCGGCGCTTCGAGAGCGACCCCACCGGCGCCCCCTATTTCCTGACGGAAAGCGGCGACGCCCAGGTGCCGATTCAGTGGGCCGTCCGATGCGTGTTTCAGCCGCAAGGCCGTCCCACGCGGCTCTGCGAGCTTGCGGAGTTCTTTGCGGACTTCGAAGGCGCCAATTACGACCGGGCGCTGGTGGTCGCCAACACCGGTTTCGACCCGGAGATCGCCGCTCACCTCGGCCCCCGGCCCAGACTGGCCCGCAAGGTGAAGCTCACCTCTCCGGCCCAATTGCTGAGTGAGTTGCTCGACCTGAGCGAGTACGTCCGCCGCGTGCGGAACGATTACGACAACTACCGCGCCGGGGAGGCGCCCCTCTATCTGCCGCTACGCACCGACCTGAAGAAGTACTTTGTTCCTTTGAGGTGCAAAGGCGATTACGCCGGCGACCTGTTCGACTCGATCGAGCGCTTCCTGGCGGACCCCGAAGTAAACCACCTGACGATCCTGGGCGACTTCGGGACCGGCAAGTCGTGCTGCGCTATGGAACTCACCGTCAAGCTGTTGGAGCGGGGGAGTTCCGCGCGCATTCCGCTGTTTTTTTCGTTACGGGACTACCAGCACGAGGAGACGCTGCAATCCATCGTCACCAAGGGACTGACGGAGAAATACGGCATCGTCAATTTCAGCTACCCGGCCTTCCTGCGGCTGCTCGAGGAAGGGCGGCTTCTGCTAATCTTCGACGCGTTCGACGAGCTTGCCACGCTGTCGGAACGCTGGGCGACCGTGACCAGCCTGCGGCGCCTGAACGAGGCGGTGCGCGGGCGCAGCAAAGCGATCCTCACTTGCCGCACGCATTACTTCACCACGCAGGCCGCGGAGCGGGAAGGCATCGGCGGCAGCATGCCCCGGGGCGGCGAGTTGTTCGCCGAGCTGGAGGGCCGCCGCAACTTCGCCATCGCGTACCTGGAACCCTTCTCGCAGGAGCAAATTCGCGAGTACGTGCACCGCCACGATCCGGAGCATACCGATGCGCTGATGGAACAGATAGGCCGTTTGCGAGGAGTGGAAGACCTGGCCACGCGGCCGGTCCTGCTGGAGATGATTCTCAAGACCCTGCCGCGCCTGGCGAGAGAGTCCGGGACCGTGAACCTGGCGACCCTCTACGAGACGTTCACCCATCTGTGGCTGGGCGAGGTGGCCAAGGGCGACGCTCTGGCGCCGGAGCACAAGCTGCGGTTCTCTCAGGCGCTGGCGGTCAAGCTGAACCAGGACGATCTGCCCCGCATCCATTACAGCGCGCTCGAAGAGTACGTCGGAGACTTCTTTCAAAAGCTGCTGCGGTCTCCCGCCGACCGCTTTCGGTTCGATCAGGAGATCCGGGTTTGCGATTTCCTCAACCGGGACGCCGAGGGTTACTACCAGTTTGCCCACAAATCGTTCATGGAGTTTTTCGTGGCCCAGCAGGTGGCGGCGGCGCTGGCGGCGGGCGAGGTGTCGCCGTGCAAGCTGAACGAGGCGATCGTGCGCTTTGTGCATTACCTGCTGGCGCCGAAGTATCGGTATGAGATCCGGATCGAGGACGGCATGGTTTACGTGCCTCCCGGACCGTTCGTATTCGGTGACACTCGCAATCCCGTCTGCGCCGGCCTCCAGGCAGGTTTCTGGATCGACCGTTTCCCGGTGACCAACGAGCGGTTCTGCCGGTTCCTGAATGAGCGCGGAAACCGGAAGGAAGGCGGCGTGGAATGGATCGAGCTCCAGGGTGCTTACGGGAAGGAGAAGTGCAGGATTTCGGAGCGAAAGGGCCGGTTTTCCGTCGAGCGGGAGTACGAGAATCATCCGGTGATCTGTGTGAGTTGGTACGGCGCCGCGGCCTATGCCAAATGGGCCGGGAAACGGCTCCCAACCGAGCAGGAGTGGGAGAAGGCCGCGCGCGGCATGGATGGGCGCCGTTATCCGTGGGGAGAGGAGTTCTCCGAGCAAAGGTGTAACACGGCGGAGAGCGGGAGCGAGGGCACGACGGAGGCAGGCAAGTATGCAGAGGCGGGGCTTTCGCCCTATGGCGCCGAGGACATGGCCGGCAACGTGTGGGAGTGGACGGAGAGCCGCTGGGCTGAAGGCGACGAACGCCGTGTGCTTCGGGGCGGCTCTTGGGACCTCAATCGTGACTTCGCCGCCTGCTCGTTTCGCGTCAGCATACACCCGGGCAACCGCGACCGCCACATCGGGTTTCGTTGCGCCAGGACATAATCTTACCCTGTGCCCTTTTCCCTTTTACCCTTTGTTCTCTGTAATCTTTGCTCTTTTGGGTGCAGGGCGAAGCCCTGGCGAAAACTTTTTTGGGGAGGGGCGCATGGCGACCAAAGAGAATGTTCTGACGCGGACCGACGACTTCATCAAGTGGTTCCTGCCGAAAATCGAAAAGTTCCCGCGCAATTACAAATTCCCGTTCGGAGACCGGCTGGCGCCCAGACCGCGTGATTTCTTCCCCGGCCGCGGGGAGCATGTGGCGCGCGGGCGAGGCCTCGCCCCTGGGTTTCTACATTTTTCAGCGATTTTTCGCTCGTCCACGCACTATATGTGGGGCAGGCGCTTTCGCCTGCCAACTTGTATGTTCTACCGCAGAAGGCTTCCCCACTGGCATCCCGATATCGCCGAGGCAACCTTCCTCTTTGTTACTTGGCGCTTGGCCGGTTCCATCCCGCGGACTCAACTGCTACAGCGGTTGGCAGGCAAAAGCGCCTACCCCACAACTCTATCCGCCGGCCGGGCCTTCCTCGCCTTGGACCGCGAAGCGGACAAGGCTGCTTTCGGACCGGTTTGGCTGCGGGATGCCCGAATCGCGCGTGTGGTGGCCGATGCCCTCCTGCATGGCGAGACCGGAAGGCATTTTTATCAGCTCCGAGCGTGGGTGATCATGCCCAATC
>OCTA010000271.1_pt1 | contig 47419 bp, 46 predicted proteins | sample 1538991 | NCBI WGS metagenome assembly OCTA01 (sample SAMEA3539302, study PRJEB22396) | soil metagenome | biome: tundra; feature: field; material: soil | place: USA | collected 2010-05 | depth 0.15 m
CGGGGCGCGGCAACATCGGCAAAAAGCGCCGATGTTCGAGGGGGCGACGCGGCGAGGGGGCGACGCGGCGAGTTCTATGGAGTGCGCTTCCCTTAGGCTGGGCGTCAGATCTTTTTATCGGAACTCGATCAACGTGAGTTCCACTACAGGCGTCGGCCCCGCCATGACGTAGGCTGGGCGTCAGATCTTTTTATCGGAACTCGATCGACGTGAGTTCCACTACAGGCGTCGGCCCCGCCATGACGTTGCGAGGACAATCAAGTCGCGAACATCGGGGCGCGGCAACATCGGCAAAAAGCGCCGATGTTCGAGGGGGCGACGCGGCGAATTCTATGGAGTGCGCTTCCCTTAGGCTGGGCGTCAGATCTTTTTATCGGAACTCGATCGACGTGAGTTCCACTACAGGCGTCGGCCCCGCCATGACGTTGCGTTGACAATCAAGTCGCGAACAAGCATTCGCCGCGTCGCCCCCTCGCCGGGTCGCCCCCTCGAACATCGACGCTTTTGTCGATGTTGGCGAGCGCAGCTCGCCTACTTGCCCAAATGCAGATTGTTGTGGATGGCGTATAAGGCCAGTTCCAGGCGGTCGGAGACGCCCAGCTTGTCGAAGATGTTGTGCAGGTGGTTTTTCACCGTCTGCTCGCTGATGAACATCTTCTCGGCCATTTCCTTGTTCTTGAAACCCTGCGCCACCAAAGCCACGATCTCGCGCTCTCTTTGGCTGAGCAGGGAACGCTCGCGCTCGCGGCTGCTGGAAACTGGCGTCCCGGCGGCCGGTGCTTCGTCGGCGCCGGTGGCGAACTGCCGCATGACGGCGGCGGTGGTGTGCGAATCCAGCCAGATTTCGCCGGCATTCACTTTGCGGATGCTCTTGATCAGCAGATCCGTGGCGCTCTGTTTCAAGACGATGCCGGAGGTGCCCAGCTTCATGGCCTGCACGAACTCGTTCTTGTCCTCTGAAGCGGTGAGCACGATGACGCGGGTTTTGTGCTTGCTGGTCTGCAGCCTCTGCAGCGTGGCCAGACCGTCCAGGCCGGGCATCTTGAGGTCCAGCAGCAGGATATCGGGCTCATGCTGTTGCAGCACGTCCAGCACCTGCCGGCCGTCCTGCGCTTGCGCTACGACCTCGAAATCCGGCTCCAGAGCCAGCAGCCGGCACAAGCCGTCGCGGAATATAGGGTGGTCGTCCGCCACCACGATGCGAATTTTCCTTGCTTCGCCCGGTGCGGCTGGCGAAGACGCTTCCTGGGTGCCATTGTTTTCAGGCATAAACTGGGGTACTAGGCTTCATTTTAGAGGCCCAGTAGTACTAAGTCAATCCTATTGTTCAAGTGTAAGCCATTTTCTTTCCGGGCGGGCCGCCGCGCGGCCGGGGCGCCACCGGCCGAAATTGCGCAACAGACTTCTCTAGCCGGGTTTGCTATTGTTAGGAACTATGAGCGAAAAATGGGCTGAAGGAGAGTTCCAGCGCTTTTGGAAGCGGCTTCAGCAGCTTGGGCTGAATGCCTACGAATCGCGCTCTTACCTGGTTCTGCTGGGCCATCCACGGTTCAAAGCGCTGGAGTTGGCGGCGCGCGCGCACGTGCCCCGGCAAAAAATCTACGAAGTGCTCGACAGCCTGGTAGAGAAGGGCTTCGCGCAGGTGGTGCAGGAGCGGACCAAACTGTTCTCGGCGGTGGAACCCGGCCTGGCGCTGCCCGCCTACATGGCCCGCAAGCGCCAGTTCGCCGATCAAGAGCTGACCGATCACAGCCGCATGAGCCTGGCGCTGATCGACGACCTGAAATCGGTCTATTCGGAGGGGCAGGGGGGCCGCGGCACCCTGGATTTCCTGCGCATCGTCAGCGATCCGGCCCAGACCGCCGCCGAGTATCGCCGGATGCTGTCGGAGGTGCGCTCGGAATACATGGAGTTTTCCCGTCCGCCCTACGCGGTCGATCCGCTGGACGAGAGATTGGTCAAACAGGCGCGCCTTTCCGGCGTGACCTGCCGGCTGCTGCTGGAAGCCGGCACACTGGACGAGGCGCACCGGCAAACATTGCAGGACTACGCGGCCGCCGGCGTCCAGGTGCGGCAGGTGGATTCTCTGCCCATGAAGTTGGCCGTATTCGATGGACGCCAAGGCATGCTCGCCTTGCTGGACCCTGTAATCACGAGGCCAAGCTGGACGGCCGTAGTGTTCGACCATGAAGGCATGGGCGAGGCCATGACCGGCCTGTTCGAAGACCGCTGGCGGCGCGGGCAGGCGCTGTAAGAGCCTCGCTCCGCTCGGCCGAGACAGGCGAGGAGGACTGTCCCACTGCTACTGCCGGTCGAACGTAATCTTCTGTTCCGCCGTTACGGCGCCCGTCATGTGCCGCCGCAGCGCGATCGTCTTGCCGTCCGTCGAGACCGACCAGCGATCCTGTATAGCCGCCTGGCGCAAAGCAAAGACCTTGCTGTCGATCACCAGTTCGTCGCCTTCCCACTGGGCGGTGCTCTTCACCAAATTGCCGCGGACATGGTTGGTCGACTCCTTGCCGTCGATGGTGTAGATCATGTCGTAGGTGCTTTCGTCGCCGCGGCGGAGCTTTTGCGTGATGGTGTCCTTCAGATTCGGGCCATCGAGGCTGATTTTGTCCAGCCGGCTCTCGGACACCGGTCCGGCGCCGAAATCGCTTCTCGCCGGATCCATCTTCCAGACGCCGTTCAGGTTCGGTTTGGTCTGGCCATGCGCCAATGCGCAGGCCACAATCAATGGAATCACGATTCGTTTTGCGAGGTCAGCCGCGCACGACGACACCCTACTGCTTCTCCAACACAATCTTCCGATCCGTCTCGCCCATGGGGCTGGTGACGTGCCGCTGGATGGTAAGCGTCTTGCCGTCCGCCGAAAGCGACCAGCGATCGTTTAGCGTCACATCCGCGCCGTTGAACTGTGCCTTGCCGGCAATCGCCAATTCATCTCCGGTCGAGTACTTCATTTCCGCGGTAACCTGGCCCATTTGTCCGCTTTGGGTGAAGGAATCTTTCAGGTCCGGATCCTCGTGCGTAATTCTGCCGGTGCGGGTGTCGGGCGCCGGCATGGCTCCGAAATCGCTCTTGCCCGTGTTCAATTTCCAAGTACCGCTGAAGTTGGGCTTGGCCTGGGCCTGGAGCAGTCCGAACGCGACGGCCAAAAGCGCCACGAAAAACAGACGGATGGTATAGCTGCGCATGATTCTCCTACTGTTTCTCGAACACCAGCTTCATATCGAAGTCGCCCCCAGCGGTGGATATGTGCCGTTGGACGGTCATAGTCTTTCCGCCATCGGAGAGCGCCCAACGGTCTTTGGCGGCGAAATCGTTCCCGTCCCACGATCCTTTGGTGTCGGCGACCAGATCGTCGCCTTCCCATTTCAGCGTGCTTTTAAACTCGTTGCCGCCGGGGTGATTCACGCACTCCTTGCCATCGGTGGTGTAAATCATGTCGTAGGTCATGTCCCCAGTCCCGCCGGTCTGGGCGATATTGGTCTTCAGGCTGGGATCCTGTTGCACGATCTTTTGGACGATGCTATCGGGCGGCGGGGCGGGGCCGAAATCGCTCTTGGCGATGTTCGCTTTCCAGGTGCCGCTGAAGTCGGAGTTCGCCTGCGCCTGTAGCAGTCCAAAAACCAGCGTCAAGAGCGCCACAGAGAATAGCTTGAATGTAAAAGTCCGCATAACAGCGCTCCTATTGCTTGTCGAACACTTCCTTCATGTCCGCTTCGCCCATGGCGCTGGTGATGTGCCGCGTGACGGTCAGAATCTTTCCATCGCCGGAAAGGTTCCAGCGGTCTTTGGAGGTAAAATCGTTCCCGCCAAAGGACCCCTTGGTCTCGATCACCAACTCGTCGCCGTCCCATTTCAGCGTGCTTTTGAATTCGTTGTCGGCCACTTTATTCAGGCATTCCTTGCCGTCCGTGGTGTAGTTGACGTCGTAAGTCATGTCGCCCTGCATACCCCCGGTGGTGGCGACGTTAGCCTTCAGGCTGGGATCCTGGTGCGTGATCTTTTCCGTCACGCTGTCGGGCGGCGGCATGGGGCCGAAATCGCTCTTGCCCATGTTGATTTTCCAGGTGCCGCTGAAGTCGGTTTTGGCCTGGGCCTGGACCAGTCCAAGAGCCAAAGTCAAAAGCGTCAAAGAAAAAAGTCTGGTACTTTTCCGGTTCGTAAAGCTGCGCATGAAGCCTCCTTTTGGAGATGGTAGCAGGTTAATGGCACGACGTGATGGGGTGCCCTCTGGCCCCGGCTCGGTAACAGACTGTGAAACAATCGCGGATCGCAGGCGGAACCGCCTGCGCCACCCAAAATAAATCCGGTGTTTGCGGTGGTGGGGCAGGCGGTTCCGCCTGCCAAGCCCGATGGCGGACGATTTTTTCACGGCGCGGTGGGCGGCGGCTTGAGGATGCCGGGGTCATTGACCACGGCGCGCTGGAGGCCGCCAGTGCCGTCCGCGGTGAATGTCTCGACCAGCAGTTGCGTATTGCCGGTGTCGCGGTACTCGAGCGTGAGGACCCGGCCGGCGATCGTCAAGTTCACGAAGCCGTTTTCGCCGACCAGGGTGCCATCGTCCAGAGTGTGGCTGCGCGGGTCGTAAAGTTGCAGGGGCGCCTTCTTCGGATCGGGAGTGCCCATATCGACGGGCATTCCGCCGTGTCCAAGACACCGTCCGTATGCGGTGATGCCACCGGCGGTGCTGAACTTGTCATAGATACCGAGGCGGTGTTCGTGCCCCCAGATCCACACTACCTCCTGGCCGCCGAAGAATTCCACCAATTGCTTGGCCGGTTTGGTGTATGCGTGGTCGGCGAAAGCGGTGTAATACTGATGATGCGCGAGCAGCGCTGTCGCCTTGGGCTTCGTCTTCGGTTTGACCGTGTCGCGCAACCAGGCCAGCAGCGATTCTTCCAGATGACAATCGCCGCCAACGGCCGGAATGCTTTTGATGCCCAGAATCATACTGAGAATGGGAATGCCCACCGAGTTGTACCCGGTATCGAGGGCAATGATGCGCCACGCGTCCGTTTCCAGGCAAAAGAAGCTGGCCAGTTGTCCCGGCGGTCCCGCGGGCATGCCCAGGGAACTCAGGAATGTCGTGAAATATGGTTTGCCATTGGCGTACATCTCGTGGTTCCCGTTCAGGGCGAAGCTGCCCCGAGTGCCGTGTTTCCAGGTAACCCCGGCGAAGTCGTTGGTGGGTGTCCCAAAGCAGTTCTCGGCAATCTCCGGCGCGTCACCCACATAGTAGACATCGCCCAGGTGAATGGTAAGGTCCGAGGCGGTGTCTGCCATCAGGCCCATGATCTTTTGGGATTCTTGCGTGCCGGTGGCCCAGTCGCCGGCGATGGCGATTTTGACGGCCGCGGCTCCCGGAGAGGGCGCCAACCGATATACACCGGTGTTCGCGGAACCTGTGTAGCTGGGGAACGGATAGCGCCGTGCAAAGGCGTACTTGAGGTAGCTCCGGACCCACGGCCGGAGGTTTTGCGGCGAGAATGCCTTGAGCTTCGGGAAGTTGGATGTGGCCGCCAGCCTATCTACGGTCCGGCTGTAGTGATTCATCAGGACGGACCGGCTGAAAGCCGGCGGGCCGTTGAGTTTAGCAAGGCTTGTGGGGTTCCGCAGGCGCGGTCCCGGAGCGGTACCAGGGGCCATCAGTCTAAATCCCTTTCCATCCGCGCGCGAGCACGTCGCGCGCGTTGCTCCAGAGCAATCGATCGGCTACGTCCGGATACCGCTGTTGGATCGCCGTAACGACCGCCGCGGTGTGGCTGTAGCCGGGACATTCATCGATCGGCTTGATGAATCCGTCGAGGTCCGTGCCGATCGCTATGTGGCCGTAACTTCCCGTGATCTCATGGATGCAATCGATGGCGTTGAATACCACCCGAATGCTCTCATCGCCGAGTATCTGCTGGCTTGGCTGCCGCAGCCAATACGGGTACAGGATCACCCCAATCACGCCATTCGAGGCGGCGATCTGTTGGACCACCGCCGAGCTCAGGTTTAGCGGATATCCCGAGGTGGGACGCACACCAGTGTGCGAGGAGATTATGGGCGCATTTCCGTGGTCCCGCGCCAGGCTCAGGATGTCCTGTTGCGCCTTGTCGGAAGCGTGCGTAATGTCAACCAGAATGCCTTGATCCAGGAGGCGCTCCACGATTTGCGTCCCCAGGTCTGTCAGGCCCACAGTGGCCTGTTGCTCCGGGTTGAGCACGGTCGCGAAGAGACTATCGGGCACAAATGGGAACGCGTTTTGGCAGGCCGCCACGCCGCGGTAGAACAGGTGCGCGACGATCACGTACGCCACGCCCCGCGCCGCAAGCTGGTCGACATTCGCAGGGTCCCCGCCGAGCGCGAAGGCTCCCTCCACGCAGTGGAACAGGAACTTGGCGCCGTCATCGAGCGACTGCTGCAATTGCGCGGGATTGCGGACGATCGTAACCCGGCCGGCCACTTCCGCCTCGACGTTGTCCATTTGTGCCATCAGGTTCGGAAACGCTTCGGGCCGCGGCGTGGCATCGCGGAAGAACTCATCGTCGGGGTCGTAGAGGACCGAGCCGATTCCTCCCGGGCTGCCGGCGACGAGTTCATCGAGGGAGACGCGCGGCTTGCCGTTTTGATAGTTCAGCAGGTGCTGCGCGACGAAGTACTCCACTTCCTTGCCCACCGGCGGAGGCTGGTGCGCGAAGAGGGGTGGAAATCGCGTATGCATCGGGAAGTGCGCGTGCAGGTCGATCAGTCGGTCCATGGTGGCCTCGCTCCAATTTACGCGTGCCGCTTACTGGCCCAGCGCGCAGGCTATGCTCTAATCCAGGATTTCCGTTTTGCCATCCTGGATAGGATCGATTGTACATCTGTCCCACCTAAAAGAACAATGTTGGCGAACCGCTCCCTGACGGTCGCGGCTCAGCAACATTTGCCGCGTTACCGAGCCGCGACCCGTCAGGGAGCGGTTTCAGTAAACAGTATTGTGGCAGGGCTGGGTTAGTCTTCGCGCACTACTCCTCACGTAAGGCCACCATGGGATCCACGCTGGTGGCGCGGCGCGCCGGAATCACCGTGGCGGCGCATACCACCGCCGCCAGGATCGCCGCCATCGATCCGAAAGTCAGGGCGTCGGTGGCGCTCACTCCGAACAGCAGGCTGGCCATCACGCGCGTCAATGCGGCCGCGCCGATCAAGCCCACCACGACGCCCACCACCGCGAGCGCCATGCCCTGCCGCACCACCAGGCCGAGAATGTGGCCCGGCTGTGCGCCCAAGGCCACGCGCACACCGATATCGTGAGTGCTTTGCATGACCAGGTAAGAGATCACGCCGTACACGCCCACCGCCGCCAGCAGCAGGGCGAAAGCCGCGAAAGCGCCCAGCATGGCGGTGGCGAAGCGCTGGCGGGCCAACGAATCGTAGAGCCGCTCCTGCATCGTGCGGATGTCGTAGACCGGTACGCCCGCATCCACGGCGTGAATCTCGCGGACGAGGGCGTTTGCCAGGTCCGCCGGATTTGAGGACGTACGCACCACCTCGTACATCTGGTCGCCCCCCTGTTGCTCTTGCGGGAAGTAAGTCACGATCTTGCTTCCACTGTCGAGGCCATACTGCTTGACCATCCCCACCACGCCGGCGATGGTCATGGGTCTCTTCGGATCGAACCACAGATGCTTGCCTATGGGACTATCCCGCGGCCAGAAGCGTTGCGCGAACTGTTCGTCGATAATCGCCACCCGTTGACTGTCGCCGGTATCGTGGCCGTCGAAATACCGGCCCTTCAGCAAGGGGATCTTCATGGCGCGAAAGTAATCCGTGCTGGCCAGCCGCAAGTCCACTTGCAATTCCTGGCCGGGCGTTGGGGTGTAGCCCTCCACGTTGATACCTCCCCAACCTACGGCGCCAGTGAGGGGCAGCACCGAGGCCTGGCCTTGCGCCGTCACTCCGGGCAGGTGGCTGATGCGGTCGCCAATCTCCCGGTAAAACTGCACGACCGCTTTATCCTGACGGTACTTCGGGCCCGTGGCCGCCACTTGCATCGAAAGCACATGATCGGCTGCGAATCCTGGCGGCACGTTTTGCAGCCGCACGAAGCTGCGGATCAGCAACCCCGCGCCGACGAGCAGCATCAATGAAAAGGCCAGTTCACAAACCACCAGCAAGCCACGCAAGCGGTGCCGCGATACCAACAGGCCGCCGTCGGTTTGGCCGCTGCGTCCGCCCGACTTCAGCGACGTGTTCAGGTCCACCTTGATGGCGCGCCACACCGGAGCCAGTCCGAACAGAAGCCCGGCCAGGGTGGAGACTCCGAATGTGAATAGCAGCACGGAGCCGTTAATGGAGATCTCCTCCAGCCTGGGAACGTTGCCGGGATTGATGGCGCGCATCACGTAGAGGCTCACCTGGGCGATCGCCAGACCGGCCGCTCCACCCAGCACAGCCAGCAGGAGGCTTTCGGTCAACAACTGCCGCGCGAGACGCTGCCATCCCGCGCCCAAAGCCGTGCGGATGGCCACTTCCTTTTCGCGGCCCGCCGCGCGCGTCAACAGCAGGTTGGCGACGTTCGCGCAGGCGCTCAGCAACACCAATACGACCGATCCCAGCAATACCAGCATGGCGCGCCGCACGTCGCCCACCACCAAGTCCAGCAGTCCGGTCACCGTCATGCCGAACGTGCGGTCACGCTTGTCCTTCTGCCGGATGCGGCTGGCGATGATATCGATGTCGGCTTGCGCCTGCCGCACGGTCACGCCGGGTTTCAGCTTTACGATCAGGTTGTAGTTCTCATCCGTGCGCTTCTGGACGGCATCCGCCCCCAATGGCAAGGGCAGGAAGATATCCACCTTGTCCATGGGACCCTCCGCCGGCATCACTTCCGAATTGAGCCGGAATTCGGGGCGCAATACTCCGGCGACGGTGAATTGATTGCCGTTGAGCGTGATGCCGCGTCCGATAATCTTCGCATCGGAGTTGAACAGCCTTGTCCAGACCCTGTAACTGAGGATGGCGACTGCCGGCTTGCCCGGTTTGTCCTCTTCGGGCAGCAGGAGCCGGCCCAGCAACGGCCGTGCGCCCAGCATGTGCAAGAGGCCCGACGAGGTGCGCATGCCGTCGATCCGCTCGGGCTGATCGAGGCCGGTCAGCGTGAAGCTGGTGAGGCGCGAAATGGACATTTCCTCGAACGAATGGTTTTCGTTTTGGATGTCGATATACTGGCCCGGAGACGGCCAGTCGCGAAAGATGCCGATACCCGGCGAATGCAGCCATATGGCCGCCAAGCGCTCGGGCTGCGGATAGGGCAACGGGCGCAGCATCAGCGCATCCACTACGCTGAAGACCGCCGAATTCGCGCCGATGCCGATCGCCAGGGACAGCACGATCACGATGGTCAGTCCGAGGTTCTTGCGCAGCATGCGCAGGGCGTAACGGAAGTCCTGCAGAAGTGGGTGCATGATTTATCCTATGACGCGCCAGCCTGCTTTATGATAGGAGCTCCATGACGATTCGTGCGAACGGAACATTTGAAGTGAAGCTGACTCCTCAGCCGGCGGACACCGACGTGCCGACGATCGGGCGCATGTCCATCGACAAGCAGTTTCATGGCGACCTAGACGCCACAAGTAAAGGGCAGATGCTGGCCGCCGTAACGGGCGTCAAGGGTTCTGCCGGTTACGTCGCGATCGAGCAGGTCACCGGGAGCCTGCACGGCCGCGGCGGCGCGTTCGTGCTGCAACACAGCGGCACCATGACGCGCGGCGCGCCGCAACAGATCGTCGGCGTAGTGCCAGACTCGGGCACTGGCGAGTTGGCCGGGTTGACCGGCACGATGACCATCATCATCGCGGACGGAAAGCATTCGTACGATTTCGAGTACACGCTGGCCGGCGCGACATAATATAAGACATGAGCGTTCCGCTTCGCGGACACCAGCGCATCGATCGGCGCAGCCTGGCGCTCCATCGCGCCATTGCAGAGAAGCTTCGCGCCGACCCGGCGCTGATCGCCATAGCGCTCGATAACCTCGCGCGATGGAGCCGCGCGGGAGGCCGCTCGCAGCCGTATTGGGATGCGTGGCTGGAAATTCTGAGCCGCCCTTTGCCGGAGATTCTGGGTTTGCTGGGGGAGGAAAGCGAGCGCATGACTGCGCTCCGGCAGGCGACTCCCTTCGCAGGGGTGTTGACGCCCTCGGAACGCTGGGCCATCTATGAGGAATACCGGCAGGAGCGGGCCCCGAATTCATGACGCGCGCACAGTTGGAACATGTGATCCGGGCGGCGGGGACGATTCGCGGACGTCGATGACCTTGTCCTGATTGGCAGCCAGGCGGTGCTCGGCGAGTTCCCAGACGCACCCGCGGAGTTGCTGGTGTCCGACGAAGCGGATGTCTTTCCTCGCGAGCACGTCGAGCGCGCCGATCTGATCGATTCGACTATCGGCGAAGGATCGCCGTTTCAGCGCGCGTTTGGCTATTATGCCCACGGCGTCGGTGAAAACACAGCGATCCTCCCGCAAGGATGGCGCGATCGGCTGGTCCTGGTGACAGGAGAGAACACGCGGTTCGTCAGAGGCTGGTGCCTGGAGATTCACGATCTGGCAATTGCGAAATACGCTGCGGGACGAGAGAAGGATCTGGATTTCACGAGGGCGTTGGCACGGCATGCGATGGTCCGGCGCGAGGTGTTGGAGCAACGGCTGGCGTGTACATCGCTCGATGCTCAGATTCGAAGCATTGTGTTGAAGCGGATTCAGGCGGACTTCGGTGGGGCTTCATAGCGGGGTGCTGGAGAGCCCGCCTGGGAGGCCGGCTGCAGCGCACGGCGCCGCCCCACAAGCGATGCGGGTTTTTGCCGGCGGCTTCCACGCCTCGGAATTGGGCTTGAGCGACAAACCGCTTCCGTCGGAGTTGGCGGCGCGGTCACTGGTGGCTTTCAGACCGAATGGCAACCCGGGTGGAATATCCTCTTTTGTGGACAACCTTCTGGTTCCATTTCTGGGCGATGAAACCTTAGCAGCCAGCATCGATCTGCCGTTGAAGAAAATGCTGTGGCCGGCAGAAGCCTCCGAGGAATGGACATCGGCTCGCCCGTATCTGTGGCGCGGAATGATTATCGCTGGGAATCGCCGCGAATTGGTGGCTTTGCGGCCTGCCGATGGCGCGCGGCAATGGTCACATCGGTTCCGAGAGGTTGTTCGAGGCATTGGAACATCGGGCGATGTTCTATGTGCTGGCTCACTCAAGGGAGAGATATTTGCGTTTGCTCCTGGAAAGCCGTAGAGGGTGGATCAATCAGGGCCGGACAACGAACGGACCGCCGCTGAACAATGTTCCGCCCGGTGTGTTCACGTGCACCTTGCCTGAAGTTGCGCCGATCGGGACGGTGGTTGCGATCAGGGTAGGCGAGAGAACCGTGAACATAGCCTGCGTGCCGTTGAAGGACACGTAGTCGGCGCCCGTCAGATTGGTTCCCAGGATCTGGACGGCGTCTCCCACCTTGCCGGAAGGGAGCAGTAGCTTGACGAACGGTCCCAACCCCACCGACAACTTAAAGATCGTTCCGGACTGGGCGGGGCCGTCACCCTCGCCAAATGTTGTGCCATAGAAATTCCCGTCGGTGGCTTGCACCAGAGCGCCACCGGGATTCCGGCTGCCATTGGTTCCATCGAAGTTGTGCAACGTGGTCAGCATACCCCCGGGCGTGATCTTGAAGACCGTGCCGAAGCCGTTCGCCCCGCCGAAGTAGGTCGTCCCATAGAAGTTCCCATCAGTTCCCTGGACCAGGTTGTTAGGGAGGTCCGTGCCATTGTAGACCGCGCTAAAGCTGTATAGTGTCGTCAACACGCCGGCGGGGGTGAGTCTGAAGACGGTGCCGCCGCCGTAGGCGCCGCCGTACTGGCTAACTCCATAAAAGTTCCCGTCAGGCGCTTGAATCAAGCCGTCCGGACCGGTCGGTCCGGTGCTATCGAAGCTGTAAATGGTTGTCAGCTTTCCTTCAGGGGTGATTCTGAAAACAGTACCGGCGTTGGAAGTTGGGCCGCCGGCTAGCGTCGTCCCGTAGAAGTTCCCGTTGATCGCCCGGACCACCGCGGCAAGGGGTTCAAATCCGTCAACGCCGTTGAAGCTATGCAGGGTGGTCAGGCTGCCCCCCCGAGAGATCTTGAACACGGCACCGCAGCAGTTGCTTGTCCCGCCGAACTCGGCCGTGCCATAGAACTCTCCGCCGACGGCTTCCACCACGCCGGCGTCGGGGTTGCAGCCATCGGTGTTGTAGAATTCGTGGAGCGGTGTTAGGGCGCCTTCCAGGGTGATGCGGAACACAGTGCCGCATTTGCCATTCCCCCCGCCATAGGTTGTCCCATACAAGTTACCGTCGGTAGCCTGAACCAGCCCGGCCGCCGGGTCGGAGCCGTCGCTGCAATTCGCCTGGCTACAGAAGCTGTGAAGCGTCGTCAACGCGCCACTCGTCGTGATCTTGAAGACGGTGCCGTAGGAATAACTTCCACCTGACGCGGTTGTGCCGTACAGGTTGCCGTCAACGCCTTGGACGAGAGCACCAAGCGGCCCGGCTCCATTGGTCGAGTTGAAATATGCCAGATTGGTGAAGGTTTGCGCTTGCGCGGCGCTCAGTGTAAAAGCACACAACAGGAAGGTGGTAAAGTCAAATTTGCACATTGGTGGCCTCCGCTCTACTAGAGAGTCTACCAGGAAGGGTTTCCCAGTTCAACCCGCCGCAGTTTTCTCGAAAACCATGCACCGCCGATTATCCTGTGAACCTATCCGCGGCAGGCCACTGGAAAGCGATGGCCTGCCCTACGCTACAAGCGGTGCAGGATTTTGCCGGCGGCTTCCACGCCGCGGAATTGCGCCTCTTCGAAAATTGAAAGCCCGCTCACGTCGGAGTTCGCGAACAGCAGTCTTCCCTGCCCCTGCGCCAACTCGCGCCGCCGCGGATCGAAGATCGACCCCACCACCGGCCTCGCCATGGCGTGTCCCATGCGCATGATATCGATACGCGACACGCAGCTCCGGATATCGGGGTGCACGCGTTCCAGATCGTGTAGGATGGCCTCGCTCCAGTAGCGCCAATCTTTCTGCAAAAGCAGCGCGCGATTCGCGGCCGGCGTTCCTTCGGCCAGCGCCCAGTAGAACGTCCACACTGTGCGATCCACTTGCGAGCGCAGCGTCTGGTGAGTGGCGTCCACATAGCCGAGCGTGGGCGAGTGGGCCACGACGTTGTCCCAGGCTCGCTCGACCGTTCCCGCTCCCCGCGGCGGCCGATCGACAGTCAGGTTCGCCGTCAGCCATGGCGAGTATTCGAACTTCGGCAGCGGGCCGAAGCCTTCGATCAAATAGGGCGCGAGAAACGTGGGCGCCGCGAAGATGACCGCATCCGCCGCGTAACGAACGCCGTCTGTCAGCACCAGGAACCGGTTTCCCCGCCGTTCGATGCGCCGCACCATTTGGCCCGTGCGCACAAACGATCCCACGCGCTGCAATAGCTGCCTGGTGATCCAGCCGTTGCCTTCCGGCCAAGTCAGCGGACCTTTCTCTTCTGGCGCGCGCGATGCGAAGTAGTGCACACCAGCCCATGCAGACGTATCGGCGGCCATCGCGCCATAATCGTCGCGGCAGCAATAGTTCATGTACCACAGCACCAGCGGCGAATCGACGCCGTGTTGACGAAGCCAGTCCGCGAACGACAGCCGGTCGAGATCCCGCGGGCCGCGGCTGAGGCCGAGTTCTATGGGGATGCTGAAGCCACCGCTCGCGCGAAACGCGCCGAACGAATCTTCCAGCCGCTGAAACTGTTCGCGATCCTTGCGCGTGAGTCCGACGGCCGGCTCGATGCCTTCCTGCCATTTGCCATACAGGAAAAGTCTCTCCTGCGGGCTGAAGCACAGGAACCGCTCGTTCCAAACTCCGTCGCGCAGTATGCCCAACTCCTCGAAGAGTTCGCGGACATACACGGCCCTCGGTCCGGGCACCGGCACATAATGCGCCGCCCACGGATAGGCGCTGACTTCATTCTCGCCCGACCGCGCGTTGCCGCCGGCCTGATCGTTCATCTCCAGCAGGACGAAATCCCGAAACCCGCGCTTCTGCAAGCGCCACGCCGCGCTTAGTCCGGCGATGCCGCCGCCCACGATCACGAGCGGGATGCGCTCTTCGCGCAGGGCGGCGGAAATGGGTGCGCGATCGCGGATCTGGTGGCCGCGCACGAACGCGTCGTTGACAAACGATCCGGCAAGCGTTCCCTCAAGCCAGTGCTCGCCCTTGGCGGTCATCCCGGCCAGAGCCGCGCAGCCGCCCGCGACGAACTGACGGCGCGTCGCGATCAATGGCTGATGTCCTTCCAATCGCGATCGTACGCGCGCACCAGGACCTGGTCGTTCAGCAAATTTGCCGGCATCGCGATGCGCGCCATGTCGGGCGGGAACTGGAACAGCGCGGGCAGCGTCGCCACGCTCAGGAAGCGCAGTCCCGGCGGCAGGCTGTTGGGCATGCTGTAATCGCGCATCGACGCGATGATGAACCCCCACTCTCCGAACGAAGGCACATAGACATGGTAGGGATACGTCTTCAGTCCAGTTTGCCGGAGAGTGGTTTCGATGCACCAGAAAGAATCGCGCGCAAACATGGGCGATGTGCTTTGCACCACCAGCAAACCCTGCGCGCTCAGGTGACGGGCCGCGGCGCGATAGAAAGCCGTGGTATACAGTTTGCCCAGCGCATAATTGGTCGGGTCCGGAAAGTCCACTACGATGAAATCGAAACTGCTGGCGCCGGCATCGATCCACGGGAAAGCATCGGCGTTCACCACATGTACTTTGGGCGAGAGGAAGCTGCGCTTATTGAGCGCGGTCAGCATGGGGTTCGACGAGAACAAACGCGTCATCTCCGGATCGAGGTCCACCAGGGTGACGCTCTCGATTTGCGGGTACTTGAGGATCTCGCGTAACGCCAACCCGTCGCCGCCGCCCAGCACCAGCACCCGCCGCGGAGTGGGAATCGCCGATAGGCCGGGATGCACCAGCGATTCGTGATAGCGGTATTCATCGCGCGAGCTGAATTGCAGGTGACTGTTGAGGAACAGCCGCAGATCGTCCTTAAATCGCGTCAGCACGATGTGCTGGTAGCGCGTATCGCGGGCGAAGACGATTTCGTCGGCGTAGATGTTATCTTCCGCGACAGCGGTGATCCGCTTGGCCTCCAGCATTCCGCCCAGCAAAATCGCCAGCACGATCGCCGACATGCCGCGCAGCAACCGCCTGGCCCCCAACTGCGCCGCGAACAGATAGGTGCTCCACAGCGCCACGCCGGCATTGACGATGCCGAACAGCATGGCCGACCGCACTAGGCCCAGCCGCGGCACCAGCACGATAGGAAACAACAGCGAAGCGGCCAATGCGCCGATGTAGTCGAAGGTCAGCACGTGCGCCACGGCGTCGCGGAAATCGAAGTGCCCGCGCACGATGCGCATCAGCAGCGGAATCTCCAGACCCACCAGAACGCCGATCACTGTGACAATGAAATACATCAGGAAGGCGAAGGCCTGCGTGTAGGCGAAGGCCAGAAACAACAAGGCCGAGGAGAACCCGCCGATCAGGCCGATCATCAGCTCGATCCAGATAAACCGATGCACCAGGCCGCGGTGAATGTACCGCGATAGCGCGCTGCCGATGCCCATGGAAAAGAGGTAACACCCGATGATCGTGGAGAACTGGAATACGCTGTCGCCGACCAGGTAACTGGCGAGCGTCCCGGCCACGAGCTCGTAAATCAGCCCGCAGGCGGAGATCAGGAAGACGGATATGAAAAGGACTAATGACACGCGTGTTAGACAGCCGGCTCAAAGCCGGCTGCGGGCACGATTGCCCGCCCTCCAAGACCTTAGTGGATGGCCGCGGCGATAATCAGGCACAGACCCAGGGAGAGCGCGCCGATTAGAATCGCCAGGGCAATGTTGTGCTGGTGAACAATTTCGTTCCAGAGATGGTAAGGCGTCAGCTTATCCAAAACGTAAAAGGCAACGACGAAGATCAGGATGCCGAGACCGGCAAATACCAGCGCGTTGACAATGTTGGGAAACGTCACGATAGGCATTTCACTTTCCTCCAGTGTAATGGTGATAGCCGGCGTAGATAGCACGATATGAGCCGGGATTGTCCCGAATGGACCTAGGCACGTTCTTGACTTCGTTGACCGATGTAAAGCTCCAGCCGCGGTAGGCGCCGGCTCCGAGAAGCAGCACCAGCACGATTCCGTAAATCAGATAGAGCCGGTTCCAGATCATTCGTCGCTCCCGCCGCCAATGGACCTCTTAGGGTGGCCGCTTTCCGCCCAGCGCATTTGCTCGAAATTGTAAGTCCGCCAGGAGATCAACAAGGCGGGCAGCAGTAGAGCGGCGAACGCCACCAGGTAAACACTCAAGACGGGCACGTCGCGCGTCACCGTGACGGTATAGCCAATCAGTCCAAAGCTGGCGTCCGATTCCGGCTCGACGCGTAGGTAATAGCGACCCGGCGGTACGGATGGCAGCACGGCCCGATCGTGCCGGCCGCCTTCTTTCCACTGGCCGTCCGAATCGACCCCGCTATAATAGCTGACCTCCCGTCCAAAGTCATAAGCTTGTCCGGTGACTTCGTCGATTAGTGCGTAGTTCAGATAGATCCATTGATTGGATACATCCGCATTTGTCTCGACTTCGACGTCCGAAGTGCGCCCTTTGAGTTCAAATTCCGGCGTGACAAAGGACGCTTCCGTGCTTGAGGGCGAAAAGCGGTAGGCCTCCTGAAATACCTGCTCCCGTTGCGAAAAGAGCTGGTTCAACGTGAAAATCACGAACATCGCCGTGACCAGACCCGCGAACGCGAACCAGGTCCGGCCGGCGGAGACCCGCAACTGGGAAAGTTGATTCTCGTATACACCGATCGGCATGGGCGCCACGCCCGGCAATCCGAACGCTTTCCAGATATCCGCGCCGTGCACGTATTCGCCCAGGGTCCAGGTGGTCTCGCTACCCGCCGTTTCCGACGAAAGCACGTATGGCGGAGCAATGTAGTCTGTCACGGCTACGGCGTCGTCCACCGTTACTCGCCACGGGAATTCGCCAAGCACGAAAGTGGTTTTCGCGGTGCATGTCTGGAAGTGCTTGTACTTCTTGCCAAGGTACTTGGCAGAAGTTCCCTGCGCTTCGGGCAACGCGGTGACCACGCTGCAATCATTCCAATGGCCGTTGTACTCCGTAAAGTACCGGAATCCTTTGTAAGGGCTGAAGAGCAGATATTCGCGCCAGCTATAAGCGATGCCATCCACTTCCATCGTGCGCACCTGGAAACCGATCGCCTGATAATCCGCGCCGCGCCACTTGCCGCGGGTGCCCAACGGGATCAGCGGAACTTCGTCGCCCGTGGCCGCTTCGAAGCGTTGCAGGATTCTGAGTTGCGGGTCTTTGGCATCCAGAATGGAATGGCAGCGATCGCAAACGATGGTGACCGCGCGCCCCATGGAGCGAACGGTCAGCGGCGCGCCGCAGTTGGGGCACGTCAACGATTGAACCTGAGGCGGCGCGGCACTCATGACCATCCCTCGAATGCGCGCAGATTCTTCAGGCGCAACGCGTCGAAATCCACCATTTTTCCCAGGTAGAGCACCGGTACTGCGTCGCTATAATCCAGCGTCGCAAAGCCGCCGTCCGTCGAGCGCAAATCGACGAAGGCGGCGCCCTGTTTATCCCAATACTCAAACGGAAGCTCGCCTTCGACGCCCCTATAGCGCGCTTGCGTGATCACGGTCACCACGAACGCGACCTTGTTCCACGTAAATCGATCGCCCAAGTGGACCGCGGCGAGCGCCGGCAACGGTTCGGCCTGGAACGCGAGCGTCACCGCGTATTGGCTCTGCGCGTCCGACAGCCAGGCGCTGCCGACTGCGCTGCTGGCCGTGTTCAACACGATGTGCCACTCGTTCCAGGAACCCTCGTCATAGTCGTATATGATGCGCCCGGCGACTGTGAACGCGCGGTTCTCGTAGACGCCCGAAGTGCCGATCTGGACCGGCGAGCTATCCGGCGGCAAATCCGAGACCACGCCCACGCGTTCCAGGTTCACGTCCGTGCGAATGAGGATGGATTTGCAGTGCGCGCAGGTGGTCTGCACGCTGCTCGACCAGTGGAACAGAATCGGGGCGCCACAGCTTGGGCAAAGCGCGGCAGGCTGCGTCATACGGCACTCCTCGCCGGGATGTAGTCTCGCGTCACGGCGCGCACGATGACCTCGTCGGCCCCCAGAAATTCCCGCAGTCGCGTTTCGAAATCCCACCGCGGACGCGGGAGGCAGCTAAACAGGTTCAGGCAAATCGAGCGATGTTCCGGGAAAGTGTGGCACGTCAGGTGCGATTCCGATAGCAACGCCAAGCCGGTAATGCCGCCCGTGTTCGGGAATTGATGCCACAGAATCTCCCCCACCGTATGCAGGCCCAGGTCGTCGATGAGCGCCAGGAACAGCGCGCGCAATACGGCCAGGTCCCGCAGCCCGCCGGGCGAGCATCCGTGCGCTTCGACGATCCATTCCACACCAGCCATAAGATCGCGGACAGGTACAATTTAGTATACTGAGGTGCAAATGAGTCTGCGTAGTTTTCTCGGCAAGCAGTTTATCGACGTCATCCAATGGAACGAGGACGAAGATGGCGTGCTCGCCTACCGGTATCCGATGCAGGACATGGAGATTCAGACGGGCGGCCAACTCACCGTGCGCGAGTCGCAGATGGCCGCCTTCGTCAACGAGGGCCGCATTGCCGATGTGTTCCCGCCGGGCCTGCACACTCTGAACACCCGCAATCTGCCGCTGCTCACCGACCTGATGAACTGGGACAAAGCGTTCGAATCGCCCTTCAAATCGGACGTGTATTTCTTCTCGACGCGGCTCCAGATTGATCAGCGCTGGGGCACGGCGACGCCCATCACGATTCGCGACAAGGAGTATGGTGCGGTGCGGCTGCGCGGTTACGGAATCTACTCCTACCGCGTGGCCGATCCGCGGGCTTTCTACACCAACGTGAGCGGCACGCGGGACATCTACCGTGTGGCGGACCTGGAGGGGCAACTGCGCGAGACGATCGTCGCGCGGATGACCGATACGTTCGCCAACAGCGACGTGCCGTTCCTCGATATGGCGGCGCACCAGGCGACGCTGGCGCAGAAGATCGCCGACCACGCGAGCCCGTCGTTCAAAGCGCTGGGGCTGGAACTGAACCAGTTGATCGTCGAGAATCTTTCGCTGCCGGACGAATTGCAGAAGATTCTGGATCAGCGCATCGGCATGAACATGGTGGGCGATCTCGGGCGTTATGCGCAATTCGAGGCGGCGCAGGCTATCCCGATAGCGGCGGCCAACGAAGGCGGCGCGGCCGGAGTTGGCGTGGGGCTGGGCGCGGGCATCACCATGGCTCAAACCATGATGAACGCGATGAAGCCAGCAGCACCTTCGGGCGGGGCGCCCTCGGGCAGCTCATCGGCCGATACGAAGTTCTGCGTCGAATGCGGACACGCGATTCCGAGATCGGCCAAGTTCTGCCCGGACTGCGGCAAGTCTCAGCCCTAGTTACTAATAGCATCCAAGAACTACGCAGCTTCGCACAACACCGTGACAGGTCCGGCAATACCGTGGCGCACGCTTCAGCGTGCCGCGGCGAACTTCAGTTCGCCGTCCGGCCGTGGGCTGAAGCCCACGGCAGCACGCTGAAGCGTGCGCCACGACCGCGGTCCCGCTGTCACTGTCATCCGCACACGATTTACAATAAGTTTACAGTTTGCCAACAAACAACCTACAGCGGCCATAGTAAAGTAAGGTTGATCCAAGGAGATCATATGCGAATAATTAAACGTTTCAGATGCCACGCCGCGCCGGTGGTCCTATGTGTACTCGCGTGCGCAGCGCATGCCGCCGCGCAACAGTATACCGTCACAGATCTCGGCACACTGTCGGGTAACAAGGTTTCGACAGCCTATGCTCTCAACAATTCGGGAGAGGCGGCCGGGACATCCTCCACCCCGACCGCCGATATTGCAACGATGTTCAGCGCTGGGAAAGCAACGAGTGTCGATACGCTCGGAGCGGATGTCTCAGTGGCTACCGCCATCAATGGCCTGGGCGGGATCGCTGGCTACAACATCTTCTATTCCGGCCCGATCTCTGGTTTCCAGGCATTCCTGTACAGCAGCGGAAGCATGAAGAACCTCAATTCACCATCCCTGTTCCATTACGGCACCATGGCCTTGGGGATTAACAACTCCGGGCAGGTGGTCGGAACCGGGTATTTCAGCAGTTCGCAATTCCATGCCTTCCTATACAGCGGCGGCAAAATGACCGACCTGGGCCCTCCCGGCAGCTACCAGGCAAGCGCCGCCGCCATCAACAATTCAGGCCAGATAGTGGGATCCTATTACCTCACATCGGGAGCGACAGGAACCTTCATCTACTCCAAGGGCAAAATGACCAAACTTCCCGTACCCGCCGGTTCGTCGGCCGTTGGTGCCTTCGCGATCAATGACAACGGTGAGATCGCGGGCGCTCTTTACTCCACCTCCGGCGCCCCACCCCACGCGGCCAGTTACAGCAATGGTGTCTGGACGGATTTGGGTGCGATCACCGGGGCGATTTCGAACTTGGCGCAAGGAATCAATATCGCCGGCCAGGTTGTGGGCACTGCATTCTTTTCCCCGACGCAGTACGAACCGCCTAAGCCCGGCAAGCACGTTCCTTTCATCCACAGCGGCGGCGGCTTGGTCGATCTCAATACGCTGATTCCTTCCGGCGGCGTCTTCACTCTTACGGACGCGGTTGGAATTAACGATTCCGGCCAGATCCTCTGTAACGCCACTACCGCTGGCAGTAATCAACACGCCGTGTTGCTCACTCCGCAATAACGCAAGAATCAATTGCGCGATAGAATCCACAGAGCCGCCTCCGCGAAGGTGGCGAATCGCGGCCACGGTCCCTCGGGACCGCCCGCGCCCACCAGCATCGCGGAGCAGCCGGCGCTTCGACCGGCCATCGCATCGACATCCCGATCTCCCACCATGAAGCAGCGCTCCGCCTCGATGCCGAACTCCCGTAGCGCCCGCAACAACAGCCCCGCGGCGGGCTTGCGGCATTCGCAAGCGTCCGCCGCCGAGTGCGGGCAGTAGTAGATGCGAGAGATGGTGACGCCAAACGGCGTGAGCAGGTGAAACAACGCGGCATTGACCGCTATGAATTCGCGCACGTCGAAGTAGCCCAGACCGATGCCTTGTTGATTAGTGACTATGACGAGCCGGTATCCGGCCCGCTGTAATTCCGCGAGACCTTCTCCCACGCCGGGCAACAACTCGGCTACCTCCGGGTCGCTTAGGTACGGGCTCTCTTTAAGCAGCGTGCCGTCGCGATCGAGAAAAACAATCCCCTTCGGCGCGGCACTGCCGGCAGCATGGATTACCGGTGAAGGCGGCGCCAGCCGCTGGGCGGCCATCACCCGCTCAATGATCTGGCTGGTGCTGACATGGTGGCTGACCGGTATGGTGACGACCTGCCCTCCGTATGCCGTCACAGCCTCCGCCGAGCGCAGTTGGCGCGTGATATAGTCCCCGCCCTTGATATAGAAGTCGGGCTTCCATCGCTGAATCTGCGCCAACGGACGCACGTCGTTCAGAATCGTTACCGCATCGACAGACTCCAGCGCGGCCACCACGTTCATCCTCTCCAGTTCGGAGCAGATAGGCCGATGCGGGTTCTTGTATTGGCGGATCGACCAATCGGAATTGACCGCCACCAGCAGCGCATCGCATCGCGCGCGGCTGCGCGCCAGATAATCCACGTGGCCGGCGTGCAACAGATCGAAAGCGCCGCAGGTGTATCCGAACTTCCGGCCGGCGCTGCGCAGCTTGTCTATCCAGCCATCCACCTGGTCATTGGTGAGGATCTTTGTCATCGCCGGCGCAGGCCCGCCATGGCCTTCGCGAGTTTCTCGCGGGAGACGGCCACGGTGCCGGATTCGCCAACGGCGAGGCCCGCCGCCAGGTTCGCCAACCAGACGGCGTCGCCCAGTGACGCGCCCGCCGCAAGCGCCACGGCGAGCGTGGCCAAGGCGGTATCGCCGGCGCCGGTCACGTCGTAGACTTCGCGCGCGAAGCTGGGAAAGTGCTCCTCCGGCGTCTCCGCACGCAACAGCGTCATGCCATCTTTGCCTTCGGTAACGACAATGGCCGTCGACCCAGTGACGCGCAGCAGTTGCCTGGCGGCATGCATGGTTTCTTCGTGATGGCGCGCGGGCAACCCGGTGAGCACGGCCAGTTCGCTGCGATTCGGCTTGAGGATGGTGGCCCCCCGGTAGCGCTCGAAATCGGAGCCTTTCGGATCTACGACAACGGGCTTGCCGTGGCGCTGGGCCGCGGCGACGATCCCCTTGACCACGGGCGCGGTCGCAAAACCCTTGGCGTAATCCGACACCAGCACGGCATCCACGCGCGGCATCATGCGCGCGGCGCGCTTCACCACCGCATCGCCCAGGCTGGCGTCGATCGGCGCTGTAACTTCATCGTCGATGCGCACGATCTGCTGGTCATGCGCCACGATGCGCAGCTTCACCGTGGTCGGGCGTCCCGCAGCGATCGAAATGTGCGCGCAATCGATGCCCCGCTGGGATAGCATCCCGCGCAGTTCCGCGCCCGCGTCATCCTGGCCGGTAACGCCGAACAGGACAACGCGCGCGCCTAGCGCGGCCACATTGCATGCCGTATTCGCCGCGCCGCCTGGCACGCCGAACGCGCTGACCTTCCGCACGATGGGCACCGGCGCCTCGGGCGAGATGCGATCCACATCGCCCGACCAGTAGCGATCCAGCATCAGATCGCCGGCCACCAGTACACGCTTCCCGGCAAATGCTGCGACGGCTTTGGCGATGGCGGCGTTCGGCCTCATGCAGGCGATGGTAGCAAGAAGTCAGAAGCCGAACTTCACTACGGCATTTGCGAGACGCTCAGCACATTTCCGTCCGGATCCTTAAACCACGCCACGCGCGCGCCCGCGTGCACCGCAGCCACCTCAGGACCGCTGGGCGAAGTCCAGATGCCCATCTCGTCCTGATCCTTCATCCAGGCGTAGCGCTCGAATTGCACACCGGCGCTCTGCAGTGCCTTCACCGCGGATACGATATCCGGAACTTCCCAGCCCAGCACCGTGAACTGCGGCGGCTTCCAATCCGGCACTGGCGAGAGGCGCAGAGTCGTCCCGTTGGCGTCGAACACCAGCGCGAACTGATCCTCGCCCACCAGCCGCAAGCCCAGCGTATCGCGATAGAATTTCCTGGCGGCGTCGCGGTCGCGAACCGCCGCAAAAGCTACGATCTTCGATGTACCCAGCATCATACCCTCCTTATTTGTGTTATCTGTCCGGCTGTAAATGGCTTCGTAGGCAGTCGTCCATGTTTTCCCGGAATCCGCGGACTTCCGCCACCATACCTTGACCCGATTGGCGCCCTCATTGACAATGTTCATGCGATTCAAAACATCGCCGCCGGCCTCGTTCTTGCCGACGCCTGAATATTCTAATCCATGAGCGCCGGCCGTGCCCTCAAAAGCGTGCACGTGACCGTGATTATCTACGTTGAGCTGGCGCCAGCGTTTGTCTTCGGCGCTGTACGCATGCACATTGCTGCCGCGGAATCTGCTGCCGGACGCCCACGTCTCGGTCAACTCGCAGCCGTCCAGGCCAAGCTCGATTTTACTTCTGCCGATCTCATTGCCGCCAGGGTCCGACACTTTCCAGTTGCCCACCCAGAAACTCAACGCGCCGTATCCGCTTCCGGTGCAGACCGCCGGCCCTTCCGCTCCCCAAAGCGCGCCCGCCGCAACCATCGCGGCCACCCAACCCACCCGCCTCACAGTGCCCATGAAGACAGTCTGGGCTATTTGGGCCTCTGTCGTAAAGCCCGCCATGCGCCATAATATATCTCTGATGCGACAAGGGTTCACCGAATGTTACGATCCCAAGCCCGGCACGTCCATTTCCACGCTGGCCTACGAATATCCGCCCGCTTTCCAAGTGCCGGAGCATGCCCACGGCGCGGACCAGGTAATCTACGCCACGCGCGGCGTGATGGAAGTCTCCGCGGGCCAGAGCTTCTGGCTGATTCCGCCGCAGTTCGCCATCTGGATTCCCGCCAGGACCATGCACCGCATTCGCATGCCCGGAGCGGTTTCCATGCGCACGCTTTATCTGCGGCGCGGCTTGGCCCCCACGCTACCGACTACATGTATGGTGCTGTACGTGAGTCCGCTGCTGCGCGAGCTGATCGTAGAAGCGGTCCGCATAGGACAGCTCCGCACGCGCAATCGTCTGCACTGCGCGCTGCGGGATTTGGTCGTTTTCCAGCTCAAAGGCGCATCGCCGGTTCCCACATTCCTCACGCTGCCCAAAGATCCGCGGGCGCTCGCCGTGGCCCACGCGCTGATCGCCAACCAGGAGCACAATCCCTCGCTCGACTCGCTCTGTGGCAGCGCCGGCGCCAGCGTGCGGACCATCGAGCGAGTGTTTCGCAGCGAGGTGGGCACCGACTTCGCCACGTGGCGCAGGCAAGCCCGGCTCATGAAAGCCGTGGAACTGCTGGCCGGAGGAAGTTCGGTCAAGCAGGCTGCCTTCGCCATTGGCTACCGGCAACCCAGCGCATTCGTAGAAATGTTTCGCCGCACGTTCGCGGCCACGCCCAAAGCCTGGACAGCGGCGCTTGCCCGAAACCAACCGCCGGCATGAAAATCGCAAATACTGTCAAGAAACCTCCGGCGTGGCGGATTATGCTGTGAGCATGAAAAGCAGTCTAGCGCGAGCTCCCATCGCGAAGCTCGATCTTTACCAGATCAACAAGGCGGATTACGCGACACCCCGTACCCCCGTCCTCCTGCGAATTGCCAAAGCAACCTACCTCGGAATCGCAGGCCGCGGAACGCCAGGCGGAGAGGCTTTCCAGCAGGCCATCGGGGCCCTCTACAGCGTGGCTTTCACCATCAAAATGGCCAGCAAGTTTGCGGGCCGGGACTACGGTGTCTCGAAACTCGAAGGGCTGTGGTGGGTCGATTCGGGACATACGTCTATGACGGAACCGAAAGATCGATGGTCGTGGCGGCTTTTGATCCGGACCCCCGATTTTATCGGCAAACGCGAGTTGAAAGCCGCCCGCAAGAAGCTCGCCGAAAAGGGCAAAGAACCCCTCTTCAAAGAAGTCAAGTTGACCGCCCTCAACGAGGACCAGTGCGTGCAGATGCTGCACATTGGACCGTACGACCGGGAGCCGGAGACCATCCGGCAGATGGAAACCTTCGCCGCCGCGCAAGGCTACCGTTTCGATGGCTTGCACCATGAAATCTACCTGTCCGATCCGCGCCGCGTGGCGCCGGAAAAGTTGCGGACCATTTTGCGCATTCCCGTCAGACAAGTAAGCTAGTACTGCTGGCCAGGATTGGCTGCCCCACTACAGTAAACTAATCTGGTGGCGCGCCAGGCGACCTGGGACGATTATCAGCAAAGAGTTGGACGGGCGATCCAACATCTCGAACAACACCTGGAAGGCGATCTGTCGTTGCCGGAGCTGGCCGGCGTAGCCAGCTTTTCTCCGTTTCACTTCCATCGCGTCTTTCGGGCGCTCACCGGCGAAGGCGTTGCGGAGCACGTGCGCTGGCTGCGTCTGGAACGCGCGGCGGCGCGGCTGCGTAACACCAGCCGGTCCGTTTTGGAGATCACCGCGCCCGAGTCGCTGCTCACTAAGATCTGCCTGGCCGTCGCGAGATGAGGATCTGCTGGGGAAACACCGCCCTGTCAGTCGCCAGAAACATCGCCAGAATCGCCAGATCGATTGAAGATTTACAACGAGCAACTTATTTGCTAGACTTCTATAGGTAAAGCCCTGGGGCTTTTCTAAATCACGACCCGCCGCAGTTAGTTCTTCCGGAATAGGAAGGGTTTCTATGGCAACCAAAGTTGTTCAAAGAACAATCGCCTTCACGATATCGGACTATAAATCCACGCGCCCGAATGTGGGACTACTTCCCAGCGAGAGCGAAGGGCTGCGTAAAGGTCAGCAGGCTTTACGTTGTCTTGCCCTGCTCATGGGTGAGGCGGAGCCAAGTATTTCCCCATTGCCGGCAAGCTACCTTCTCACCAGCGATGCCGGCGTCTACCGCTACGATTGGGTTTTCGGCATTGGCTGTCTCGCGAAAGACACCTACTGGTGGGATTGGCAGAATTCCCTGCGGGAGGACTGCGCGGTCGTCGTGCAACTTCTGATCGATACACCCGGCGGTTTCGGATTTGCCGAGGTCTCTACGGCCCTTCTGGGGCTGCAGCCTTCCAAGGACAGTCGATCTTGGCTGGATGCCCATGGCGAGCAACTTGAGCAGGCGTTGAATACGCTTGCCGGCCCAGCGGAGAAAGCGGTCGCTGGCGCGCAGCCGGCAATCGGCGTCGCCACGGGTGCGGCGCTCCGGGCCGGAGCGGCAATTTCGAACTTCGTGCGTTCCGTGGATGCAGGCAAGAAGAACTGGTACACTTACCGATTCCTGGATGGCGAGCGTCAATGTTGTGCGGTCGAATGGAAAATCAACAAAGCGGTCATGTTGCAGTTCGGGCCGATGCTCCGGGGCTCATTGTGCCTGACCTTCCACGGAGGGCCGCTTCAAGACGCCGGCAGAGCGGACGGAATCACGATCGAAATGCGCCCGCAGCTTGGGTTCTTCCCGGACGATATCCTCGTGATGGTCAGGCCAACGCTTCTTCCCGATAAGAGAGTAGAGCTGGCAATCGTTCCACGTGAGCCACCCAGAATCCAAACCTAGGGCGCTCAAGGGTGCTGGCAATGAATCGCTATTGGACAAGACATATGCTTCGCTGGATGGTATTTCCGTTTCTTTGCGTGTGTCTACTCCAGGCACAGGAAGCTGCGCCGCCGCCCACCGTGTTCAGCGTCAGCACCACGCTGGTCCAGATTGACTCCGTGGTCACCGATGCGAAGGGACATCAGGTCGCCAATCTGAAGCCCGGCGATTTTCAGGTACTGGTCGACCGCAAACTGCAGGCGATTACCAACTTCTCCTACATTCATCTGGATTCCCCGGGCTTGAACCGCCCGAGCCTGTCTCCGCAGGCGCTGCGCAAGCCGCTTCCCTCCGCGAATCCAGCCGACGTGCTCAAACCCGAAGACGTCCGCCGCAGCATGGTCCTGGTGGTGGACGATTTGAGCCTCTCGTTCGAGAGCATGTACTCCGTGCGCCGGACCTTGCGGAAGTTCATCGACGAGCAGATGCAGTCCGGAGATCTGGTAGCCCTCTGGGAGACCGGACGCAGTAACAGCGTTTTTCAGCAATTCACCTCAGACAAGCGCGTTCTCCAAGCCGCCGTCGATAATCTGCATTGGAATCCGGTCGGGCTGGGCTTGATCAACCCATTTGATCCTACCGGGCCGCGCTTGAATCAAATGATGTCTTTGGTCGGCACGGGGGTTGCCCTCCCCCGCACCGCGCCCCAAACGCAGCGGGACCGAAGCATCGACAACGCCGATGAGAGAGCCTACAGCCGGCTGAACACTACGGTCGGCACGTTGGATGTGTTGGGCCAGCTTATGGATGAGCTACGGCCCGTGGGCGGACGCAAAGCGGTAGTCCTCTTCTCGGACGGCATCAACATGCCGGGGATCAGCGCGCCGGGTTCTTCCCTCCAGATCTCTCGCAACGACGAATTGGTCACCAGGTTTCGCCGCCTAATCGACAGGGCCAATCGCTCGGGCGCCATTGTCTACACCGTGGACGCGCGTGGCTTGGTGTACCTGGAACCGGCACAACTCAGCGCTCTCGATCTATCCCAGCAGGGGCTGCTGCAGCTTGCCGAAGATACCGGAGGCTTCGCTACCGTCAACAGCAACGGTTTGAGCGAGGCCCTCGACCGCATCGAAGAGGAACAGAAGGGATATTATCTGATCGGATTCAAGGCGCCGGAGAACATCGGCACGGGGAGCCCGGGGTCCAAGCCCGATTACCATTCGATCAAAGTAACGGTGAACGGCCGCGGCCTGCGGGCGCACTCCCGTTCCGGATTCTTCGGTGAAACAGACGAAGCGGCGCGCCCCAAGTATGACACGCGCCAGGCGCAGATGCTGGCAGCCGTCCAGTCTCTTTTCAATAAGTCGGACCTGCACGTACGCATGACGGCCCTGTACCGGCGCACCGCGAAAGGCCAGACCGTGGTGCATAACCTGTTGTATGTCGATCCGCGCGATATTACTTTCCGCGCGGATCTCTATGGCATCCAATATGCGGCGCTCGATATCGTCATTCTGGCTTCCGGTTATGGCGTCGATCCGCTGGCTGCCCTCAGCCGCCATGTTACCATCGACGCCAACGACGACAAGCTGAAGCAACTGCGCAAAGACGGACTGCTGTTTACTTTGGATGTTCCCGTCAAACAGGCGGGCCCCTATCAGATCCGGGCGTGCGTTCTGGACAGCACGTCGCGCATCGCCGGATCCGCCGGCCAATACATCGATATTCCGGATCTGAAAAAGCGGCACCTGGCCCTGACGACGCCGGCGATCGACGACATCTCCGCGCCGGGAGAAACCCGCTTCAACGATGTATCTTCCGCTTTGCGGGAGTTCCGCGCCGGCAGCCGGCTGGCGTTCGCATTTCGTATCGAAACGGATGGCCGCGGCGCCGTTGCGCCAGGCAAAATCGATACGCAAATTCAGCTCTATCGCGATCGCACGCCGATCCTGAATAATCCGGTTTCCGTCGCGCCCGTGCCGGGCCAGGACGGTCGCGCGGTGGGCGGAGAGTTGCGGCTGAGCAGTTCCCTGCCCCCTGGTCAATACTACCTGCAAGCCATCGCCACGGATCGGGGCGGCAAGGCTCCGCGCAGAGCCAGTTCGTGGATTGAATTCCAGGTCGTCGAGTAATGTGGGGCGGACTCTGGAGTCCGCGCGGAGCTCTCAGCTCCGCATTGGCGGCCGTTGGAAATGTTGAGGCGGGACTGGGAGTCCCGCGCAGGCTGAGAGCCTGCCCCACCAAGGCGGTCACCGTATTTTGATTGGGTTCTCACTCGGTGCGCCGAGACCCAGTGATGCCCGTCTCTAATGCCGACCAACTCATCCGGCGAAGCCCACTTTGGCTCCCGCGTTGCGCATGTGCTACTGGCTCCCGAATCTGAATCGAATCGATCACATTGTCCAATTCAGACCGGCGCATGCTCTTTGAGTCTGCTACGCTACTGGTCTCGAAAGGATCTGACCCCATCATGAGAAATCTCAGAAATAAACCCTACCCGGAAGTGCGCACGCTGCTGGAGGCAAACGAGGCGGAGGGCGCGCCAGCTATTGAGACACTTTCGCCCGCCGAGGCCCGCCAGGCGGCCCTCGATGCGTTGAAAACCGTCGCTGGCCAGCCCGAGGAAATCGGCCGCGTGGAGGACCTTAGGATTCCGCACCCCGAACGTCCCATCCCGATTCGCATTTACACTCCTAAGGCTGACGGCCCGTTTCCCTGTCTCGTGTACTTCCACGGCGGCGGCTGGGTGGTCTGCGATCTGGATACGCACGACGCCGTCTGCCGGGCAATCGCACGCCGGGCCGAAGCCGTGGTGGTGGCCGTGGACTACCGGCTTTCGCCCGAGTATAAGTTTCCCGCCGCCGTCGAGGATGGCTACGCCGCCACGCAGTGGGTAGCGGCCAACGCCGTCCGTTTGCGGATCGATCCGCGCCGCATTGCGGTGGGCGGCGACAGCGCCGGCGGCAACCTCTCTACGGTGATGTGCTTGAAGTCCCGCGACGAAGGCGGTCCGGCGCTCGCCTTGCAAGTGCTGGTGTATCCCGTGACGAACCTGGTGTCCTTCGACACCCCGTCTTACCGTGAATTCGCCGAAGGCTACTATCTGACCCGCGCCGAGATGGAGTGGTTTCGCGGCCACTACCTGGCGTGTACCGAGGATGCCCAAGATCCCTACGCCTCGCCGCTGCTGGCGCAGGACCTGCGCGGCTTGCCGCCGGCCCTGGTGATTACCGCGGAGTGCGACCCTCTGCGGGACGAGGGCGAAGCCTACGCCAAACGCCTGGCCGAGGCGGGCGTCGAAGTGACTTGCACGCGATACGGCGGCATGATCCACCCGTTCTTCTCTCTGGGCGGAGTATTCAGTCAGGGCCGCCGCGCTATCGAACAGGTGGCCGCCGCCGTGCGTGGTCTCGGCGCATAACGCCACCGGGGTTATAGCCTCGACAAGGACACAACACTGTTCACTTAGGTGGTCCGCGGAGGAGAAGACTGGCGGTGGTCGAGCGTGTTCGGCGTGGCAGAAGGACAGGCCAGGAGGCCTGTCCCACCTTGCCCGCATTCCAACTGCGGGTGCGCTACTCGACCGTGAACTGCGCGGTCGCGCTGTTCGTCAACGATCCCGAGACGCCGGTGAAGGTGACGGTGTAAGTACCCGGCGTCGTGTTCTTGGGGAACAGGATACCGGATAGGGCGTGTGCCGTTCCGTTGACGTAGACGCGTCGCGGCAGATCCGCGCAGTAGGATCCCACGGGACCACCAGCGCAGCTCAGCCTCACGTACCCTTGGAACCCATTCACCGATTGGATCCTCAGAGCGAACTCCGCCAGCACGCCACGTTTGATGGTTTCCTGCGCTGGAACCGGAGTGATGGTGAAATTGGCGGCCGGCAACACCGTGAAGCTCTGCGAGACCGGCTGCGCCGCTGCATACGTGGCGTTGCCGGACTGCGTAGCCTGTATGGTGCAGGTTCCGGGGTTGCTCAGGGTCGCGACAGTGCCAGAGACCGTGCATACCCCCGTGGTCAGCGAAGTGAAGCTGACCGGCAAGCCGGAGGTGGCCGAGGCAACCAGGTTGAGCGTTGTCCCCTGCGCCTGGTTCCCAATGGGGTTGAAAGTGATCGTTTGGGTGGCCAGCACCGTGAAGCTCTGCGAGACCGGCTGCGCCGCTGCGTACGTAGTGTTACCGGACTGCGTAGCCTGTATGGTGCAGGTTCCCGGGTTGGTGAGGGTCGCGACAGTGCCAGAGACCGTGCATACCCCCGTGGTCAGCGAAGCGAAGCTCACCGGCAAGCCGGACGTGGCCGAGGCAACCAGGTTGAGCGTGGTCCCCTGCGCCTGGTTCGCAATGGGGTTGAAGGTGATCGTTTGGGTGGTCAGCACCGTGAAGCTCTCCGAGACCGGCTGGGCCGCTGCGTACGTAGCGTTACCGGACTGCGTAGCCTGTATGGTGCAGGTTCCAGGGTTGCTCAGGGTCGCGACAGTGCCAGAGACCGTGCATATCCCCGTGGTCAGCGAAGCGAAGCTGACCGGCAAGCCGGAGGTGGCCGAGGCAACCAGGTTGAGCGTGGTCCCCTGCACCTGATTCGCAATGGGGTTGAATGTGATGGTCTGGGGCAATCCGTTATTCGTCAGTGAGAAACTAGCGGACGCGGCGAGGCCGGGAACAGTGGCCGCGACACTGTAGGAGCCGGCAGTCGAGTTAGCCGCAAAAGCCGGGGAGGTGGCTACTCCGGCGGCGTTAGTCGGCCCGGTGGCCGTGAGGAAACCACCGGGGAAAGTGCCGCTCGGCCCTGTACTCGGAGCGGTGAATGTCACCGTGACGCGCTGGATCGGATTATTTCCGCCGTCCAGGACGGTGGCTTGCAGCGGTAGCGTGAAGGTGGCGTTGACATTCGCACTTTGCCCCGAGCCGCCGCTCGGCGTGATGGAGGCAGGCGTCTGCAAAATGGTCGTGGTATCGTTGGCGGTCTGTGTGCCCGGGGAGCCTCCACCGGAAACCGTCGCCTGATTCGTCAGGCTGCTGGGGGCGTTAGCCGCCACGCTTACCGTGACTGTGATGGAATCGTAGGTGTTGCTCGCATTGAGAGCATCGCTGCGCGTGCAAGTGTTGCCAGAGCAGGACCAGTTGTTCCCCGACATACCGGTGACCGTGAGGCCCGTCGGCGGAACCTCGGTGACGGTCACCTCTCCTCCCGTGGGTCCCGGTCCGATGTTAGTGACCTGGATCGTGTAAGTGTCGGCTGCATCGCCCTGAGTAAAGGTCCCGGTATGCGACTTGGAAATCACCAGAACCGGCGCATTCTCGGTAAAACTCAGGCAGGCTTGGCCGATGGCGCCGCCAGAGCCGGCGTTCGCGTCGAAGATGTAGAAGCTCCAGGTGCCATTGGCGTTGATGTTTTGGAAAGAGGAGGTCAGGGTAGCGGAGCCGGCGGGGGCCGCGAAGCTCGGGTTGGCGGGCGCGGGCGATGGGAAGATCACGTTTCCGTTGTCCGCCGTGGGTTGGAAGGTACCGGAAACTACCGGGCTGGGTATCCCGCTGCCGGCCGCATCGTCCAATGTGACGTTCAGGCCGCTGACCGGGGTACTGCCTCCCGCATCCCCCCAGAAGACCAGATTCGTGCCGGTGGGCCCGGTAAGGAGCATATCCGCGTCGGTCGGGAATTGGTGAGCGAGGTTGTCCAGCGTGACCGTGACCTTGGAAACCGTGCCCTGCAGATTGGTCACGAAGACGCGCGAGGGATAAGGTTGGGTGGCGGCGTCCGAGGGTATCGTGATGCCGCCCGGATTGCAGTAAGTGGTTCCGGTAACGACGGTCTGGTTGTCGATCTCCTCGCTTACCATTGCGGAGCTGACGTTGAAACTGCCGGGAACTCCGCTATACAGCGCCGTGATCACGTGAATCCCTTCGGAAAGCGTGCTCGTGGTGAAACTGGCTTGCCCGTTGGAGTTCAACGAAACGGTGCCGGCCAGGATTGTCCCGTTCTCCTCAAAATTGACCGTGCCCTGGGCGACGTTGGATCCGGAGCTGGTCACCTGGGCCGTGAAGGTGATGGTCGCGCCAACCAACCCAGGGCTTGGGCTGGCGGTAACCGCGGTAGTGGTCGCGGCGGCGGAAGTTGTGGTGAACGCCAGGCAATATCCGCCGATCGTGCCGCTGTCGCCCGCGGCATGGTCGTAGACGTAAAGACCCCAGGTGCCGTTGGGATTGATGCCGGCGAAGCTTGTCGCGAAGCTGGCGGACCCCTGCGTGGCCGGAACATTGTAAGGTCCTACCGCTCGAGAGAGTGGTGGTCGGAACGAGGGATCCCGCGGCGTCGCTGAGAGTGAGGGTGATGCCGCTAACGCCCACCGAACCTCCCGCCGAAGCCAGCGGCACGAACGTGCCCGTGGGGCCCACCAGCAGAAAATCGAGGTCGTCGGGGAAGTTGTGATTGATGTTCGGAAGCTGCAGCGTGAGCTCAGAGACGCTGCCGGTCAGCTCGGCCACATAGACGTGCTGCGGATAAACGTTAGCGGGCGCCGGAACTCCGCCTCCCGTGTTCAGTGTGATGGTCCCGCTATCGCAGAACGTCGGCGGCGTTCCGGTCGTGTGATTATCGGCTTCCTGCACCAGGCTTCCCGAACTGGCGCCGAAGCTGGCAGTGGAGTTGAAGTCCGCCGAAATGTTGTGGTTGCCTTCCGTCGCGAAGGAAGTCGCCAGCGCGGCCTGACCGGCGCTGTTCAGACTGATGGTGCCCAGGTTGCTGCTTCCGTCGAAGAAGGTGACGGAGCTCTGCGTGACAGGCTGGCCATTGGAAGTCTGAGTGACGGTCGCGGTGAGTGTGACGTCGTTGTTGGGAGAACTGGTAAATGAAGGATTCAGATTGGAGGTTACGATTGTCGAAGTGCCGGCGGCGGCGGCCAGCGTGATGGTGATGGTCCATCCAGAGCCGATGGATCCCGGCGAGTCGCCGGCGGAACCGTCGAAAATATAGAGGCTCCAGGTCCCATTCGGATTACTCCCGTTAAAGATGGAACCGAATGAGGCGGTACCGTCAGGCGCGGCGCAATTGGAATTGGCCGGAGCCGGCGACGGGAAATTGGTGCAGAAACCAGTCAGGCGAACGGTCGGCTGCAACGTACCGCTGGCGAGCGTAGAGCCGCTACATTCGCTCGACGCCGAATCGTCCAGCGTCAGCGTAATATTGCTGAACCCGTGGAAGGAACCGCAGCCACCCAGGAATTCGAGGGTCGCACCGGTGGGCCCCACCAGTAGAAAATCGCGGTCGCCCGGAAAAGGACTGGAGCCGTTCTCCGTCCAACCATTCAGTGTGACGGTAATCTTGGAAATGGTGCCGGTTGCGCCGGAAACTGTAATCTGCGACGGGTACGGGCTGCCCTTTTGCGGGGGGCTGAAGCCGCTTAGGGTGCTGGGTGTGGTAATGGGATTAGTATTGCTGAAAGAGGTCTGGGCATGGCAAAGCCCCCCAAGGACCAGCATAAGTCCAACGGCCTGAACAAACCGAAAATCGAGTCGCATCGATGCCCTCTGTGGCGCTCAAAAGCGCAAAAGTTGGATTATTTTACCACGGATGGTTGAAACTTGCAACGATTTGTAGTATCTTCAACCAGCAATCTGTATTTTCAACAAAATGGAGAGGAGACTTTTGACATGGATCAGTTTATAGGCCAGTTGATTTGCGTTGGGTTCAATTTCGCGCCGCCAGGATGGGCCCAGTGCGACGGGACGCTTCTTCCCATATCGCAGAATACGGCGCTGTTTTCGCTACTGGGGACCACCTTTGGTGGCGATGGCATCTCAACTTTTGCCCTGCCGGACCTGCGCGGCCGCGCGCCGATCCACATGGGCCAAGGTCCAGGCCTAAGCCTTTACATTATCGGCCAGAATGGAGGGGTGGAGACAACCACTCTGAGCGTGAACCAGATGCCAACGCACAATCACACGATCAACGCCACATCCAACCCAGGCTCGAGTTCGCATCCCAACGCCCAGTTTTTGGCATCCAGCGGCGGCGGAGCCATCTATGATTCGGGAGCGGGAGGAAATGGTGTGGATTCCCAGTTGAACTCTGGAGCCGTCAACCCCGTCGGCGGCGGGCAACCGTTCGACAATCACATGCCGTACCTCACGATGAACTGGCTCATCGCAACTCAAGGGATCTTCCCGAGCTGGCAATGATCCCCGGCGCGGATGCCTGACCGGGGTCGAGCCCCGCTTCTTTCGCTTCGGCCGGCGCAGGCCGCGGACGAGGACTTCCTGTTCGAGCTTTACCGGGACAGCCAGGCGAACGATTTTGCGTTGCTCCCGTTGAGCGCCGCGCAGCGGGATTTCCTCGTCCGCATGCAGTTCCAAGCGCGGGAGGCCGGTTACCACACGACGTTTCCGGAAGCTGCCGACAGGATTATTCTCGGCGGCGGGAAGCGTGTGGGCCGGCTGCTGGTGGCGTCGAGCGAACGGGAAATCCGAATCGTGGATCTGGCGGTGCTGTCGACGGAGCGCGGCGCGGGAGCCGGCAGTTTTGCGATCGGAGAAGTATTAAGCGAAGCCGCGGTCTCGCATAAATCGGTGCGGCTCTCGGTGTTGAAGAGCAACTCGCGGGCGGCAAATCTGTACCGGCGCTTCGGGTTTCGCGACACCTCTGAGAACCAGGTGTATGTGGAAATGGAGTGGGCCAACTGACGAATCGCCCCTCGCTCCCTGGCGGGGTGCCTGTGGGCCCGGCTCCGAATGGGTGTGGTACCGAGCCGCGCGCGTAAGCAAGCGGTTGTCGCGCAACAAACGATAGCGTCGCCGTGTTTAGAGTGACGCCGGGATCCACACCCTGCTAGAATTGTGCGCTTGCACACCAACGCCACGAAGTTGGCGCGTACGATGACACCAGCCACGGCAAAACCGCTGCCAGCCGCCGCGCTGTGCGAGATGCTGCTCCGCCAGAGCCCCGGCTGCGCCTGGTTGCTGAAGCGCGATGGGGCATTCCAGGCCGTCTATGGCGATGCGCCGCGCGTATTTGGACGCGCTGCCGCGGAGTTGGAGAGCCTGAACTTCACCGATCTGTTTGCGCCGCCGGCGCGCCCTTCCTGGATCGGCCGTCTGAAGCGCGTCTTCACGGGCGAGACGCTCGGCGTCGCCAGCCGGTTCGGCGAGGGTGCTGCATTTTCAATCGCCATGTTCCCGATCCAGTCGCCGGACGGCGAAATCGCCTTTGCCGGAGGCATGGCGCACGAGATGCCGGAGGGCGACCTTGTGCTGCGCGCGCTCGAAGCCCTGGAAAGCGATCGCGCGCGGCTCCCCCAACTCCTGCACGATCGCGTCGGACAGAGTCTCAGCGCCGCCGGCTTGCAACTCGACCTCTTGCGCATGGACTTGGCGGAAAGCGCCGTTCCCATTCCCCAGCGCATCGGCGAAATCCAGGCCATGCTGGAGACCGCCATGGGACTGGTTCGGGACGTCAACCGCGAGTTGAATCCGGCGGTCGCCGAGCGGGTTGGATTGCGGGCCGCTTTGGACCGGCTGGCGGGGCGTCTGCGCGCGAATTTCAATGGGAACGTGCGGGTGTTCGCGGATGCCACGGCGCAGCCTGCTCCGGAGGCCGCGGCCGCCCTGTATCGCATCGCGCAGGAGGCGGCCGGCCATGCGGCGCGGCGCGCGGGTTGCTCCGCTATTGAGATATTGCTAAAGTCGTTGCGGACTGGAACCGCGCTGGAGATTCGGGATAATGGGCCAGTGTTCGATGCGGCGGATAGGGCCTTCCGGGGAGCCGGGCTGGAGCTTTTGGTGATGCAGCATTTCGCGGATCGGGCGGCCATCGAGCTCGAAATCGACAGCGCGCCGGACAAGGGCACCGTGGTGCGGGCGCTTTGCCGGTCCGCGATCGCAAGGGTTACCGAGCCGGGTCCAGAGGGCACCCCGTAAGCGAGCGGGCGCATCGGGTCCGGATGAGCGATTGAGGTACCTATGGCATACGATATTCTGCTGGTGGACGATCACAAGATGATGCGCGACGGCCTCCGCGCGATTCTGGAGCGCACCGCCGAATTCCGCGTCGTCGGCGAGGCCGAAAGCGGCACTGAGGCGGTGCAATTCTGCAAGAAGCAGCGTCCCGACCTGGTGGTCATGGATATCGGCCTGCCGGGTTTGAACGGCATCGAAGCCACCATTGAGATCCTGCGCCACTCGCCGCAAACCCGCGTAGTCATCCTCTCCATACACGACGATGAGAATTCGGTGGTAAGCGCCATCCGCTCGGGCGCGCGCGCCTTCGTGCTCAAGCGGGCCTCCTCGGCGGATCTGATCGACGCTCTCCGCACCGTGGCCCGCGGCGGGTCGTACCTCAGCTCGCAGGTGTCCGACAGCCTGTTGGCCCGCATCCAGAGCGGCGATCTGCGGACCGCCAGCAGCCAGGCCCCCCTGGACACACTTTCGCCCCGCGAATTGCAGGTGCTGCGCCTGGTGGCCGAAGGCAAGACCAGCAAGGACATCGCCGTGCTCCTCGACCTCGGTCTGCAAACGGTGCGCGGCTACCGCAAGATGCTCATGAAGAAGCTGGGCGTCAACAATGTGGCCGGCGTCACCCAAGTGGCCTTGGCGGCCGGCGTCATGCACTGGAACAAACCCGATGCAAACTCCATGGGGTGATTTCCACGTGTGCGACGCGCACGTCCACTTTTTCTCTCCCGCGTTTTTCGCGTCGCTGGCGGCGCAAGGCCAGCCCCCACAAGATGTGCAAGAGATAGGCCGGATCCTGGACTGGCGCATCCCCGCTTCCTGCGAAGATCTCGCGGCAGCCTGGATACAAGAGCTGGACGAATATAGCGTGGCGAAGGCCGCGCTCATCGCCAGCGTTCCAGGAGACGAAGACTCTGTGGCCGCGGCCGTGCGCCTCCATCCGGATCGCTTCTGGGGCTTCTTCATGGCGAATCCGGCTGCGCCCGATGGTGTGACCCGCGTGCAGCAGGCCCTGGCTGGCGGCCGGATGCAAGGCGTCTGTCTGTTTCCCGCCATGCATCGTTACGCGGTGGCGGACCCGCGCGTGCGCCCCGTCTTCGAAGCCGCCGCCGCGCATCCCGGCACGGTCGTCTTCGTGCATTGCGGCGTCCTCACGGTGGGCGTGCGGCGGAAGCTGGGCCTCGCATCGTTGTTCGACATGCGCTATTCCAATCCCATCGATCTGCACGCCGTTGCCATGGAGTTCCCGCGCGTGAATTTCGTGATCCCGCATTTTGGCGCGGGGTACTTTCGCGAGGCTCTCATGCTATGCGATCTCTGCCCCAACGTCTATCTGGACACTTCCAGCAGTAATAGTTGGGTGCGCTACCAGCCCGAAAGCCTCGATCTCAAAAGTGTCTTCCGCAAAGCGCTGGAAGTGGCCGGCGCGCGGCGGTTGTTGTTCGGCTCGGACTCGTCCTTCTTCCCCCGCGGCTGGCACGCGCAGATTTTTCAGACGCAGATACAGGCGCTCTGCGATATCGAGATCCCGGCCGATCACGCCAGTCTGATTCTGGGCGGCAATCTGGAGCGCTTGTTGGCGCGGTGACGCGCCCGGAAGCGCACTTCGCATGCGGTCCGGCGAGCAAGCAGCGCGCTTTGTTACTAATCGCTTACATTTCATCAATGTTCACCGGGTACAACCGCGCATATGTCTGCTAACTAAATGCGTCCCACAGGACCCGTTTTCCGATTCCTGTTATCTTCCACTTGACTTATTCCCCAAAAAGGATATACTACTCTTGATTTTGTTTTTGCTACGGAGGATCGTATGCACGCATACCGAACTCACGCCGTTTGCGCCGCGAGCGCGTTTTTTGCTTTGTTCGTGGCCGTCGTTCTTTTTACAGCCGCCGCTAGTCCCTTAAGTGCGCAAGCAGACGTCGCCGCGATGGTTGCCGGTACAGCCCCCGCGCCCGCCAGCGTGACCTTTCGAGTCATCTACAACAACCAAGGATACAACCAGCCCAGTAGATTGATTGAGGGATCTCCGGGCGTCTTCTACTCAATCGCCGGCTCCGGCCCTAGTGTGGCTTTTTCCGTGACGACTCAGGGATCGAGAACCATACTGGCGAACTTCCCTGGAGGAGTTTTCCAGTCGCTCCTGGTAAGTGCGCCGAATGGCCGGTTCTACTCCTCCATCTATTCCGGAACTACCAGCGTATTCTCAGTCACCTCCGCACCAAACAGTCTGCGCACCTACTCCGCCCGCACCTTCGATCCGCTGCTGATCCAAAGCCTACCAGATGGGACGCTCCTAAGCGTAGGAACCGGCGGGGCGGATGGTCTTTGGCACCTGATCCGGTGCGACCTCCATGGCAATGTTACATCCATTGCCACAGTGCCCTCCGGCGAACGCCTGGAGAACGCCATGTTCGCCAGTGACGGCAACTACTATGGTATCGCGCAAGCGCTTCTCGGCTCGAACAGCTATGTCTTCCGCGCCACGGCGTCGGGCACGTTGACAACCATCTACACCTTTCCGGCCGGCACCTTTACCAGCGGATTTCGCGCTACACCGCTCCTTGAAGCCGACGATGGCAACTTCTACGGATCGACCGCCACTGGCGGCGCCAACGGCACGGGAATGATCTACAAACTCACCCCGGCCGGCCAGTTCACGCTGCTGCATTCGTTCGAGAAAGGCAAGTACCCCTCTGGGCCGACCACGCTGATCGAGGCCAGCGACGGCAATCTCTACGGCGACGCCCTGGCCCCCGACCTCGCCGGCCAGATCTTCCGCATCACGAAATCCGGACAATATACACTGCTCCACCAGATGACCGGTCCCGGTGCGGGAGGCTGCCCGTGCTGGCTGGTGCAAGGCAGCGACGGCATCGTCTACGGGATGGCGCACACCGGCGGCACCTCAGGCGACGGCTTGGTCTTCGCCCTGGACCCTGGGCTTCCCATACCCAAGCCACGGGCACAGTCCTTCTCCCCGCAATCGGGCGCCGCGAGCACCAAGGTACGCATCTGGGGCCACAACCTGCTGTCGGCAGCGGTCCAGTTCAACGGAGTACCTGCGGCCGCGGTCTCCAACAGCGGGCCGAACTATGTGTGGGCGAAGGTTCCGGCCGGTGCCACTACCGGCCCGATCACGGTCACCACGCCCGGCGGGACAGACACGACGCAAGCGAGCTTCGCAGTGCAGTAGTCGACTGGACAGCGCCCGACGTCGAAGAGGTCGCGCGCGGCCCGGCGCGCTACTCCGCCAAGCGATGTCCACCCAGACACCGCCGATCTGCATGCCGTCGTCACGGAGTTCCCGCGCGTGAATTTCGTGATCCCGCATTTCGGCGCGGGGTACTTTCGCGAGGCTCTCATGCTCTGCGATCTCTGCCCCAACGTCTATCTGGATACTTCCAGTAACAGTTGGGTGCGCTACCAGCCCGAGAGCCTCGATCTCAAAAGTGTCTTCCGCAAGGCGCTGGAGGTGGCCGGCCCGCGGCGGTTGTTGTTCGGCTCGGACTCGTCGTTCTTCCCCTGCGGCTGGCACGCGCAGGTCTTTCAGGCGCGGATACAGGCGCTCCGCGACATCGAGATTCCCGCGGATCACGCCAGTCTGATTCTGAGCGGCAATCTGGAGGGCTTGTTGGCGCGCACCGGACGGGGTTTCGGAGCATTGCGCAAATCGCCCGCCCGCACCGACCGTGCAGCAGGTTCGCCTTCTCACCAGCGCGCCGGCCGCGGCGCCGCATGTGTCTTCCGGTTTCAGCTCGGTCGCTGGCGCGCGCGGCAGGCTGGCCTGAGAATGTATAAGATGGCACGCTGGTAGAGAGATCTAGTACTGGTTCACAAACTGAATCAGTACCGGATCTTTGAAGAGACCGCTTCCATGGAGCGCCGGTCGGGTGTATAATGACTGGGCGGTTTCCTGAAATGGAAATCCTGCCTCGGAGGGCACTCACTAAATGATTCGTCCAAATCGTCTTTTCATGGCCGTTGCCGCGCTTTGCGCTTCATCGCTCCATGCAACCGTAACCGTCAGTCCTCTTAGCCCGTCGGTCTCGTCTCCTCAGCCGCTGGGTACTCAAATAACCTGGAATGCGACAGGCACGGACTCCAACGCCGGGCTACTCACTTTCCAATACAGCGTCTCGTTCGGCGCCGGTGCATATTCTATGGTGCGCGATTTTTATCCCGGCACCCTGGCGTCCGGCACCTGGACCGCCCCCCCGTTCGTCTGGCAGCAGATTGCCGAGGGCACCTATCGCATCAAAGTCGTCGCCAAGGACTTCCAGACCGGCGAATCGGCGACCACTACGGCGATTTTCACGCTGAATCCGGTGAGCACCGGAGGCAGCTTTGTAGTCTCGCCCACGGTCAATCCGCTGGTGGCGCTCGGCAGCGCGCCGCCCTGCCCGACCGGCAGCTCGGTTCGGCTCACTATTCAGCAGAGCGCCGGAGGGCTGATCAGCCCGACCAATCTGCTGCCCTGCAATCCAAATCGCACTTCGAATATCTTCGCCGCCGGAATGCGTCCGTCAACCTCATACACAATCAATTACCAGGTCGTCACGGGCTCCACTATTCACAGAGGCCCTCATCCGGTGACGTTCACCACCGGCCCGCTGCCGTCCTCGTTGACTTTCCCAACGTCCACGGTTATCACTCCCCCTGGGCCGCAGGACGATCAGGCGGACTACACTGTACTGCACGCGTATACGACTTACCCTTTGACTGCCACCGATAAATCCGGCAATATTAACTGGTATTACGCTGCGCCCGGGTCAAACCCTACCTCTCTTCTTACACGGCCGTTGCCTGGCGGTAATATGTTCACTCTCCAGGGCGGCAATGGGTGGAACCCCAATATCCCCGAAAGCACGCAGGTCCTGGCCGAGATCGATCTTAGTGGCAACATTCTCCGCGAAACCAACATTGGGGTTTTGCAGCAGCAACTTCTGGCCAAGGGTGCAACCGACTACGGCCCGTGTGGCGCAATCCCGCTCCCGGCCGCCGTCGGAGCCGGTTGCCTGGGAGGAATGCACCATGACGCCATTCGGCTGCCCAACGGCTATACGGCGTTGAGCGTGGCGGTGGAGAGAATCTTCCCCCCCGGCACGCAAGGCGACACCACCGGGTTGAATGTGGACATTATTGGCGACGGTTTCCTGGTTCTCGACCAGAATTTTCAACTGGTCTGGTACTTCGACAGCTTCCAGCACGACAGCGGCGCCCCGCAATTGGATATCAACCGTCCGGCCGTTCTTGGTGAGAAGTGCGCTCAGAACCAGGGCGGGTGCATCACCCTATTCCTAGCGGGAACGCCAGGCGTCACGACTCTCGCGAACGACTGGCTGCACCAGAATTGTCTCTACTACGATCCGGTAGACGGGGACATCATTCTCTCCTCGCGGCACCAGGACTGGATCTACAAAGTCAATTACAGTAACGGAACGGGAAATGGCAATATCCTGTGGCGCATGGGACTGGGTGGCGACTTCACGTTCAACAACATCAACAACGATCCCTATCCGTGGTTCTCGCACCAGCACGACGCTGGATACGACAATACTTCCACCGGCCAGCTCACCGTCTTTGACGATGGAAACACGCGGGTCGCCGCTCCTCCGATCGGCTTGGGTAGCGGGAACAGCCGAGGCATGGCGCTAACCGTGGATGAGACCGCTAAGACGGTGACTCCGCTTCTGAGCCAGGACCTGGGTGTTTATTCGTTTGCTCTCGGCAGCGCGCACGCGCTGGCGAACGGCAACTACTTCTTCCAGCCGGGAATTGTGACTGCATCGGGGGCTTCGAGCTTTAGTATCGAGGTGTATCCGACTTCCGGCACCGTGAATGGCACGATCGTTTATAACCTGCAATCCGCAACCTCCTACCGTGCCTGGATGATGCCGAGCCTCTACTTCCCGCCGCTGTTTTAGCCAGGTCCGGCAATCCTGTGGCGCACGCTTTAGCGTGCTGCGGCGAACTTCAGTTCGCCGTCCGACCGTGGGCTGAAGCCCACGGCAGCACGCTGCAGCGTGCGCCACGACCGCGGTCCCGCTGTCACTGAATTGCGCGAGCCTCAATAGCCAGGACAGAACGCTAGATCGAGGCTCCCGGCGCCGGGGGCATGCCGACCCGATTGTGCGTCTACCGGACCCGCTCGGCGATTAATATTAACCGTCCCGCAAATATCGCGCCGATTTCCGGATAAAGATGCAGAATAACCGCATCGAATTCGCCCCATTTGTGCGACAATATTTGCGAGCTTCTCCCCGCAACAGCCGGGGGAGGCGAGGAGGAGGTAACCGTGTCGCCAGCACCGGCAGTTTCCGGATCGTTCTCGGCCGCGGCCGTGCCCGTAGGACCCTCGCAGCCGCTTACCGTGAGTGAATTCATTCCGGGTCAAAAGCCCGGCAACGTTGCGGTATGTCTCAGTGGCGGCGGGTCGCGCGCCCTCACCGCCGGGATGGGCCAGTTAAACGCCCTCCAAACCGTGCAATATGCGCCAAATATGAGCTTACTCAGCCAGGCAAAGGCCCTATCCACGGTATCGGGCGGGTCCTGGCTGGGGGTTGCTTTTGCCTATCTGCCCCCGTCGGTCAGCGACGTCAACTATCTGGGCGGGCCCTATGTGCAGGCCGCCAGTTTGACTCCCGCAAGCCTGGGATCGCTGCCTTCCGACTGCATGGGCGCAAACATAACCAGCGATTTCACGCTGACGGACATGGTGGTTCAGGCGGTATTGCTGTACTGGGAAGGCGTGCCCGCCGATATGTTGTGGCAAACGATTATCGCTCTGCAGTTACTCGCGCCGTATGGATTGTTCGCGTACACGGGCGGGTCGGACACGCCGGACGCGTTCTTCAGCTACGACCAAAACGCGTTGAACGGGATCCTTAAGACGAACCCCTCTCTCCAGCAGGAGCGGGCCAACCTGGTGAGCAGTCAACCCCGGCCGTACCTGGTCTGCAATACGGCGATGTTCGTGACGGCGAACGGCCAATCTCTACTGGCGCCCGTGCAGGCGACCAGTTTTATGTCGGGAATAGTCAGCACGCCTCCGGGCGCCACCGACGCCAACGGCTTCCCGGCCGGTGGGGGCGGTGTCACCTCCTTCGCTTTCAACTCGACGCCCACCGCGTTCAACGCGTCCACGTCGCAGGTGACCGTCGCACAGCAGCGCCAATGGGCGCTGGAGGACATCGTCGGCTCCAGCAGCGCGGCCTTCGCCGCCACGCTGGAGCAGATCGCATCGTCGTTCGCCAGCAATCCGGAACAGTTGGCCCAGGCATTGCTGGAGCGGGGACCGGCAGCCGCCAATTTCCTGGTGCGCAGCGGCGTGCGGCTGCTGTCGGGACGGTCGGTTTTGATGTCGGCTTTGTTGGCGCACGCCACCGGAGACTTGGACCGCATCAGCGCGGCGGCCTCCGCGCTCTCGGATTTGGTCCCCGGCTATCGGTACTGGCCGGTCGCAAAGCCGCCCGTCGGTTCAACCATCAACCCGACCAAGTTTGCCGACGGCGGGAGTCTCGAGAACAGCGGCATCGCCGCCATGTTGGCCTACGGTGACATCGACAACATCATTGCGTTCACCAACACCTCAACGCCCATTACCAAGGACAGTTCGGGCATTATCGTGGTGGACGACAGCCTGCCGCCGCTGTTCGGGTACCAGCCTTACGTGGCGGGCAGTGGATACGTGCTGTACCAGGGCGCTTCGAACCCCAGCAATCCGCTCTTCCAAAACAGCCGGGTCTTTCCGTCGTTGGAGTTTCAGTCCCTGCTCGACAACCTGTGGTCCGCCAGCGGCGGCGGGTCGTATCAGAATGCGCCGATGTATTCCCAGCCGCTCACGAGCGTGGCAAACCCCTGGTTCGGCGTGGCGGCCAACCGGAACGTGACCGTGCTGTGGGTCTACCTGGAGCGCGTCAAAGCCTGGTACGACGAGCTTTCCCCCGCTGTGCAGAACATCCTGGGGCCGTTTGACAGCATGATGAGCGACTTCCCGCACTACAGCACCATCTTCGCCACGCAGTTATCGCCAACCGAAATCAACCTGCTGGCGAATCTGACGGGCTGGATCGTGATGAACGCGCAGAGCCAGTTCCAAAAGCCATTTCAGTCGTAGGACAGGCCTCCCGGCCTGTCCGCTGGACTTTGGCCATTTTAGTGGGGCAGACCCTCGGTCTGCGCGGGACCCTGGACCCGCTCTTCGGCGCGCAAAGCGCGCCCACCACCTACGTAGCCGGCGGCATGTCCCGCAACGTGTCCAACGATTCCAACACGCGCTCCAGCAACTCATCGGTCTGAGAGACCGTCGTCTGCAACGTCTCGATAGACCGCGCCTGCGCCGTCAACCGGCCCTCCAATCCCGACATCGCCTTGGCGAGTAACTCGTCCATCGCGGAAACAATCTGCGCGGTGGATGGCACTTCTTTCAGCTTGGTTTCGTGCGCTGCGGACCGCGCTTCCAGCCGGCTGAGCCGGTAATCGTGCGCGCGCACCTGCGCCCTCCACTCCCTGGAGAGCCTATCGAGGGAGCGCCGCGAAGCCCCCGTATCGTGCTCTTGCCAACGCCGGACGAGCGCACCTGCGGCGAAACCTCCGATCACAACGGCCAATCGCTGAAAGAACATAGGATGCTGGACACTCCTAATCTTAATCACTCGGATTTAGCGCAGCAAGTACTAGGAATCTCAGTACTAAGTACATTATAGAAGTACTGCAAAGTCTCGGTGTTATGGGAGTACTAATAATCTCACTCAAGTACTAAGTACATATGGGATTGCAAAGGCGCATGTTACTTTGCCATTCTGGGTAAGACTATTCCTTTAACCGTTCGCCCGAGAATAGGAAGGATCGACCAAACTGGCATCGGGGTTCTTGCAGAACAGCTCGGGTGATTGTGTACGCCGGCTACAGCAAATGGCGCGGCTCGCGGACCCCGCGGACTCCGGGCCGGGCGCCGCGGACCCCATGCTCTCCTGCCGGGAACTGCAGCGCCTGGCGTCCATGCAGCACCGCGTTTCGCGCAATTACTTTCGTCTGCTCGAAGCGGATCGCGAGTTGCGCGCGCGCGCCAGCGGCACACCCAAGACCATGGGCGCGCTCCTGGAGGAGTCGCTCGAAGCGGAACGCCAGCGGCTTGGCCGCGAGTTGCACACCGGAGTGGGACAGTCGCTCGCTGGAATCCATGTCCACGTCAGCCTGCTGGAAGCCGCGTTGCCCGATCCGCCGGAGCCTGTCCGCAAAAGCCTGAACCGGATTCTGGCGCTGGCGGATACTGCTTTGGAACAGGTGCGCGGCGTCTCGCGGCGGTTGTATTTGCCGGCCTGGCAAGCGCAATCGTTGGTGGAAGCTCTAAGTAGTCTCTGGGAAGCTTCCGGAATATGCGAGAAGTTTGCAGGCACGCTGGATCTGCGCGAGCTTTCCGCGGAGCCGTCGCCGGAGGTGCGCCGGGCCATTTACCTGGTTGCCCAGGAGGGCATCTCGAACGCCATCCGGCATGCCGATGCCCGCCGCGTGCGCATGTCGCTTGGCGAGGAAGGCGGCCGTATTGCGCTCGAAGTGGCGGACGACGGATGCGGTTTTCGTGCGCCGGCGGACTCTGAGCGGCCGGCGCCATCGGCGAGTATCGGGTTGCGTTCCATGCGCGATCTGGCGCGCCAGCTTGGCGGCGACCTCCAGACACGGAGCACTCCCGAAAGCGCCAAATTAACCATTTCTTTTCCGGTGATCCATGAATAACCCTAAACAAACGACGGTCGTGATAGCCGAGGACCAAGCCATCATTCGCGAAGGCCTGGTGCTGGTCTGCCAGAGCCTGGACTTGCAGGTTGTCGCGCAGTGCGCCGACGGCCTGACAGCGCTGGAGACGGTTCGGTCGCTCAAGCCGGATTTCGCTCTGCTCGACCTGCAGATGCCGAAGCTTTCGGGCGTGGAGGTGGTGCGCAAGGTCCGCGAAGCCGGGATCCCCACGCGTTGCATCATCCTCACCATCAGCCGCGAGGAGAGCGCCATCCGCGGAGCCTTGAAGGCCGGCGCCGACGGCTACCTGCTGAAGGACGGGCCTCCCCGCCACCTGACCGACGCCATCAGCTACATTCGCGACGGCGGCGTGTACGTGTCGCCGCTGCTGAGGGTCGCGGGCCTGTTGCCGTCCGCCCGCGAGGCGCACGAAGACGATCCCCTGGCGCATCTCAGCCGGCGCGAGCACGATGTGTTTTTCCACCTGGTGAACGGCCTGCGCGCCAAGGAGATTGCCAATCTGCTGGATATCAGCCCCAAGACGGTGGACACCTACCGCGCCAGCCTGATGCGCAAGCTAAACATTCGCGATCTGGTGGGACTGGTCAAATTCGCCATCGAGCACAACCTGACCACTACAAAGTAGGACAGGCCTCCTGGCCTGTCGGGCTGGCCTAACAGGCTGCGGAAAAACGTTTCCTGGTGCCCCGAAGGGCCAAATTCGCTGCCCGGCCGAACCTGGAATCAACAACTTACACGGGTGAGTAAGTGCTGTTTTAGGTACTCCAGGGAGTTTTTCCGCAGCCTGCTAAGGCGTCCGAATCAAGCCGCGTTGCTCTTCCAGATCTGTTTGGTGAGCCTGAGCTCCAGTTCCGCGAACCCCTGCCGCATTTCGGCGCGCAAGG
>OCTA010000272.1_pt1 | contig 47144 bp, 43 predicted proteins | sample 1538991 | NCBI WGS metagenome assembly OCTA01 (sample SAMEA3539302, study PRJEB22396) | soil metagenome | biome: tundra; feature: field; material: soil | place: USA | collected 2010-05 | depth 0.15 m
ATGGGGATGAAGCCCGTCAAGTTCCAGTCGGAGAGCGACTTCGCGAAGAGCATCTCGACCGAGAGCAAGGTGTTCTCGGTCTACGCCGTCGGCGTCGTCAAAGGGTACAAGCGCGAGACGCGCGTCAAAATTCACACGGTCGTCGACTTCCGCGCCGCCGCGTCGCTCGCGAACCTGGCCGGGCTGGTCTCTTCGGCGGCCGCCGCGCCGGCCCCCTCGACGACGGCCACGGTGGCCGGGCAGGGGCCGAACGCCATCACGTCGGCGCTCCAGCCGAGCGTGGGCGGCCAGGTGCTCTATTACAACATCGAGTGATTCGAGGAGACGATAGACAGCATGCCGACGTGGCTGGGCATCGACATCGGGAGCACGAGCGTCAAAGCGGCGCTCGTGCGCTCTCAGTACCGGAAGCTCGCGCTCATGCGCGTCGTCAACGTCGACGTGCCGCCCGGGGGCACCGTGGTCGAGGCGGCGCGTCTGGCGGCCCTGCAGGTCCTCGAGGGGCAGCCCCACGACACGAGCTACGGAGCCAGGGCGCCCAAGTCGCCCACGGCCGACGCCATCGCCACGTCGATCGACGGGTCACGCGTGGCCATTCACCGGCTGCTCCTGCCCGAGACGGCGCAAAAGCAGCTCGCCGAGGTGCTCGCCTACGAGCTCGGGTCGCAGGTTCCGTTCGATCTGGAGACGGCGGTCTTCGACTATCGCATCCTCGACCGCACCGCCGAGCGGGACGCCGGGCGAGAGGCGGGCCAGCTGGCCCTCGTGGTCGCGGTCGCGCGGATCGACGACGTGCGGGCGCGGATCGACGTCGTGCGCGAGGCGCTCGCGCAAGAGCCGGAGCGGGTCGCCGTCGGCGCGCTGTCGCTGGGGACGCTCGTTCGCTTCGTCCCCGCGCTCACCGAGACCGACACGATCGCGATCGTCGATCTCGGCGCGAAGGCCAGCGAGGTGCTCGTCCTCGAGCGCGGTGAGGCGGTCTTCGCGCGCACCGTGTCGATCGGTACCGACGGCCTCCCCGCCACGGCGCCTCGCCTCGCGCGAGACATCCGCACGAGCTTCGCCGGGCACCGGTCGCAAGGGGGGGCGGCGCCCACGCGCGTCTATCTGTGCGGCGGGGGCGCGTTCGTCTCCGGGGCCGAAGGGTTCCTTTCCGGCGAGCTCGAGATCCCGGTGCAGCTGCTGCCCGATCCCGTGATCGATCTCATGGCGGTGGCCGGCAACGTCCACGAGCTGCCGCGCTACGCGAAGGCCATCTCGCTCGCTCTCAGCCTCGGGAGCCGCGAGGGCCTGAACCTGCGGCGGGGGCCGCTCGCCTTCGAGCGCGGGTTCGCCTGGGTTCGCGAGCGCATCCCGGTGCTCGCGGGCCTCGCCGCGGTGCTCCTCGTGAGCTTCGTCTTCAGCGGGTGGTCCCGGATCTACGAGGCGCACCGGGAGCGCGACGCGCTGACGGGCGCGCTCGCGACCGTGACCAAGGAGGTCCTCGGGACCGAAGCCACGAGCGCCCAGGAGGCGCAAGACCTGCTCTCGAAAGAGGCTGCCTTGAGCGACGAAGACCCGATGCCCCACGCCGACGGGTTCGACGTGATGACCCGCCTGTCGGAGGCCGTCCCCACGTCGATCACGCACGACATCGAGGAACTCGACCTCCAGAAGGGTCACGTCGTGGTCCGCGGCATCGCCGGGTCGATCCCCGAGTCGCAGGCCATCGCCTCGGCGCTCGCCGAGTACCCGTGCGTGAGCGACGCGAAGATCAAGAGCACGACCCAGATGGTCGGGAGCGAGCGCCAGAAGTACCTGATGGAGGTCGACCTCAAGTGCCCGGAAGACGTGAAGCCCGCGGCCAAGAAGAAGGGCGAGTCGTCGACGAACGCCGCGGCCAGCGCCTCGGGAGGGAAGTGACATGGCGAACGCGCCCATCCTCCAGATGAACGTTCGCGAGCGCAGGCTGGTGACGATGCTCGGCTTCGTGGGCGCCGCGCTCCTCGTCCTGGCGATCCCGTTCGGGCTCGAGGCGTACATCCGGTCGACCCTGAGCGACAACGACGACCTTCGCCAGGCCCTCTCCGACGTGCAAGACGCGCGCATCCGGGTGCGCGAGCGCCAGGCGAAGAAAGACGCCATCGGCCTCCGCTACGCGAAGACGGCGCCGCCGCTCGCCGGCTACCTCGAGCAGGCCGCGCGGCAGCAGAAGCTCCAGGTCACCGACTCGACGCCGCTCCCCGACGTGCCGCACGGCAAGCGCTACATGGAGCACGGGACCGACATCCACCTGAAGAAGAGCGGCATGCTCCCGCTCGCGCTCTTTCTCGAGTCGATCGAGAAGAGCGGATACCCGGTCGCCGCGACGCGCCTGAACATCCGGAGACGCACCGGCGAGCCCGACTCCTACGACGTCGAGGTCGGGCTCTCGTCGTACGATCGCGTCGAACCGCTGCCCGCCCCCGCCCCCGCAGAGAGCGCGAAGCCGTGAAAGAGCAGCTCCTCAAGTACGTGAAGTACGCCGGGCCGGTCGGGTACCCGGTCTTCTACGTGATCTGTCTGGCGGTCTTCGCGACCTTCACGTTTCCGTACCGCAAGCTCCGCGAACACCTGGTGACCTCGTTCAACGCCACGGCGCGCGCCACCAACAGTCTGCAAGAGCTGCAGATCGACGACATGGGCGGCTACTGGCTGAGCGGCATCCGCATGAGCGGCATCGCCCTCTCCTCCGGGTCGCCCGAGCCGGGCAAGCCGCTCACGAAGATCGAGATCGACCAGGCGACGGCCCGCTACTCGCTCTTGCCTCTCTTGATCGGCAACAGCGACATGAACTTCGACGCGTTCGCCTTCGGCGGCGAAGCCAGCGGCTCGTACGACATGTCGGGCAAGGACCGCTCGGTCGACGTGACCCTCGACGCGATCGACATCGGCAACGTGCAGCCGCTGGTCGATCTGCTCGGCGTGCCCCTCGCCGGCAAGCTCGCCGGGACCGTGAACCTGAAGATGCCCGAAGGCAAAGCGTCCAAGGGGACGGGCGCGGTCTCGCTGGAAATCCAGGACGCATCGGTCGGCGACGGCAAGGCCAAGATCAAGGGCACGCTCGCGCTCCCCAAGATGACGGTCGGCACGGTGACCTTCGCCGCCGAAGCGAAGGACGGCGTGCTCAAGATCACCAAGCTCGTTGCCGGCGGAAAAGACCTCGACGTGCAGGGCGATGGGAAGATCACGATGCGCGAGCTCGCGACCGACTCGCTGCTCGATGTCCAGATCCGGTTCCGGATCAACGACATCTACCGCACCAAGAGCGATCTCACGAAGACCCTCTTCGGCGCGCCCGGCTCGAACCAGCCGGCGCTGTTCGAGATGGCCGACCCGCAGATCAAGGCGTCGAAGCGCCCCGACGGCTTCTTCGCCTGGGCCTTCGGGGGACCGCTCAGTCACCCCCGCGTGTCACCCGCCGCGGGGGCCGTGACGCCCTCGAATCTGACGTTCGGGCAGCCCAAGACGCCTTAGATCTCACGCGATGGCTCGAAAATGCGGTCCGGAGAGAGCGAGATGGGCCGCAGAGGCGCAGAGGGCGCAGAGCAGAGATTGGGGTCGAAGGCTTGAGACCTGCGCGGGCGGATCCGAGCTCGCGCTAGCTGGCCACTCGAGCGGTCTCGCGCGCCGGTCGCTTGGTAAAAACCCCCTCATTCCTCTGCGCCCTCCGCGCCTCTGCGGCCAATCTCCCTCTCTCAAGTGAGCTCATCGCGACGAGGGTGCTTGCACCGAGCGACGAGGGCGCTTGCACCGAGCGACGAGGGTGCTTGCACCGAGCGACGAGGGTGCTTGCACCGACCGCAGCGGGTGCTTGTCGGCGGGCAGGCTCGCCTCCTCCGGCAGGCGACTCCGGCGCACGGTGCCGAGGCCGCGCATCGAGGCGCCCAAACCCTGCGACCACGCTACCATCGCTCAAGTGGACTTCTATTACGGCCGGGTCTCGGGGAACTCCGCGCGCGCCGCCTTCGGGTTGCACGAGGCGGGTGCGCACTTCACGCCTCACCACGTCTACACGCCGAGCGGGGAGAACCGCTCCGCGCCGTACATGGCCATCAACCCGGTGGGAACGGTGCCCGCGCTCACCGACGGCGAGCTCCGGCTCTGGGAGTCGAACGCGATCAACTGGTATGCGGCCGAGAAGCACCCGGAGGCGCGGCTCCTGCCGACTTCTCTGGCCGGGCGCGCGGCGGTGCAGCGGTGGCTCTTCTTCCAGACCGGCCACGTAAGCCCGGCCTGCGCGTCGATCTTCCGCGCGACGAACACGCGGATGCAGAAGTTCTGGAACATCCACGGCGACGTGCAGGCGCTCGAAGCCGGCCGCAAAGAGCTTACCCGCTTCCTCGCGGTCCTCGACCAGGCCCTGCACGACCGCGACTGGCTCGAGACCACGTTCTCGCTGGCCGACATCGCCTTCGCGCCGCACCTCTGGCTCGTGTCCGAGGGGGGCTACGACTTCGGGTCGACGCCCGCGGTCAGGGGCTGGCTCGATCGCCTGTGGGGCCGGGCCTGCTGGCGTAAGACCGCGGAGCTGATCTTCGGCGCCTGATCGCGACCGCTTGCCGACGCCGAGCGCAGGCGGTCAGCGGCGCTGTCGGCCCGCGAGGATTCGCTGGATGTCGCCCGCGTCGAGGGCCTTGGCGCGGCGTCGAAGGCGCTCGAGCAGCGAATCTCGCTCCGGCGCGTCCGCCGAGCTCGCGGACGGAGCCGACGGCCTGGCCAAGGGGAGCGACGGCTCGGACTGCGGCGCCGCGTCGGCCTCAAAGGCCACGACGCCCGACTCCTGGGGCGCCGGTCGCGGCATCCCGGGCAGGGTCGGCGGCGGCGGGGGCAGCGGCATGGGGTCGGGGGTCGTCGTGTCGTGCGTGGGCGGGCGCGTCGACGGCCGGCGCTGCTCGCGCAGCGCGGCCGCCCGGTCGACGAGCGCCTTCGATTTCGTGTCGAGGCGCGTGAACCGGAGGGTCAACCCGCCGAGACCCTCGAAGGCGTTCGCCTTGAAGGCGACGACCCGACCTTCGCCCCGGACCAGCACCTGCCCCGAGGCGAGGACGAGCTCGAACCGCAAGACCACGCCCTGCGGCCTCGATTGCGCACCGAGGAGCGTGATGCTCGCTCGGGTGAACGTATCGAGCTCCCTGTCGAGGAAGTCATCTTCGCTCGCGTAGGGCCGTGTAATCCGGATTGCGGCCGGGAGGGGCGGCGGGACGGGAGCGTCGGCCACGAGCGGAGGATACGTCTTCACGGACGTGGTTGGCTAGGGTTCGTCAGCGTTCGCGAGCGTTCGCGAGCGTTCGCGAGCGTTCGCTAGCGTGCACCGTGTCACCATGTTACGCGCTGCGGAAACCGATCATGGCCACCGGAAAGCGAGTCTTGATCGTCGGGTCGGGGGCGCGCGAGCACGCGCTCGCCGCGGCGATCGCGGCCTCCGGGCACGTGGTGACCGTGGCCCCGGGCAACCCCGGCACCGAGCGGATCGCCCGGAACGCGGCCGTCCGGGCCGACGACGTGCCCGGCCTGGTGGAGCTTGCGGTCGCCGAGAGGGCGGATCTGGTGGTGGTGGGCCCCGAGCTGCCGCTCATTCTCGGTCTCGTCGACGTCCTGGCCGCGCGCGGGGTGCTCGCGTTCGGTCCGTCGAAGGCCGCCGCGCGCCTCGAAGGCTCGAAGGCGTTCATGAAGCGCTTCTGCAAGCGCCACGGCATTCCCACGGCGCCGTTCGCGGTGTTCGACGACGCGGACGCCGCCGAGCGCTACGTGAGGCAAGCCTCGAGCGCGCTCGTCGTCAAGGCCGATGGACTGGCCGCCGGCAAGGGGGTCGTCGTCTCGGAGAACGCCGACGAGGCGTGCGCCGCCATCGACCGGATGATGCGCCAGGGCGAGTTCGGCGACGCCGGTCGCACCATCGTGCTCGAAGAGCGGCTCGCAGGCGAAGAAGCGAGCTTTCATGTGGTGTGCGACGGCGTCTGCGGAATCGCGCTCGCCCCCGCCCAGGACCACAAGCGCATCGGCGACGGCGACAGCGGCCCGAACACCGGCGGGATGGGCGCCTACGCGCCCGCGCCGATCGTGACACCGGCGGTGCACGAGCGCGTCATGCGCGAGATCGTGGAGCCCACGCTCGCCGGAATGGCCGCAGACGGCTCGCCGCTCCGGGGCGTTCTCTTCGTGGGCCTCATGATCGATCGCGGCGTCCCGCAGGTGCTCGAATACAACATCCGCTTTGGCGACCCCGAGACCACGGTCCTGGTTCCGACCTACGCTGGCGACTGGTTCGAGCTCCTCGACTGCGCGGCGCGTGGCGCGTTGCGCGAGTTGCCCGAGACGCCCGCGGCCCGACCGAGGCGGGTCGCTCTCTCGATCGTGATGGCCGCGGCGGGATATCCGGGCAAGGTCCGCACGGGCGACCGCATCGAGGGCCTCGACGCTAGGCTGGCTCCCGGCGCGTTCATTTATCACGCGGGGACCGCGCGCGGCCGCCCGGCGGGCGCGAACGAAGACGCCGTCGTGACCAGCGGCGGCCGCGTGCTCGCGGTCGGTGCGAGCGCCGAGACGCTCGAAGATGCGGCCCGCGTCGCCTATGAGCTCGTCGCCCGGATCCGCTGGGACGGAGAGCACCACCGCCGCGATATCGGCGGGCGAGCGCTCTCGCGCGCGCCGAGCCCGCCGAGTACGCCGAGCCCGCCGAGTACGCCGAGCCCGCCGAGTACGCCGAGTACGCCGAGTACGCCGAGTACGCCGAGTACGCCGAGTACCTGAGCGCCGCACCACCGCCCGCGAATGCGCGCGCGTTTGCGCGCCGAGGATACACACATCATGGCCGAGATCGCCCCCCTCACCCCGCTCCGTTACGACCTCGCGCGCCTGAAGGGCGGCCTGGGCGCCGTCGTCGCGCCTCCGTACGACGTCATCTCTCCGGAGCAGCGCGCCGACCTCGCGGCGCGGGATCCGCACAACATCGTTCGCCTCATCTTGCCGCAGAGCCACGACGGCGCCGAAGGCGACGCGAAGTACGGGAGCGCCGCCGAGCTCTTCACGCGATGGCGAGCCGAAGGCGCGCTGGTCCGCGACGAAGAGCCGGCATTCTACCGTTGCGACCAGACGTTTCGCGCGCCGGGTCAGGCCGGCAAACACGACGGTGGCGACGGCGGACCGCCCATCCGCAGGCGCGGCTTCCTCGCGCTCGTGCGCTTAGCGCCGTTCTCCGACCGCATCGTCTTGCCGCACGAGCGCACGCTCTCCGGGCCCAAAGAAGATCGCCTCAAGCTGTTCCGGGCGACGCGCGCGAACCTGAGCCCCGGCTTCATGCTCTACCGCGACGCTCGAGGCGCGCTCGACGCGCCGCTGGCCACGGGCGAGACCTTCGCCGAGTTCTCGACGTCCGACGGCGTGCACCACGCGCTCGCGAAGGTGCGCGGTCCGGCCGCGATGCGCGCCATCGTCGAGGGGGTCGCGGCGTCGACGCTGCTGATCGCCGACGGGCATCACCGCTACGAGACCGCTGTGCGTTACTCCCAGGAAGCGGCCGCGTCGGCCGGAGCGAGCGCGCACGCCCGCGGCGAGCACCTTTACTTCATGACGTTCCTGGTCAACGGCGACGACCCGAACCTGGTCGTCTTCCCGACGCACCGCCACGTGCATTCGCTCCCAGCGTTCTCGTTCGACGACCTCACGGCGCGCGCCCGCGCCGCGTTCAGCGTCGAGGAACTCCCGACCGGAGCGGGCGCAGCCGCCATTCTCGAGCGTGTTCGTGCCGCGGGAGCCGCGGGAGCCGCGGGAGCCGCGGGACAGGGGTCGCCCAGCATGGCGGCCGCAGCGGGCGACGGACGCGTGGCCCTTCTGACGCTCCGGGGCGACGTGGATCTGGCGGCGCATCCCACCCTCGGCAGGCAACCGCCCGTGCTGCGCAGGACCGACGTCGCTTTGCTCCACGCCGGCATCCTCGAAAGCGTCCTCGGCATCACGCCGGAGGCCCAGGCCGCAAAGACCAACCTCTGGTACCCGCAAGACGCGGTTCAGTCGCTGGCCGACGTTCGCGCCGGGCGCGGGCAGGTGCTCTTTCTCATGAACGCCACGCCGGTGGCGCAGGTTCGAGAGATCGCCGAGGCCGGCGAAGTCATGCCGCAGAAGAGCACATTTTTCTACCCCAAGGTGCTCACGGGACTGGCGGTGCACACGCTCGAGCCGGGTCGCGCCGTGCCTCTCGTCGAGGCCTGAAACTCTCGCCCCCGAGTGCGTAGTAGCGCGGTAGAGGACGCGTGATTAGGATCGCAATAACGGGGCCGAAGCTCCTTCGGCCGCCGGCGCGTGCAAGGTCGTGCCATTCTCATTCAAATCCGCTCTCCGGGCCGGTCTGGCCGCCGGTCTCGGTCCGACCTCGCGCGGCGAGGAACGCAGTACTTCACGCGTGCATCTTTGGCCTTTGCGGCCTATTCGTTTTCTACTGAGCCCACGCGCCGCGGGGCGCGGCTCTTTTCGCGAGAGGTAAACCGAGATCATGTCGGACAAGAAGCAGACGCCGGGTGAGCGTGCGCGGCAGGAAGACGAGCCGATCCAGTTCGGAGACGAGCTCCCGGTCCTCCCCATCCGCAACGCGGTTCTGTTCCCTGGCGCCGTCGCGCCCTTCGACGTGGGCCGCGAGAAATCGGTCGCGCTCGTCGAAGACGTCGACAACCTGAAGTCGCCCGTCATCGCCATCTTCGCCCAGCGCGATCCGTCGACCGACGATCCCGGGCGCGAAGACCTGCATCAGGTCGGGTGCGCGGCGCGCGTCCTGAAGGCGCTGAAGCACAGCTCGGGAAACTACTCGCTCATCCTCCAGGGCCTCGAACGAATCCGGCTCGACGAGATCACGCAGTCGGGTCCCTACCTGAAGGCCAAGGTCGCTCGCCTCAACGAGACCAACTCGGGCGACGACGAGGCCGAGGCGCTGAGCATGAGCCTTCGCGACATCGCGAAGCAGGTCATTCAATTGATGCCCGAGCTCCCGCGCGAGGCGGGCTCGCTCATCGATTCGATCCAGGCCCCGGGAGCGCTCGCCGACCTCGTGGCGGCGAACCTCGACGCGCCGGTCGACGAGAAGGCCGGCCTCCTCGAAGCGCTCGACGTGAAGGATCGCATCCGCAAGGTGCTCAAGCTGCTGACGCGCCAGCTCGAGATCTTGAAGATGCGCGAGCGCATCAACTCGCAAATCAAAGAGGAGATGGGCAAAAACCAGCGCGAATACGTGCTTCGCCAGCAGCTCAAGGCAATCAAAGAAGAGCTGGGCGAAGACGACGGCGATCAGGGCGATCTCGACGGGCTCGAAGAGCGCATCGCGAAGACGAACCTGCCGCAAGAGGCCGAGCAGGTCGCCAAGAAGCAGCTCAAGCGGCTCCGCAACATGCAGGTGGGGAGCGCCGAGTACACCGTGGTGCGCACGTACCTCGACTGGATCCTGGACCTGCCCTGGCACAACCAGACGCCGGACAACATGGACATCGGCGCCGTGCGCAAGGTCCTCGACGAGGATCACTACGGCCTCGAGAAGGTCAAGAAGCGCATCCTCGAGTACCTCGCCGTCCGCAAGCTGAAGAAGGACAAGAAGGGTCCCATCCTCTGCCTCATCGGGCCGCCTGGCGTCGGAAAGACGTCGCTCGGCCGGAGTATCGCCCGGTCGCTCGGCCGCAAATTCGTGCGCATCTCGCTCGGCGGCGTACACGACGAAGCGGCGATCCGCGGCCACCGGCGCACGTACGTCGGCGCTCTGCCCGGTCAGATCATCCAGGGCATGAAAAAGGGCGCGACCGTGAACCCCGTCTTCATGATGGACGAGGTCGACAAGATCGGTCACGATTTCCGCGGCGATCCTGCCGCCGCGCTCCTCGAGGTCCTCGACCCCGAGCAGAACAACACGTTCGCCGACCACTACCTCGAGATTCCCTACGATCTGTCGAACGTCATGTTCGTCGCCACGGCGAACATCGCCGACCCGATCCCGGCGCCGCTCCGCGACCGCATGGAGATCCTCGAGATCCCCGGCTACACGCGCCGCGAGAAGCTCGCCATCGCCCGGCGGCACCTCATCCCGAAGCAGCTCGAAGAGCACGGGATCACCAAGGAGCAGCTCGACATCACCGACAAGGCGGTCGACCTCGTCATCGACTTCTACACGCGCGAGGCCGGCGTTCGAACGCTCGAGCGGCAGATCGCGAGCATCATCCGCGGCGTGGCGGTCAAGATCGCCGAAGGCGACACGACGCCGCGAAGGGTCGACGACGAAGACCAGGTGCGCGAGTTCCTCGGTCCGCAGAAGTACACGAGCGAGGTCGCCGAGCGCACCGAAGAAGCGGGGGTCGCAACCGGCCTCGCGTGGACGAGCGTCGGCGGCGAGATCCTGTTCATCGAGGCGACGCGCATGTACGGCACCGGGAAGCTCCAGCTCACGGGCCAGCTCGGCGACGTCATGAAGGAGTCGGCGCAGGCGGCGCTCTCGTACGTCCGGACCAACGCCGAGCGGTACGGCATCTCCAGGGACTTCCTCGAGAAGAGCGACATTCACATTCACATCCCCGCCGGAGGCATGCCCAAAGACGGGCCCAGCGCCGGCGTCACGATGTTCACCGCGCTCGTCTCGATGTTGACCGGCATCCGGGTCCGGCACGACGTGGCCATGACCGGCGAGATCACGCTGCGCGGTCGGGTGCTCCCGATCGGCGGCCTCAAGGAGAAGGTCCTGGCGGCGCACCGGGCGGGGATCAAGCGGGTCCTCGTTCCCGAGCGCAACAAGGCCGACCTCGACGAAGTGCCGGCCGAGGTGAAGAACGATCTCGAGTTCGTGTTCGTCAGCAAGATGGACCAGGTCCTCGAAGCGGCCCTCGAAGAGATGCCGAAGCCCAAGCCGGTCGAAGAAAAGCCCGCCCAGCCCACTCCCGCTAACTAGATCAAGCGTCGGCGTCGCGGAACGAGCCCGTCTCGACGCTCGCCGTGCTCAACGCACAGGAAGTGCGTTTCCGCGCGGCGACCGCCGAGCCGGCCCCGTTCCGCCTAGCCGACGCTTGATCTAGTACCTCGACACAGAGGATCGGATGGTCGATTGTTCGGGCCGCGGCCGGCGCGCGTCCCTGACGCCGAGGAGGCGAGCCCTGGGGGGACCGCGGTCGCCCCTGAGGGGAGCGGATCGACGCGTTGGCGACAGGCGGCTGGGCCTGAGCCCCAGGGATTGGCACGGGAGCGAGATGCGCGGGCGCGCGACGGACAAGGATCGACGCGTCGGCCGCCCGCGCCGGGTCCCGAGGGCCAGGGACCGCGTCATCCACGGGACGCCTGGAGCCCCGCGCGTCGGGAGGGCGCGGCTCTGCGAGGCGCGGGCGGACCCGCGTGGGACGCGCGCGCCCGCGTGCGAGCCGAGCCGGTTCGTAGAAGACGTGGACGAGGACGCCCGCCTCGGCGGGCCCCCGGCGTCAGCGACCGCGCGCGGACCGGGGGACCTTCGCCGACGAATTTGTCCGAATCGGGGTCGGGCAGGCCCGGCAGGGCGCAACGCCCGTGTAGTAGACTCCGCCGCGATGAATCCGATCCGGATTGGCCTTCTCGGTTGCGGAACCGTGGGCGGCGGCGTCGTGCAGCTCCTTCGCGCGAACGCCGACTATCTGGCCCAGAGCGTCGGCGCCCCTCTCGAAGTCGTGAGCGTCCTGATCCGCGACACCGAGAAGGAGCGGGTGCCTGATCTCGACCGCGCGCGCCTCACCACGGACCCCGAAGCCGTGCTCGGCGACCCGTCGATCGACGTCTTCGTCGAGGTCATGGGCGGCGTGAATCCAGCGCGAGGGTACGTGGAGCGGGCGATCGACACCCGCCGCAGCGTCGTGACGGCGAACAAGATGCTCCTCGCGATGCACGGCGCGGCCTTGGTCGAGCGCGCGGTCTCCAAGGGGGTCGACCTCGCCTTCGAGGGGTCGGTCGGGGGAGGGATCCCCGTCGTCCGGGTCCTGCGCGAGGCGCTCGCAAGCGACTGGATCGTCAGCCTCGAGGGGATCGTGAACGGCACGTGCAACTACGTCTTGACGCGCATGCGCACCGACGGCCTCGGCTTCGACGAAGCGGTTCGCGAGGCGCAGGCCAAGGGGTACGCCGAGGCCGATCCCGGCCTCGACGTCGACGGTCACGATGCCGCTCACAAGCTGGTCGTGCTGGCGATGCTCGCGTTCGGGGCGCGCGTCGAGGCGGGACGCGTACCGACCGAGGGGATCCGCGCCATCGAGCCCATCGACCATCGCTTCGCGGAGCGGTTCGGGTTCGTGATCAAGCACCTCGCGATCGGGCGCGATCGCGGCGAAGGCGTCGAGCTTCGAGTGCATCCGGCCCTGGTTCGTCGCGACACGCAGCTGGCGAACGTGAACGGTGTCCTCAATGCCATCGCGCTTGAAGGCCGGGCGCTCGGGCCGACCTTGCTCTCGGGGCGAGGCGCCGGCGATCTACCGACCGCGGTCAGCGTCGTGGCCGACGTCCTCGACGTGGCGCGCGCGCGACGCAACGGGTTCGCCGGTCTCGCGACGCGCGGCATCCAGGTGAAAGAACGTCCGCTCACGAGCCTCGACGACGTGCGCGGTCGCTACTACCTCCGGTTTCAGGTGCACGACCGGCCGGGCGTGCTTGCCCAGCTCGCGGGTGCCCTCGGCGATGCCGGCGTCTCGATCGAGCAGATGGTGCAGGAGGGCGGAGGCGGCGGCACCGGCCAGCCCGTCCAGATCGTGCTCCTCACGCACGAGACGCTCGAGCGCGACGTGCGTCGCGCCCTCGAAGCGATCGCGGTGAGCTCCGTTGCCGCCAGCGTCCCGAGGTTGCTCCGCATCCAGGAATGACCCCGCGCTGCCTCTGTTGCTCCTAGAGATCCACCTGCTCGACTTCGCTCACCGCGTCTCCCAGGAAGCGCGACGCGGTCTCGCGGAACGCGCCGGGTACGTCCGTGACCAGGAGGTGCACGCTCCGCATCTCGCCCGAGCCATGCCGCGCCAGATCGCGCGTCTCGAGGAAGGTCTTCACCTCGTGCGCGGTGGCTCGCGCGCTGTCGACGATGGCGACGTCGGGCCCGATTCTCCGGTGGACCTCGCCTTCGATGAGCTCCCGGAGAATCGGGTAGTGCGTGCAGCCGAGGACGATGACGTCGACCTGGGCCAGAGCGAGCGGCTCGATGTACCGGCGGACGGCGAGCCTGGGCACTTCGCCCGTCGTCCACCCCTCTTCGGCGAGCGGGACGAGCAGCGGCGCCGCCTGCCCCACGACTTCGGCCCGGGTGGAGAGCTGCGCGATCGCGCGCGGGTAGGCGCCCGAAGCGATGGTGCCCGCGGTCGCGAGGATGCCGATGCGGCCCGTGCGCGTCGCGGCGACGGCGGCCCGGGCGCCCGGGTCGACCACCCCGAGCACCGGGATGTCGAGCTCGATGCGCAGTCTCTCGGGGGCGACCGTCGCGCTGACGGTGTTGCACGCGACGACGAGCGCTTTGACTCCACGGTCGACCAGGTGGCGCGCGCACGAGAGCGCGTACCTCACCACGGTCGCGGCGCCCTTCGTGCCGTAGGGGACCCGCGCCGTGTCGCCGAGGTAGACGATGCTCTCGTTCGGCAACGCCTCTCGCAGCGCGCGTACCACGGTGAGACCGCCGAGGCCCGAATCGAAGACGCCGAGCGGGAGGTCTCGTCGGGCGGAGGACGACGAGCCGCTCACGCGCGCGCCCGCTCGGCGTCGGCCGCCATGATCACCCGCTCGAGGACGGCCATGCGCACCGCGACGCCGGCCTCGACCTGATCGAGGATCACGCTCTGCCTGCCGTCGGCCACGCGGGGGTCGATCTCGACGCCTCGGTTGATGGGGCCCGGGTGCATGACGATCGCGTCGGGCTTCGCGTACGCGAGCACCCTCGTGTTCAGCCCGAAGGTACGGGCGTACTCGCGGGTGCTGGCAATGGTCGCGCCCGCGAGGCGCTCGGTCTGAATGCGGAGCATCATGACCACATCGGCCCCTTCGAGGGCAGGCTCGATCTTCTCGAACGCCCTCACGGTGGGGCCGAGCGCTTCGGGCTGGCGCGGCATCAGCGTGCGCGGCGCGCACAGACGAACTTCGGCGCCGAGCGCGCCGAGCAGGAGGGCGTTTGAGCGCGCGACGCGGGAGTGCAGCACGTCGCCGCAAATGGTGACGACGAGACCTTCGAGACCGCCCTTCCTCCGGCGTATGGTGAACGCGTCGAGCAGGGCCTGGGTCGGGTGTTCGTGCGCTCCGTCACCGGCGTTCACGATGGACGTTCGCGTGGACGAGGCGACGAAGTGAGGGGCGCCCGACGCGGCGTGTCGCAGGACGAGCGCGTCGGCGCGCAGGGCCTCGAGGTTTCGCACGGTGTCGAGCAGGGTCTCGCCCTTGGTCACGCTCGACGTCTGGAGCGCGATGTTGACGACGTCGGCGCCGAGGCGCTTGCCCGCGACCTCGAACGACGTGCGCGTTCGCGTGGACGACTCGAAGAACACGTTCACGATCGTGCGGCCGTGAAGCACGCGCGCGTCGACGCGCTTCATGTCGAACCAGCGCTCGGCCCCGTCGAGGACATCGAGGATGTCTTCGCGAGAGAGCTCGGCGATGCCCAGAAGATGCCGGTGAGTCCACGCCATCGCGGCGCGAAGCCTAGCTCAGGTGAGGGGCCAGCGGCGGCGCAGCCGTCCGCGTCCTGGCCTAATTGAGGTGGCGCTTGTCTTTCGGCGGCGTGCGCTTCTTCAGGACCTCGTCGAGGCCGCCGGGGACGACACGAAGGGGAGGAGCGCCCGAGCGCGGCCGGCGCACGGGCTTGCGGGCGAGGATGTCCTCGACGTGCACGTTGGTTGACTTGCGGCGCAGGAGCGCGAGGCGGACATGGAGCCACGCTGTGCGGGCGAGCGATGGGGAGCCCCCGAAGAGGAGGCCCACGATGAGGCCCCCGAACGGCGCGACGACGCCCTCGGGCATGCCCGCGGGATACACGAGGTCGAGGACGCAGAACCCGATCGTGATCCACAAGAGCACGCGCCCCCGGACCGGCAGGACCATGAACAGCTGGACGGTCGAATCGGAGTACTCGCGCGCCCACGCGATCGCGATCGCCGTGATGGCGGCGGCGGGCCCGAAGACGTAGAGCGGGTGGAATCGCTCGGGCGCGGCGTCGCCCATGGCCCGCCCGATGAGAACGGTCGTCAGGTTGCCGACGACGACGGACACGCCCAAAAAGCGCAGGAAACGCCAGGCGCCCCAGCGCTTCTCGAGCGGCGCGCCCAGGAAGTAGAGCCCCAGCAGGGCAAACATCAGGTGACCCCAGCTCGCCGGGTTCGTGAGCAGGCCAGACGTCAGGAGCCGCCACGGCTGCGAAAACGGATGCCGCGGCTCGTAGACGAGCCAGGCGAACACATTGTCGGCGCCTTGTGCCCACGTCGTCATCAGTGCGGTGACGATCCCGAGCGCGCCCATGGCGATCAAGACGGCCCACAAGGCTCGACCTGGCCGAGGAAAAGCAACGGAGAGCTGCCGGCCATCCATTGTACGTAACTCTAGTGGCGCGCCCTCGGCGCCGCCAGGGCGCCGGCTAGCCTCCGCTGCCCGCCGCGTCGTTCGGCGTCGAATCGGCGTCCGCTGGGCTTGTACCTGCATCGCTGGCATCGCTGGCACCGCTGTCGGGCGGGCTGTTCGCGTCGACGTTCGCGTCCACGCTCGCGTCGGGTGCCGACGGTCCCGCGTCGCCGGCGTCGTCGATCGAGGCGTCAGGCGGCGGGCCGACCATCCCGGCGACCCTTTCGAGAGGGCCGCACGTCGCGACCACGGGCGCGCCGGCTTGCTGCGTCCCGATGCAGGTCGTCGTCCATGTGGCGTAGGCGAGCTGGGTGGTCAGCGTCGTCGGGACGGCCGGACAGGACGCGTCGTCCACGGAGTCAGCCGCGCATCCGAGTCTCACCGGGAGCCCGGAACGGGCATACGCCGCGGCCGTATAGGCATAGATCGTGAGAGCGAACGTCGCGCCGTCGTCGGTCTGCAGATTCTCGAAGACGCCATCGGCGAAACAATCGAACACGTTCCACAGTGGCGTGAACGGTTTCGACGTCGGCGCCGCGGTGCCCCCGCCGTCTTGTGGCGCTACCGTGAGCACCGCCGCGTACCGGTAAATCTGGTCGAGGCCCCCGTTGGCGGTGCCGCACCCGTGGCCAGCCACGAGGCTCTCCGAGCGGATGATGAGCCCGGTGATCGGCGTGTAGAGCAGGGTCGTCGAGGTCGACGTGCACGCGCCGCCGCTCGCGACCGCGACGACCGCCGTGACCACCGCGACCGCGGAGGTGATTGTGCGGACGTTAGCGCGCAGACGCGACACTAGGGACACTAAGGACACGCGGGCAGCATTTACCCGCGATCGCGCGCTACTTCAACTGCGGTGCCGAAGGCCCCGCGTGACGCTCGGTGTGACGCGCCGTGATGCGCTCGACGGTCCGCGTTGTCATCGTCCCGTCGACGACCTCGTGATCGGCCAGGAGGGCCTTGTGGAACTCGATGTTGGTCCGGATGCCCCCGACGATGAACTCGTCGAGCGCGCGCCGCATTCGCGCGATGGCCTCGGGCCGCGTCTTGGCGTGGACGATGACCTTCGCCAGGAGAGAGTCGTAGTCGGCGGGGACACGCCAGCCCCCGTACACCCCGGAATCGACGCGGACGCCGGCGCCGCCGGGAGGGTTGTACTCCGTGATGAGGCCGGGCCACGGCGCGAAGGTCTTCGGATCTTCCGCGTTGATGCGGCACTCGATCGCGTGACCGCGGAAGCTCCAGCTCCGCGTGTCGGGGAGGTCGAGCTTCTCGCCCGCCGCGGCCCGGACCTGCAGGGCGACGAGGTCGAGCCCGGTCACCATCTCGGTGACCGGATGTTCGACCTGCACGCGCGTGTTCATCTCGAGAAAGTAGAGATCCTTCCGCTCGTCCATCAGGAACTCGAGCGTCCCCAGCGACGTGTACCCCGTCTCGAGCACGGCCCTTCGAATGACCTCGCCCATCTCCAGGCGCTTCTCGGCCGTCATCGCCGGGCTCGGCGCCTCTTCGATGAGCTTCTGGTGGCGGCGCTGGAGCGAACATTCGCGCTCGCCCAACGTCCACACGCCTCCGTGCTTGTCGGCGAGCACTTGAAACTCGATGTGACGCGGCCGCTCGACGTACTTCTCGCAGAAGATGTCCGGGTTCTTGAAGCCCGACTCCGCCTCGCGCCGCGCGCTCGCGAAGGCGTCGGCCATCTCGGCGTCGGCGCGGACGATGCGCATTCCCCGGCCGCCGCCGCCCCCGCTCGCCTTGAGGATGATCGGATAGCCGATGCGCTTCGCCTCGCGCGTCGCGTGCTCGGCGTCTTCGAGGACGCCGCTTCCGGTCAACAGCGGAAGCCCGAACCGCGCCGCGTTGGCGCGGGCCCGCACCTTGTCGCCCCAGGCGCGCATCGCCTCGGGCGTCGGTCCGATGAAGGTGATCCCGCACTTCTCGCAGATGCGGGCGAACTCTGCGTTCTCCGACAGGAAGCCGTACCCGGGGTGGATGGCGTCGGCCCCCGTGATCTCGGCCGCGCTGATGAGCGCCGGGACGTTCAGGTAGCTCTTGCTGGCGGGCGCCGGACCGATGCACACGGCCTCGTCGGCGAAGCGAACGTGCAGGGCGCGCGCGTCGACGTCGGAGTGCACCGCCACGGTCTTCACGTCGAGCTCGCGGCAAGCCCTCAGGACGCGGAGCGCGATCTCGCCGCGGTTCGCGATCAGGATCTTTCTGAACATCGCACCATCCGTCGGCCGTACACCCGCCGGTCACGCGTTCGCTCACCCCATGTGTCGCGCACGCTGGGCTCTACGCCTTCTTGATCCGAAAGAGCTTCTGACCGTATTCCACGCTCTTGCCGTTCTGCGCGAACACTTCGGTCACGGTGCCCGAGCATTCGGCCTCGATCTCGTTCATCAGCTTCATCGCTTCGATGATGCAGAGCGTCTGCCCCGGGCGGACCACCGACCCCACCTGCACGAACGGCGGCGCGTCGGGGGTGGGCGAACAGTAGTAGCTTCCGACGAAGGGGCTCGTGACGTCGAGGTAGTCAGTCGAAGGCGGCGCGCCGGCGCTCGGACCCGGCGCCGCACCCGCCTCGACGAGCGCCTGGCCGGCAGCCATTGCGGCGGCCGTTACGTGTGTGCCCTTTGCTCCGCGCGCCACGCGCAGCCGGACCCCGCCTTCTTCGTGCTCGAACTCGGCGATGTCCTTCGCGGCAAGGAGATCGAAGAGCGCGCTCAGCTGGTCGAGATCGAGGCTCATGCGAATGGCCGCACACTATGCCCGAAGCGCCCGCGCTGGGAAGCGGTCCACGCGCCGCCCCGCACGCTGCCCCACGGGCTGCCCCACGCGCCGCGGGGGGCGGGAAATCGGTTACGCATGCGAACGGCGGCGCGCGAGCACTCGCACGAGCCCTTCGAGTGCGAGTTCGTAGCTATCGCCGCCGAAGCCCGAGACGCGGCCGACGCACGCCTTGGCGATGCGCGATCGCCGGCGAAACGGCTCGCGCGCGTCGGGGTTCGAGAGGTGAACTTCGATACAAGGCAGGGCGACCGCGGACAGCGCGTCGAGGATCGCTATCGACGTGTGCGTGTACGCGCCGGGGTTCAAGATCAATCCAGTGACGCCGTGACCCGGGGCCTCGCCGATCCAGTCGACGATCGTGCCCTCGTGGTTCGTCTGGCGCGCGTCGATCGTGACGCCGAGTGCGTCCGCGCGCTTCTCGAGGCGCGCGTGGATCTCGGCCAGAGACTCGCGCCCGTAGACGTCCGGCTCGCGCATGCCCAGGAGCTGGAGGTTGGGGCCAGAAATGCAGCGAATGTGCGTGGGGCTCATGCTTGCCGTTCATGCTTGCGAGCGGCCCGGCGCTCTGGCGCGAATCACGCGCTCGGGCGGGACATCCTCGACACGACGTTGCCTGCTCGAGAAATCACTCGAGCTCGGCGAGGAGCGCCGGTGCCGCGGTGCGCATCAGGTATCGGCCCTTGCCGAGGTTCCCGTCGGGCCGGAGCGCGATGGCCAGAAAATAGTTGTCGTTGAGCGTTCGAATGAGCGTGATGATCTTGTCGGTCCCGATCGCGACTTCGCTCGTCTCGCCCGCTTCGAGCGATTCGGCGGCGCGCTTGATCGAGGAGAGAACGACCCCGAACTCGATTCCGACGGTGGTGATGTCGAACGCGGCGTCGGCTCGCGCGTACGAGTCCACCGCGATCCCTTCGGAGTCCATGATGAGGCCGGCCACGCCGCCCTCGGTCTTGTCGACGATCTCGCGGAGTGCGTTCTGGAACATGGCTCTTCGTCTCGAGGCTATGAGGCCAATGCGCCCGAGGTCAAGGAACGGTTCTCGCTTTGTCCCCTCGGTTGGGCAGCAGTTGGGCAGTGGTTGGGGGCAGTGGTTGGGGGCAGTGGTTGGGGCAGTGGTTGGGGGCAGTGGTTGGGGGCAGTGGTTGGGCAGTGGTTGGCGGTCTCGGCGCGGCGCGAGGTGGCAAGCGCGAAGTCAGGCCTTGTGAGTGTGCGTGCGTCGCGATAGCGTTACGCCCCTCGGTTACTAGCCGTTGCGGCCGAGATCCAGTCGAACCATGCGCGCACGAGCCGGGGATCCACCCCGCACGATGGCCCAAAAGATCCTTTCCGCGAGGTCTGGCGAATTGACGTTCGCCGGGGGCCACGCGGAGGGCATGGTCCGGGCCGAGGTGGATCAAATCGTCCTCGCGCGCGCGCCCGCCCGGGCCCTGGCCGCTGCGCTGGCGGCGGGCCTCAAGAAGCCATCGGCCGAAGTGGCGATCGCCTACGACACGCGGTGCATCGCCAGCCGGCCCGCCCGCGGAGTCGACGAGACGTCCACGCGTGCGTCGTCGGCCGAGCTCCTGTCCCACGGCATCCTGGTCGCGCGCGCCGGCGTCGGCTTTCCGGGCCCGGTGCACATCGAGCGCTTCGCTAGCCCGGCGCGCCTTTGCATCACCGACGATCCGCGGCTCGCGAGCGTGGGCGGCATCGGGATGCTCGCGCTGGTCGTGCCCACGGCGTCTCTCGGGCAGGCGCTGGCGCACGGGTCGGTGCTCGTTCGCCCTCCCGTCAGCGTTCAGGTCTTGCTGAGCGGCCGGCTCCGGCCCTTCGTGTGCGCGCGCGACGTCGCGCTCGAGCTCGTTCGCCGCGGCCTCGGCGACGTCGTTCGCCGGGTCGAAGAGTCGCGCGGGGCGCCGGTCGTCCTCGAATTCGCCGGACCGAGCGCCCGCCTGCTGTCGGTCGGTGAGCGCAGCGTGATGGCGGCGCTCGCACCCCAGGTGGGCGCGGCCGCGGCGCTCTTTCTGAGCGACGAACGCACCGAGGTGTTCCTCCGCGACCAGCGCCGATCGAAGGCTCATCGCGCGCTGGTGCCCGACGCGGGCGCCCCTTGCGAAGAGGTCGTCAACGTCGATCTGGGCGCCGTCGACCCGCTCCTCCTCGACGAATCGGGGCAGGTCCGCATCGTTCGCGACCTCGCCGGACAGACCGTGAGTCAGGCGCTGCTCGGCGGCGACGGGGGAGCGACGCTCCGCGATCTGGTCGCTGCGGCGACCCTCCTCAAGAGCAAGCGGGTCCCGTCCCGGCTCGACTTTCTGCTCGCGGCGCCCTCGCGCCAGATGCTCGAAGTGCTCGCGTCGACGGGCGCGTTGACGGACCTCATCGCGACGGGCGCGCGGCTCGTCGAGCCCGACGCGCGCGTCGTGTCGGGCGAGCTGTACGCGCCGCCTGCGGGCGGAGTCGCGATGCGAACGTGCGACCCCGAGCCGCACGTCGCGGGTCGCCGATCGCCGATCGTGGCCTCGGCCGAGACGCTTGCGTACGCGGTGGCCACGGGTGAAGTCGGTGATCCTCGCACCTTCAAGCGGCCGGTTCGCGTCACCGTGCCGCGCGCGCTCCCCACCGACGACGTGCTCATCGCCCGCAAGGCCATGCGCGGCGAGACGTCACACGCTCGTAGCCCGAAGCGCGAAGAGGGGCACGCCCACGCGGCTCCCCCTCTTTCCGTGCAACCGTGGACCGCGGCGCAGACGCTCCTGCTCGTCGAGGGGACTACCCTCGCCGGGTCCGATCTCGGCGAGCCGAGCGCCGAGTCGAGGAACGACAAGAGCGACACCAAGAAGCCGCGAGTCGCCGTACTCTGCAGCTCCCTCGACGAGGTTCGCGAGGTCGCCGGGCGCGCCGTCGAAATGGCGCCCCATGTGGGAGCGGTCCTCGCGGCCTACATTCCGAGCGCCCTGGTCGCGCTTCTCAGCGCCGCGGGCATCGTGGCCATCCGCCTCGATCCAGCGGCCGCCAAGGGCCTCCGAGGCCAGAAGACCCTCGCGCTACCGGCTCCGTCGCAGTGGCCGGAGCGGGGCGCGGCCACGATCGCCGTGGGCCTGGCCAAGCTTCCCCTGACCTGGCTGGCCCTTGGCGCCGAGCGAGCCTGGGCGACCGGCAACGCGATCGAAGCGGGCGTGGCCGCGGCGAGTGGCCGGGACGGGCGTCTGCGTTCGAGCGAAGGTCGTTGATCGCCTCGTGACCGCCCCCCCAGGTTCTGGCATTCTTCGTCAGCGTGTCAAAGGGTAAGCTCACCCGGCAAGAACTCGGATGGCTGCTGACGCAGGAGGCTCAGGGGGCCGCCGAGCGACTTCGAAAGGGCGTGTCTGCCCTGACGATGCAAGAGCCGCCGGGCGTCGCGGCCAGCGGCGGCCGCGGCATCGACGTGGTCGACGTACGAGGCGTCGACGAGACTCTCTCCGCGCTCGACGACGCGATGCGCATGCTCTCGACGCTGCACTCCCATCCGGTCAGCGTGCGCGGTCGCCGCGGACGCATCGACCTGGCATCGCTTCTCTGGGAGGTGGTCCCCGAGGCGCGCGTCTCGATCGAACCGGGCAGCGGCACCGAAGTCTTCGGCGACGAGTCCGAGCTGCGGAGAATGCTCCACGTCGTGCTTGGCCACGGCAGCGGCAGCGGCAGCGCGGTGTCGATCCGGCGCGAGGGCGACGAGGTCGTGGTGGCGGTCGTCCTCGGGCCCGACAGCTCGGCCACCGCCGATACCGAGCGCGCCTGGCTCTCGCGAATGGCGGTTCGCTACGGCGGCCGCTACGAGCTCGAAGGCGGAACGGAGATCCTGGCGCTCCCCGCCGACGGCACCGAGGCGCGCGACGACGTCGCCAAGCTCCGCAAGGAGCTCGACGAAGCGCGCAAGCAAGGCGAGGCCTACGCTCGCGAGCTCGCCGCGGTGTGGGCGTCGAGCGACGAAGCCCCGAGCTCGTCGAGCTACCCGCCTCCGCAAACGGCGTCCGTCGAGCGATACGCGTCGATGGCGCGGCTCGCGGGCGGCGTCGCGGCGACCCTTCGATCGATCCTCTCGCCGGTCGGTCGCGATCTGGCGGAGCTGAAGGCGGCGGCCTCTCCGCGACGAAGCTCGCCGGATCTGTCGGCGGTCTCGCGCGGCGATCTCGAAGAGCGGCTCGAGGCCATCCGTCGAAAGCTCCTCGTCGTTCAGGACTTCGTGGCCGAGCTCGCGACGATCGGAGAAGCGGGCACCGAGGAGCCGATGCGCGCCGTCGACCTCGTCGAAGTCGCGCGCGCGCAGGCCCGTCTCGTCGAATCGCGCGCGACGCGAGGAGGGGTGACGCTCGAGATTCAGGCCGGATCGGCGGCGCCGACCCACGCCTTCGTGCACGTGGCGCCGCGCGCGGCGGGCCTGCTCGTCCGCGAACTCCTGGCGCACGCGATCGCGGCCTCGGGCAGGGGCTCCGCGGTGGCCGTCACGATCGAAGGTCCCGCGGCCGACCCCGGTGGTCACGGCGCACGGCTCGTGGTCGACGACACGGGCACGCTCCTGCCGGCGTCGGCGCGCCGCGCCCTCATGGTCCTCGAGGTCGAGCCGGGCACGTTCGGGCGCCCGAGCGGCGTCGCGCTCTTCGTGGCGGCGGAGATCGCGTTCGCACAAGGGGCGCAGTTCGAGCTCGGCGACTCGCCGGCTGGCGGGGTCCGCGTCACGGTAACCTTCCCCGGGTAGACGCGGGGAACGATCGAGATCGGACAGGCCATGCGAATTCTGATCGTCGAAGATTCGGACTCGATCCGGAGCATGATCCGAACGCTCATGACCGCGCGCGGGCACGACGTCGAGGCGGTATCGACCGGGGCCAAAGGCATCGACGCCGCACTCGTGCGCAGGCCCGACGTGGTGCTCCTCGATCTGCACCTGCCCGGAAGCTTCGACGGGCTCTACGTGTGTCGCAGGCTGCGCGAGGCGTTGCCGACGTCCAGCGTCCCGATCATGATCATCAGCGCGATGGACGACGACGCCACCAAGGCGAAAGCGATGGAGGCTGGCGCGACGGCCTACTACACGAAGCCGTTCAGCCCGACGGCCCTCCTGAAGGAGCTCGAATCGCTGGGCGTATGAGCCGGGCGCGTGCCCCGTGCCCGACGCGCTGGCTCCGCGCCCGTCAGAGCAAATGCAGCGACGACCTGGCGCGGGCGGTTCCGGCGTCGATGAGAGCCCTGGCCTCGGCGTCCGGGATACGGAGCTTGGCGGAGAGAGCCGCAAGGAGCTCGGACTCTTCCTTCGAGAGATCGCCGTCGGCGAACGACAGCAAGACGGCGTGCTGCAGGAGAACGCGGCGGTCGTCGGCCGACAGCTCTTGCGGGTCGATGTCGTCGAGCGTCCTTCGCTCCGCTGCGTAGATGTGGAGCGCGGCGCGCTCGGCCGGGACTGCGCCGTACGCGTCGAGGAGCGCGTCGAGCATCTCGCGCTCGCGGTCTGCGAAGACACCGTCGGCCCAGGCCACGGACACCAGGGCTTTGACGATGGCCTGATCTTGTTCGTGCATTCGGTCGAGGATAGACGATCCGCGGAGCGCCCGTCCTCGGCGGTCAACCGGGGCTCGCGAGCGCGCCGACCTGGTCGCGCGCGCGTCGCCCGTCAGAAGCGCGCAACAAAGCTTGGCGTCTTCGCGTTTACGCGGTTGTCTCCTCTCACTTGGCGCTGATACGCGCCATGCGCGAAGTCGTCTTGGCGGTCGCGGTTGCCGCGGCGCTCGCCAGGCTGGCGGGGCCCGTGGCGCCGCTCCCATCGATGGCGAAATCGGCTGCGGCCGCACGCAGGCGCTTCCGGAAGGCGCCCGGCCCGGCGACCAAGATGTCGACGCCCTTGTCGCAACGGAGCTGCTCGACCCGCGTCTCGGGGCCCATTCCGGCGAGCATCCACACTTCGGCGCCGCGCGGTGTCGCCACCACGTGAACGGTCCCCGAGGGACCCTGACCGCCCACCTCGGTTCCAGCCTCCGCCGGCGGCCATGGATCGTTCGCGCCGCCCTTCGCGAGGGATTTGTCGAGCTGTACGGCCGCTTCGAAGCGCGGCTTGCCGTCGGCCCCCGAGTCCCAGGTGGCGCCCGCAGGGACGACGACCCGCTTCGGCGCGAAGCCCTCGGCGGTGGCGACGAACTCGAGCCGTGCTCCGACGGGCATCTTCTCGACGTCGACGGGCGCCTGGCCCTGGTGCAACAGCACTTCGGCGCGCGTGGGCACATCCGTGACGACCAGCGTGGCCTTGCAGGCCGGCGGCGTGCGGGCGGCTCCCGCGCTCGCGGCCCCTGAGGGGGCGGCGGCCGGCCCGGAGGCCTTGCTGCTATCGGCCGGGCGCAGCTGCCAGACGGCGTAGCCGCCCGCTGCGACGGCCGCGAGCGCGATGAGGGTCCAGAGCCCCGCGCCTCGGCCCGAGGACACCTGGGGTGCGCTCGCGAGCGAGCCGCGCGCTCGCTTCAGCTGGGATGGCTGCGTGGGCAGCTGCGCGTCTCCACGCGACCGCCGGCCTTCACGTACCGGCGGGTCAGGCGCCGGCGTCCCGACGGGCCGCGCGCGTTCGTTCCGGGTGGTCACCTTCATCGGATTCGCCGCCGCCAGATCGGGGCCGGCCGTGGGCGTCATGGCCAGCAGAGCCTCGACTCCGCCGTCGCCCGACTGGCTCTGCGGAGGAATCGACTCGGCAGGCGGGGCCGGCCGTTCGTGACGCGACGGCGCGCCCGGCGGCGGCGTGGGGTCGAGGCCCGCCAGCGCTTTGAGGTCCCGGGCGTGCTCGTGCTCGGCGCTTCCCGAGACGCCGAAGTCCGAGATCAACGAGTCGACGTCGGCCTGCGAAGGCGAGGGATCGCGCGAGCTCGGCTCGAACTGGATCGTCGGCATCTCGTTCGAGGTGCCCGGGGTCGCCTTCTGGAGCAGCTCGCTGGGGATCTGCCCACGGGCCGTGGTCGGATCTTCTTCGCGAGGGAACGCGTGCCCCGACGGCCTCGCGGACGCGGGCGCCCCGTCGGGCCCCGTGGGCACGCTCGCCGGTTGCGAGGGATAGGAGGCGTAAGACCGCCGGGAAGAGGGCAGGGCGTCGCTCGTCGAGGGCAGCGCGTTGCGCCCCACGCCCAGCGTGACCCGGCGCACTTCGCGTGCGAGGCGAGCAAGAGCGCGCCGCCCGGCGGCGCGGTTCACGGGGATGAGTGCGGTCTCGAGCTCCTCGGCGAGCGCCGCCAGACCCGCAGGGCCTTTGCGCTTGCTTGCGGCCGCGAGCGCCGGGGTCAACGAGCCGCTCGCCTCGAGCAATCGGACGAGCATGGCGCGGATCGACGCCTCGGCGTGCCCGCCCGCGCCTTCGCGCGGTTCGCGTCTCGGTTTGACGAGGGCGACCGTGCCCTCTTCGCTGACGAAGACGCTCTTCGGATCGACCTCCCCACCGTTCGGATCCGCGTGCTCGGCGATCTCGAGGACCAGGTACCCCGCGAGCTCGGGGGCGAGAGGTACGCGGCGGGTGGTCAGGACCGTGAAGACTTCATCGAGCGTCACCGACGAATCGAGCGCGCCGCCGCCGGTCATGCCGCCCGCTCCGCCACGTCGACCAGCCGGACCGGGACGCCGGCGCGCGCGAGCACGCGCTTCGCTTCGGCGATCGTGCAGGTCCCGTCGTGAAAGATGGTCGCCGCAAGCACTGCGCTGGCGCGCCCCTCGACGAGGCCAGCGCGAAGGTCTTCCGGCGAGCCGACCCCGCCGCTCGCGATGACCGGGACCGCCACCGCGTCGGACACCGCGCGCGTCAGCGGGAGATCGTATCCGGAGAGCGTGCCGTCGCGGTCCATGCTGGTGAGCAGGATCTCGCCGGCGCCGAGGCGCACCATCTCCTCGGCCCAGCGCACGACGTCGAGCCCCGTTCCCGTGCGGCCGCCGTGAATGAACACTTCCCACCCGCCGCCGCCAGGCTTTCTCTTGGCATCGATCGCGACCACGATGGCTTGCGACCCCCACGCGTCGCTGCAGCGCCGCACGAGGTCCGGCGTCTTCACGGCGGACGTGTTGATGCTGACCTTGTCGGCCCCGGCCGCGAGCAGCGCCCGCACGTCCTCTTCGGTTCGGACGCCGCCGCCGACCGTGAGCGGCACGAACGTGGCGTTGGCCGTGCGCGCCACGACATCGAGCAACGTACCGCGCCCTTCGTGCGACGCCGTGATGTCGAGAAGGGCGATCTCGTCGGCGCCCGCGAGGTCGTAGCGGCTCGCGCACTCGACGGGATCGCCCGCATCGCGCAGACCGAGGAACTGCACGCCTTTGACGACCCGGCCGTCACGAACGTCCAAGCACGGGATGACGCGCTTCGCGAGCATTGCCAAAAAAAGGCTTACCCGTGCCCGCTGGTCTTGTCACGTTCGAGGCGGCCTCGGCGCCGAAGGCGCCTAGGCGCCCCGCGCTGCATGCGGGGGGGCGCAAGGCGAGGGTCGCGAACTTGGCCCGCGTCGGGATACGCGCCGACAGCATCGGCCACACCGGTCACACCGGTCACACCGGTCACACCGGTCACACCGGTCACACCGGTCACACCGGCGTGCTCACCGCTTCGGTTTGGGCTCGTTGACGTTGAGCGCGTCGAGGAGCTTCTCGATCGACGCGAGGCTGTTCTCGATCGCGTCCTGGACGATGGCGTGCATCGTGGTGCTCGAGCCCTTGAGCGCCTCGTAATATCGCTGCCTCTCGGTCGAGTGGATGATCGCCGGCGGACAGCCGCCCCTCAGGAGCAAGAGGTTCATGACGAGCCTCGCGACCTTGCCGCTGTCGGTAGCGAACGGGAAGATACGAACGATGTCGTAGTGAGCCCTCGCGGCGAGGCGCACCGGCGTTCTCGTTCGCCGCGTCTCGGGATCGTTGATCCAGTCGACCACCTGACGAAGCTTGTAGGCGATCTTGTCGGGCGGGGAGTACTCGTGAAAGTAAAGGCGGTGCTGCGGAATGTCTTTCCGGTACTTGACCGTCTTCACGTCCCCCTCTTCGGGGTGCAAGACGCAGTAGATCCGCTTGATGATATCGACGGTGATCGGCACGCGCCGCTTGGTCGCCTGTTCGCGAACGAAGTTGAGCGCCTCGCGGTGGCGACGGATCTCTTCGACCACCGGTTGCAGGCTCGAGTCGAACGCCACTTCGCCGTCGTTGGCGCCCATGGCAGAGCGGAGCTCGGCCAGCGTGTAGACCACGCCCTCGAGCGCGCTGTCGTGCGCGATCCAGCTCATGTCGAGGTCGGCGCGATATTTCGCCTGAGCCTCTTCGGGCGCGCCCTTGAGTCGATCCTCGAGGTACGCCGTGCGCTCCTCGACGGATAGGGCCTTCGGCGGCTCCGGCGCGGGGGCCGGGGGCTTCTTTTTCGAGGTGGGTCGTGACGGCATCGCGCCTGAGGTGGCCATCGTTTTGGGGAGCTACATGCCGGAAAAGACTCTGGTTTGCGGCGCGGGATGAGGACGCTGATCCGCAGGCAGGGTAGTGAAAATCGCCGTCGTACGTCAAGGGCCCCTCGCGGGCTCCCGGCGATGCTCGACTTGAAGTAAGGTGCCCTCGGCAGCGCTCCCGCGACTTTTCCTTCACTTTCGCTCGCAGCGGCGCCCGCTCGTGCCCTGCCTCGCCCTGCCTCGCCCCGTCGTGCTCGCCCAGCTAAGTGTTCGAAATATCGTATTGATCGAGCGACTGGAGCTCGAGCTCTCGCCCGGCTTCAATGTGGTGACGGGTGAGACCGGCGCCGGCAAGTCGATGCTGGTCGACGCGCTGTCGCTCGTGCTCGGTGCGCGGGCGCGACCTGAGCTTGTGCGCAGTGGGGCCGACGAGGCCGAGGTCGAAGCGCTCTTCGAGCTCGCCCCGGCGTCGAGCATATCGGCGAAACTCGTTTCGGCTGGGTTGCCAGTCGAACGAGAGCTCGTCGTCAGGCGGGTGGTCCAGGCGAGTCGGCTGGCGGACGGGGCCGGACGGCAAGAAAGCCGGAGCCGCGCGTACGTCAACGGCCGCCTCTGCACCGCCGCGCAGCTCACAGAGCTCGGCGTGGACTTGTGCGACATCGCGTCGCAGCACGAGAGCGTCTCGTTGACCGACCCGGCCACGCACGTCGAGTACCTCGACGCCTTCGGAAAGCTCGAGACCGAGCGGCAGCGGCTGGCCGAGCAGGTCGAGGCGCTCTCGGTGGTCGCGCGCGAGCTCGAGACGGCGGCGGCGCTCGAGCGGGGGCGCGCTGAACGCGAAGACTTCATTCGCTGGCAGATGCGGGAGCTCGACGAGCTCGACGTCCGCGAAGGCGAGGAGACCGAGCTCGAACAGGAGCGCGCGCGCTTGCGCCACGCGGGCCGACTCCAGGCGGCGACGCGTCACGCGGCCGAGCGCCTCTACGAGGGCGAGGCCGCGATCTGCGACGAGCTCGCTCGCCTGGGCGCGGAGCTCGATCAGGCCGCGGCTATCGACGGATCGCTCGTTCCCCACGCGCGTGTCGTCGAATCCGCCCGCGCCGAGCTCTCCGACACGGCGCGCGCGCTCGCCCGTTACGCCGAAGGGGTCGAGGCTCGCCCGGAGCGTCTCGCCGAAGTAGAGGAGCGGTCGTTCCGCTTGCAGAAGCTCTTGCGCAAGCACGGCCCGACCACCTCCGAGCTCCTCGCGCATCGGGCCGCTCTCGCGGCCGAACTCGAGTCGCTGGCGAGCGCCTCCGGCCGGCGCACGGAGCTCGAAGCCGAGAAGAGCGAGCGGATCGCGAAGGCAGGCCTCGCGGCACGCGCGCTGTCACGAAAGCGGCGCGAAGCGGCCGAGGACCTCGCGGACGCAATCGGCGCCGAGCTCGCGCAGCTCGGCATGGGGCGCGCGCGGGTCGTGGTCGACGTGACCCCGGCGAGCGCCGCGGGTGACGCCATGCTCGTCGACGGCGCGCGCCTCACGCGCACCGGCATCGACCGCGTCGAGTTCCTGATCGCGCCGAATCCCGGCGAAGAGCCCCGGCCCCTCCGGAAGATCGCGAGTGGCGGCGAGCTGTCGCGCGCGCTCCTCGCGCTAAAGCGGGTCCTCTCGGATCAGGGGCCCGTCGGTACGTACGTGTTCGACGAAGTCGACGCCGGCGTCGGGGGCGCGATCGCCGAGGTCATCGGCCGCGCGATCGCCGACATCGCGCGTCACCGGCAAGTCGTGTGTATCACGCACTTGCCCCAGATCGCGGCCCTCGCCGACGCCCACTTCGTGGTCGACAAGACCGAGTCGAAGGGCCGGACGCAGACCAGCGTTCGCAGGCTGTCGAAGGCCGAGCGCGTCGACGAGATCGCCCGCATGCTCGGGGGCATCAAGGTCGGCACCGCGCAGCGCCGCGCTGCCGCCGACATGCTCAAGAGCTAGCGCCAAATGCCGTTCACTTAGGAGAGGGAGATGGGCCGCTGGGGCCCAGAGGGCGCAGAGGGTGGGCCGGAGAGCGAGAGCGAGATGGGCCGCAGAGGCGCAAAGGGCGCTGAGGGTTGGGCCGGCCGAACCCCCCACTCACGGCTCTGCGCTCTCTGCGCCTCCGCGGCCCATCTCGTCTTCGAGTCGTCGCGGAGACCGCGAAATGAGCGGGTGCCTCCCCACGAAGGTTAGCTAAGCTAGGCGACGAAGAGCGCGTCGACGTTCTCGCTGCTGCGGAGAGCTTTCGTGCGCGCCGTGAGGATCTCGCAGCCGTCGCGCGTGACGAGGACGGTGTGCTCGAACTGCGCGCTGAGCGAGCCGTCGGCCGTGCGCACGGTCCATTTGTCTTTCGGATCGACGTCGACCTCCCAGCCGCCCACGTTGACCATGGGCTCGATGGTGAAGGTCATTCCGGTCCGGATACGATCGCCGGTTCCGCGCCGCCCGTAGTGCTTCACCTGGGGCGCGTCGTGGAACTTGCGACCGATGCCGTGGCCGACGAAGTCGCGGACCACGCTGCACCCTTCGCCTTCGACGTACTCCTGGATCGCCGCGCCGATGTCGCCGAGGCGTGCACCGTCGCGCACTTGCGTGATGCCCGCGTCGAGAGAGCGCCGCGCCACTTCGACGACGTGGCGTGCCTGGGGGCTCGGCGTGCCCACGTAGAACGTGGCGCTCGTGTCTCCGTGGAACCCCTCGTAGACATGGGTCACGTCGACGTTGACGATGTCACCGTTCTTGAGGACCGTGCCGTCGGGGATCCCGTGGCACACGATGTCGTTGACGCTCGTGCATACGCTCTTGGGAAAGCCCTTGTAATTCAGGGGGGCAGGCCGCGCTCCCTGACGAAGGGTGTCTTCGTGCACGATGCGGTTGATGTCTTCGGTGGTCATGCCCACGCGAATCTTTTCGCCGACGAGCACGAGCGTCTCCGCTGCGAGCCGGCAGACCGTTCGCATCAACTCGATCTCTTTGGGGCTCTTGATATCGATCGCCACGCGTTTTCCCCGGGGTTCGCAGCCCGGACGCGCCGAGCTCGCCCCGCTAGGTAGCACCGATCCCGTCCTGGTGCCGCCGGTGGCGACGAGGCCGACGAAGGCCGGGCCGGCCGTCGAGCTCACCGGACTTCGAGGAGCAGACTCGCTTCGCGAACGGCTCCGAGCTCGTCCTTGTCGTCTCTCGCGAAGTGGAAGTGGAGCGTCGGTCTCCCGGCCTCGCCGGCCTCGCCCGCCGCTGTCGCGTCGGGTTCGAACGCGCGCAGGAAGACGACGAAGGTCGAGCCGATCAGCCGCGCGTCGAGCATCCGTAACACGCCCGCCGCGGGGCCCCTGCTCGCGACGAAGAAGGAGAAGTCGCCCTCCGGCGCCCGCTTCCCGGCCACGGTCTCCAGGGTTCGCAGCCCGATCTGCCAGCCCGAGTCCTGGCCCTCGTCGCCCGACGTCACGGTCACGACGCGGGCGCGAACGACCGCGTCTCCCGTTTGCGTGCGCTCGCGGAGCAGCGCGTCATGCGTCGGGACCAACCCCTGCTGGGCGATGCCTCCGTAACCAACGGCCGCCGGCTCGATCGTGTCGTCGAACAGCTGTGTCGCTCGGCCCTCGTACGCCGGAAAGGCCGTCTGCGGGGCTGTCGCCCCGCGTTCCGCTATGCCTCCGCAACAAAGACACAGCAAGGCTGCACATGGGAGGCATACGAGGGACGTGAGGACCGACCTTCGCGCGCCTCGCGCGCCTCTCGACAAGCGGAACATGTAATTTGTGTAGCTTGGCGCCATCCTCCGTCCAAGGGTTGTGCAGGCATCGAGGCCTGCGCGTATGCTACCGTTCGCCGCGAAATTGAACGCGGCTTGTGTAAGCGCCCAAGGGGTCACGCCATGAAACGCGCCACGTCGTTTGCTGTTGCGGCTGCTGCCGGTGTCGTTCTCGCCATGACAGGTGCGGCCGCGGTCGCGGCGCCGCCCAAGCCGAGCGCGGCCGATGCCCCGGTCGTCCCGACGCTCGCTGCTCTCCACGAGAAAGAGCTCCGCTGGGGCCTTACTCACATGGAAGTGACGGACATCTACAACGTCAACGGCGGCCTCTTCGATCGCGAATACGCGCCCCTCATCGCCCACCTGCAGCCCGGTAGCGAGATGCAAAGGCTCGAATCGGATCGCGACGCGCGCAAAGCGAACTTCGCCCGCAACTTTGCCATCTTCGCCGATTCGCCGAGCGGATTCGACGTGACGCCGCTCCACAGCGAATACACCTACAATAACGACGAGGGGATTCAGCGCGTCTTCAAAGACGGCAAGAATCGATCGTTCTTCTACATCAAAGACAAGCTCTGGAAGGTCTACGACGAGATCCCGCTGAAGGGCGACGGGCCGCTGGGCGACTCGTACCAGGCCGCCATCACGAAGCTCAACGCCTTGCTCGGTGCGCCCGGCCGTGTACGCGCCGCCGACCCCGCGCATGGCGTCGAGCGCACCAGCACCGACTGGCAAGACGCGCGCTCGCATCTGCGGGCCGACGACCGCTCGGGCGAGCACCTCGTGGGCGTCGTCCTCGAAGACAAGCGCACGCTGGCGGTCCTCGCGTCGTTGCGGCCCAACAAGGCCACGGATCCGTTCGCGATCGATCCGTCGATCGCCGCGGTGACGAAGGGCGGGATCAGCGACCCGAACGCGCGGCGTACGCCTCAGGGTCCCGACGCGGGTGCCCCCAAAGGCCACCGCTAGTCAACGAGTTTGCGCGCTGGCGGTCGCCCGCGCGGGCGAGCGATCGCCCCTCACACCTTCCTGGCGCCTTCCGGTACGCGAAAGCCGGTCGTGAGAACGACGCGAGCTTTTGGGGCGAGGGAGCGGATCGCGGGCAGGATCACGCTGTCCGAAGTCATCGACGCCCCGGGGCATCCGGCGCACGCTCCGGCGAGGTGAACGTGCACGTCGTCACCGTCCCACCGGACTAGATACATTTCTCCACCATCGCTCTTGACTAGTGGAGCAAGAACTTCGCGGAAGATCCGCTCGATCTGGTCTCTTACGTTGTTGTCCACCCGCGCACTCGCCTCCTACGCGCTCCCACAAATGTATCGAATTCGGTGACCAAGGTCACGCGCTTGCCACTGGGCAACGCCCCCTTCACCTCTATAGTTGCGTTATAGTCCATCTGATGCGCGCGTGGGGCCGACCTTGCGAGCGTCGCACGCGTCGCAGGCCTCGCAACCGGCCCCGGCGCCGGTCCCCCTCTCCGAGGGTGTCTGCAGTGTCTGAGTCGCGTCCGTGCGAGTCCGCGGGGGAACGGAGAAAGAGAAGTTGGTGCGCTATCGTTTGAGGTTTGTGCTGCAAGAGCTCGATTTGCCGCAGGGCGGCACGATCATCGGGCGGAGCCTCGACTGCCACCTGACGCTCGAGGATCCGCTCGTGTCCCGCCGGCATGCGCGCATCGTCGTAGACGACAGCGGTGCTCGGATCGAAGACATGGGCAGCCGAAACGGGGTGCGTGTCAACGGCGCGGTCATCCGCGACCCGGTTTCGCTCCGGAATGGCGACCGGGTGCGTATCGGTACGCAAGACTTCGTCTTCTGCTGCGTCGACCCGGCGGGCAACACTCACTCGCGTACGACCGGGCAGCTCCGGTTGTGCGCGAACTGCCGCTTGCCGTACCCGCGGGAGCTCCTCGCGTGCCCGAGCTGCGAGGCCACCGAACAGACCGACGACGACACGCTCACGGGAAGCGACCGCGTCACTGCGCACGTGTGGAACCTGCAGCTCATGATCGAGTCTCTGGAGCGAGCGCTCCGGATGGCGCGCATCGAGGACGCTGAGCGGATCGTGCAGCGGGCGATCGTGCAGGCCGAAGAGGTCATCGGCGCGGGCTCGTCGCTCGACGCCGAGACGCTCGGCGGTCTGTCCGTGCAAGCGGTCGCGATGTCGCTTGCCTCGGGGGATCCCGCCTGGGCACACTGGGTTCTCGATATCCACGGCCGCACCGGCCGCATCCCGCCGATCGACGTCACCGAGCAACTCGCGGGCGTCGCGACGCAGCACCGCACGCTGATCTGCGACGCGATCGACGAGCTCCTGCGGCGGGTCGAGGCCTCTCACGATGCGGCCGCCGGAGAGCGACCCGCCAGCGACGAGCCGGCCGTGCCGGCCGCTAGTGAGACCGACGAAATCGAGGGTCTCGTTCGCCTTCGCGCGCTCCGGCGGACCCTCCACGAGGCCGAAGCACTGGCGGCCGTCGCCCCGAAGGCGGCTCGCCACTTGCCCACCGCGTGAGGCTCTCACGCCGCCAAATGTTGCCCTACGCGACGCCGAAAGATATTGCTGTAGATGGGCGGCTGGCGCGGGGGGGATACGTCAGCGAACCTTGAGCCGAGCGAGCTATGCGCTTCCGCCTGCGCTATCAGCACCATGACCTCGCGTTGGGCGACGGCGAGTTCGTCGTCGGCCGCAGCGCGGGCTGTCAGCTTTCGCTCGACGATCCGCTCGTGTCGCGGCGGCACGCGATGCTCGTCGTGACGAAAGACGCCGTGACCGTCGAGGATCTCGGGAGCCGCAACGGCGTCATCGTGAACGGTGAACGGATCTCTGCGAAGGCGGTGCTCCAGCCCGGTGACAAAATCACCATCGGCTCTCAAGAACTCGTCCTTCTTCGAGGCCGCGAGAATGCGATGCGCGAGACCGCCAGCCTGGCGAGCCGCGGCACGATGCCGAAGATCGCCGCGGTCCCGGAGACGTCGGTCCGCAACGAGCCAAGCGAGCCTCCGACGCCACTGAAAGAAGACTTGACCGGCCGTACCGAGGGCGACTCCTCGACGGTCCGTCGCGTGACCGCGTTCAAGCTCCTCGGTGGCGTCGCCGAGAAGGCCCTCGCCATGGGCCGAGCAGACGAAGCCGAACGGCTCCTCGCCGGCCCGCTCGCCGATCTCGTCGAGGCGAGCCGAAACGGTCGGCCGGTCTCGCCGTGGCTGGTCGACGTCGCCGCGCGTCTCGCCGCGAAGCTGGCGACCACGACCGCGAAGGGAGCCTGGGCGGACTACGTCATCGAGCTCTATCAGTCGCAGGGACGTCCCTGTGCGGCGCCGGTCGTCGACGAACTCAACAACGCGTTTCGCAAGGTCAACGCGATCGATCTCGTGCGCCTCCGCGCGTACCTGGCGGAGCTTCGGGAGAAGCAGGCGACGCTGGGTCCTGCCGAGCGCTTTCTGCTGCAGCGGATCGAGGGGCTCGAGCGGCTCGCTGCGCTTCGTTGAGCGACGACGGCTCGGCGCGACGATTCACGGTTTGCCACGCGAGGTTCGCGGCTGCAGCGCCCGCGAGGACGGCGCGGAGGTCGCCGTCGGCGACACCCGCGAGGACCCGCGCGAGCTCCTCGGGCAGCTCTCGCGTCGTCGGGACGGTTCGGGCGATTCGCCGCTCGGGCGGCCGCTCGATCGCCGGGAGGGCGCCGACGCGGAACCGCAGCTCGCGGACGGACACGCCCCGCTCTTTCAAGCGCGCGCGCACTTCGTCGGACAGCAGTGAGAGCTCGTTCGCCCAGACGCTGCTCGGCACCCGGAGCAAGAGGACGTCGTCTTCGATCGAGATCGGGTGCGCGCGCTCCGCGATGCGCGCGCCGACGGCGTCTCTCCACAGGAGTATCGGGATGACCTCGCGCGTGCGCGCAAAGCGGTTTTCGCCAGCGCGGTTCAAGATCGCGCTGAGCGCTTCGGGCCTGATCAGCCTGGACCGGGTGCGCTTTCCCATCGCTTCACCCCGACGCCTAGGGCGCCGGCCTCCGCAGCAAGACGTCGCCCTCGGGCGCGAGCGGCTCGAAGACCGCTCCGCGGCGGTCGGTCGTCCCGCTGCGGATCGCTCCGTCCGAGAAGAGCATGGCGTACGAGGCGTTCGGGCGCGGAGTGTCCGAGCCGTCGGGGACGACGAAGACGACCACCGCGTGCGTCCGCGCGGACGCAGGCGCCGCGGAGGCCCCCACGCGGCAGCGCGTGGCGACGGCGCTCGAGGGGTCCGTTCGCGCACATCGGTCGAGGGCGCCAGCGTCGTCAGCGCCGGTCGGGGAAGCGTGCCCAGCCCGCCCGGCGATCGCCAGAGCAGCGGCAGCCCGTGCGTCTTCGGACGGATCGCGCGCGAGCACGGCGCGCTCGGGAGAGCCGTCGCCGCACCTCGCGCTAGAGCGCGCGAGGCCGGCGAGGGCGTTCGCGCGAACGAAGGCGCGCGGATCGCCGACGAGCCCGCAGAGCGCGGCGACACCCGCGTCGGCCCCGGTGGTCGCGGTGATTCGCGCGGTGATCCGCCCGACGGCTGCGGTCGCGTTCACAGCCGCCTCGCCCGGCGCTCCGGCGAGGGCCGCGAGCCGCGAGAGATCGGATGCATCGCCGACGGCGCCGAGCGACCAGGCCGCCTGCGCGCGAACGCTCGCATCACCGTCGGCGAGCAAGGAGCGCAACAGTGCGACAGCCGCCGGTTCGCTCGCGTGTGCCGCACACATCGTCGCCGCGGCGCGGCGGTCGGCCGCCTCGTCGGATCGCGCGACCCCGGCGAGCACCCGCGACGACGAGGCCCGAGGGGCACGCCCGATGGCCTCGATCATCGCGTCGCGCTCGGGCCCGGCCGCGAGCCCCAGCGCACCGGCGAGCCGCTCGACGGCGGCATCGTTCGAGGCTCGCTCGAGGACGCCGCCGAGCGCGGTGAGGACGGCCGCGCGGTCGACCTCGTCGCCGCCGTTCAGCTTCGCGACGAGCGCGTCGCGGGCACTCTCTCCGCCGGACTCCGAGAGCGACGTGGCCGCGTGGAGCCGGACCGAGGCGTCCGCGCTGTCGATCGCGTCGAGCAGCGCCGCCGTCGCGTCGGGGCCCGCGCTCGGCCCGAGCGCGCCGAGCGCGTCGATGGCCGCGAGCTCCAGCGCGAGGTCTCGAGCGCGCGTCAGCTCGACGAGCAGCGGCGCGGCGCGCGGGGCGCCCGTCCGACCGAGCAGCGTCGCGATCCGCGCGCGCTCGACGAGCGTGGGACGGGCATCGCGGAGCGCGGCGGCGAGCGGTTCGACCGCGCGCCCGTCGGGAACTGCGGGATCGAGGAGCGCGAGCGCCGCGGCGAGCGCCTCGCCGCGAACGATCTGGTTTCGGTCGGCGACGAACTCGAGCACCACGGGAACATGGGCGCCCGTCCCGGCGCCGGCGAGGGCGTGGAGCGCCGCAGCCGTCGGCAAGGTCCCGCGCCGCATCGCGAGCACGATCGCCGGCGCAGCGTCGTGAGCCCGAAGCGCGCCGAGGACCCAGGCCGCGCTCGTGGCCTGCTGCGGCGATGGCGACCCGCCCAGCAGCGTGATCAGCGACGGAACGGCCGCGGTCGACGAAGCGACCAGCGCCTCGCGCGCCGGCGTCGGTTCGAGCGCACCGGCCGCGTCGTCGCCCGCGCCGAGCGCTCCGACGAGGAGCCGCACCGCGTCGGGGGTCGCGATTCGACCGAGCGCCGTCAGAGCGGCCTGCCGGAGGGGAGGCGTCGAGTCGGCGACGAAGGGCGCGATCGCATCGACCGCGTCGGCGGCTCGCATCCGTCCGAGCGCGGCGAGCGCGTCGCGCCGCACGTCGGTGCTCTGGTCCCGCAAGGCCAGCACCAGCGCGGACGACGCGCGGGGATCGCCCAGGTCGCCGAGCGCCCGCACGACCGCCTGACGAACGTCGGGCGACGAGTCTTCGACCTTGCCCACGAGGGGAACGACGGCGCGCGCGTCGCCGAGGCGAGCGAGCGCGGCGATGATCTGGATGCGCACGGCCGGGGTCGGGTCGTCGAGCCTCCCCAGCAGCGGCGCGACTGCCTCGGCCGAGGCCTGTCGCCCGAGCGCCTCCGCCGCCTCGGCCCGGACCTCGGCGTCCGGGTCGCCGAGGGTACGCGCGAGGGGAGCGACGGCACGCGGGCTCGGCAGAGCGCGCGCCACTTCGCACGCCTTGCGCCGGGCACGCACGTCGGGTGCGTTGAGCCAGCCGGTCACTGCGTCGGCCGCGCCGGCGGCGCGCAGTCGGATCGCCGCGTCAGCCGCCGCGAGGCGGACCTCGTCGTCCGGGTCGCCGAGCGCGGCGAGGGCGAGCGGCGCTCCACGCGTCGGGCCGAGCGCGCGCAGCTCGTGCGCGGCCGCGCGTCGTGTCACCGGATCGGCGGCGGCGAGATCCCGCTCGACGCGCTCGGCCACGTCGGGCCACACGAGCGCCGCCGCAGGCGCCGGGAGAGCCAGAACGAACGCGAGCGAGAGCGCGGGAGGCGCGAGGGGCGCGAACGGGAGCCAGCGCCGGAGCACGCCCACACGTTATCAAACGGACGGCGCGAAGAGGGCGAACGCGCAATCCGGGCTCATGCGAGGCCGCCCCGACGGCGGATCAGCCAGTGGAGACCGAGCCAGAACGCCGCCGAGAGGGACCACGCCCACGCCGGGGCCAGGGGGGTCACCCGCCGCTCGGCGTTGATCACGGTCGGCTTCGGCAAAGGCAGCGCCGAGGCGTCAGCGGCAGTGGCGAAGACCCCTCCGGTCGCGCGCGCGAGCGCCTCGAGCCTCGCCGGATCGGGGCGCGAGTCCGCCCATTCGTCGCCGCCGGCTTCGCACGCGAAATCCTTGCGGGTCATGGCGCCTGCGGCCCGAAGTCGCGCGGTGTAAGCCCCTTCGCCGAGCGCCGGTAGGGTTAGATCGAGCGTCGTTGCGCCAGGCGACGGCGACCGCTCGACGTGAATCGGCGCTGCCGGCCCGTCGATGCGCGTCACGTCGAGCAGGACCTTCTCCGCGCCGACGTTCGTGGTCTGCCCTCGGGCGTCAGGCCCGGCCTGCGTCGAGGGCGCGAGATGCGCCCGGAGCTGCGACGGCAGCCCCGCCGTGCACCCGCCGACGATCTCGAGCTGAGCGGGCTCGAAGCGCGGATCGCGCATCAACCAGCCGAGCAGACCGTCCCACAGGGCGCCGTGACCTCGCCCCGCTGTCTTCGCGGCGAGGCCTGAGAACGCGAGTCCCCACGCTCCGTCGACGCCGAGCGCGATCGTTCGGCCGTCGCCTTCGTCGCCGATCGCGAGCACGGGCATCTTCGCTCCACTTCGCGTGGTGAGGGAGGGGTGGGTCCAGAGGACGACTCCACCGGGCCGGACGTCGCCGAGGACGTTGGCGCCGGGCATCGTGGGCAGCTCCTCGCCGGCCACGTCGCGGAGCGGGCCGAGGAGCGGCGCGACCCGTCCGTCGGCCGTCCACTGCGGAACGAACGAAGACGTGTCCGCGCTCGTAGCGCGCGGTGAGCCGTCGATCGCGACTGGCAGGACCTCGGCGAGCGGCGTCCCCGCGTAGCCTCCCGCGACGAAGGAGTTCTGGCCACCGACCATCACCAGCCCGCCTCCGTTGAGGACGTACCGGCGGATGTTGTCGAGGTACTTCTCGAGCCCGTAGGGTTGCGCGTCGAAGTCTTGTAAGACGATGGCGTCGAAGCTCGGCAGGTGATCCTTGAACAGCTCGTCGACCGGGAACGGGATCAGCGCCAGGTCGTTGTATCCGGCGCGCACGTCGCTCGTCGGCGTTCGCAAGATGAAGAACGCGACGACGTCGACCGAGGCGTCGCTCTTCAGCCACTGGCGAAGGGCGCGAACGTCGTTGGTCGGGTGGCCGGCGACGTGGAGGACGCGCACGCGCTCACGGGACACGTCGAAGGTCACGAGGCGCCTGTCGTTGGCTGCGATCGTGTCGCCCGGAGGGGGAGCGACGCCGACCTCGACGATGTGCGTGCCCGCGCGCTCGAGCGTGATCGTCAGATCGATCGTCCCGTGTCCGTCATCGACGTGAACGACACCCGACGCCAGGAGCGCGGGTGGCCCGTCGTCCCGAAGCTCGCGCGCCGAGACCGTCAGCTCATCGCACGTGAGCCCGCCGGCGCAGCCGACCTCGACGCGGAGAGGCAAGGGGACGTGAGCCACCGCGGCGCCGGCCGCGCTGACGCGCCGGATGCTCGCGTCGGCCGGGACCACGCGCGTCGTCGCGATCGTATCGATGGGAACGCGCAGCGCGCTCCCGAGAGCGCGCAGGCTCGCCTCCGACGGCTCCGCGGGCGGATCGTCGAGGCGCCCGTCGCTCACGACCACGACGGCGGCCGGGCGCTCGGCCGACGACGCGGCGAGCGCGCGGAGAGCCGCCCCGAGATCGCTGCGCGGCGCGCGCGCAGAGGCCTCGGCGCCGTCGGTCCCGCCCAGCCCGTCCGCGAACGGCACGGCCGGCCCGTCGCCGAACCCGAGGACGACGAAGCGCGCGTTCCCTTCACCGGTCTTTTCGAGGCGGGCGATGGCTTCGTCCCGCGCGACACGCCGGGGACGTCCGTCGTCGCCGTCGAGGGCCATCGAGCGCGACGCGTCCGCCAGGACGACGACCCGCGCTCCGACCGTCGAGGCGCGCGCCGACACCCGGGCCGGTCGCAAGACCGCGGCGAGGAGCGCCGCGACGGCGAGTAGCCCGCTCGCAGCGATCGCGAGCCCGCCGCGCGCGTGCCGGCGCAGCTCGACGAGCAGCAGCGCGAAGCTCGTCGCCGTGAGCGCGCACGCGACGAGCACCGCCCACGGCGGCAGATCGGCGCTGGCCCCGAGGTGCGTGGAGAGCATTCAGGGGCTCGTCAGCGCGCGCCGCCGCATCAGAAACGGCGCGTGGACCTGGTCGTCCTTGTAGTTCGAGCAGAGCACGTACATCGCGATGTTCACCGCGAGCCGGATCGCGTGTTCGCGCTGCAGGTCGCCGCCGGGCACCACCTGCTGGTCCCACATTCCCGACGCACCTCGCGCGAGGGCGCCGCCGAGATCATGCTCGCTGAACAGGACCTGCGCCTGTCCGCCGCGCACGATGGCCTCGAGCGAGGGCGGCCCCTCGACCCGCCCCTCGGCGCGTCGTAGGAGGTAAAACGTGCGAAAGACCACGTGATCGGTCCCGATCGTGATCGGTGCGCCGTCGGGCAGCACGCGCGCGACCTCGCGGCGCGCGCTCTTGCCGAACGCGCTCGGCTCGCCGCGGTCGCCCGCGCCCGCGTCGTCTACGAGGAGGATGCCCCCGAGCGCCAGGAACCCCCGGAGCCCGCGGATCTCCGCGCCCGTCAGCGGCGCGAGCTCGGTGTCGCCGCTCCAGTAGAGAAACGGCGCGTCGACGATCGATGGCTCGTCGGCGTGAACGACGGTCGGGTGCAGCCGCGCCGGAGCGCTGGTGCGCTGCATGAGCTCCCAGGCCCAGCGGGCGGGTGCCGTTGCGCGGGCCGGGCCGGTCTGCGCTCCGGTCAGGAGCACGCGCGGGTCGAACGCCCCGGCGTCCCCGAAGGCGCGCGCCGGTGAGGGCACGAGCACGACGAGCGCGGCGGCGATCAGCAGCGCGACCGCGGGGAGCGCGAAGGGGCGAAGACGCACGCCACACTTCTAGCCGACCGGGACCGAAGCGCGAAGCGCGCGCCCGCCTCGCGGCGATGCGGGCTCGGAGACGGCGGGCTCTGGCCTCCGTCGACTGCCCGGAGGATACGCACGTGCTCCTCGCGAGCGCTAGTCGAAATCGTCGACGCGCCAGATGCCGCTCTCGCGCTTCAACTTGACCTGGTGCCCGCCCGGAACGGGCACGAGCGCGCTGTCGCCCGTGACCTGAACGGGCAGCGTCTCGGGCTCGTTCAGGCCGTCGACGAAGGTGCGCACGTCGTTCTCGATCGCCGCGCGGGTCGCCGGCGACAGCACCCTCATCAGCCCCGCGTAGCTGCGTCGAGCGAGGACACGGCGCAGCTGCTCGAGCGCCTCACCGGGGGTGCGGCCCCCGCCGGGGAGCGCCCCCGCTGCGGTCACCCAGTAGCGACCGTCGCGCAGATCGAGCGCCGCCTCTTCGCCGTCGGCATAGCGGAGCCGCGCGGTCGCCGTCACGCGCGCGCCTGGTTGCGAGAGCGCCGCACCTTGCTCGGCGAGCTCGGGCCGCTCATCGAGGAGCATGCGCGTCACGTCGTCGTGGCTCCGATCGCGACGCGAGCCGGCGCTCATCATCGCGTAGAGAGCGCCGGCGTCTCCGCGAGAGGCCGCGTCGCCGTACGCGCGCGCGGCGTCGCGAGGATCGGAAACGGCGCGCGACGCGCAGGCCGACGGCGAGAGAGAGACTGCGAGCACGACGACGAGGGAATGGCCTCTCACCGGCTCCTCATGGCCCACTCAACTGTACACCGTCATGGGCCGACCTCGGCCTTCGCGATCTCGACGTCGAGGTCGTACTCATCGCGCCAGAGCGCCGCCTTGGACAGCACGGCCCACTCTTCGAGCTCGCGATCGTCCGCCCCGCGCAAGAACAGCGTCACCCGGCCGGCCGCGCGGTCCATCGCGGCGCGCGCGCTCTCGATCTTCTGCTTGTGCTCCCGGTCGAGCGCGTCGGCGATCCGCAAGATGCCCGCGAGCCCGCGAACCTTGCCGCGCCCCTCCTTGTCGAGATCGCGATACCCGGGGTGGCTGGTGTCGGGCGGCCCCTTGCGGTGATAGCGCGCGATGTTCGCCACGATGGCGCGCTCGTCGGGGGTGATGCCCATGATGTCGGCGTGCTGGATCAAGTACTGGCTGTGCTTGTGGTGGCCGCTGTAGTGCACGTAGTCGCCGATGTCGTGGAGCATCGCCGCGACGCGGAGGAGCAGGCGGTCGCGCTCGCCGAAGGCGTGCACGAGCTGGAGGTCGTCGAAGAGCTGCGACGCGAACCGGCACACGTGGCGCGCGTGCGCCTCGTCGAAGTGAAAGCGGCGGCCGATGCGCGCGCACGCCTCGAGGACGCGCTCGGCCTCGCCCGCGGCGTCCCATACGTGGAAGAACTTGTCGACGAGCTCTTCGAGCACGCCCGCCGTGAGACCGACGCCGGGCGACACGATCGTGGTGGCCTTGAGCACCGTCGCGAGTCGCATGAAGATCGCCGTGGCGGGGACGATCGTGTCCGCGCGATCAGGCCGGAGCTCGTACGCGTCGCGCCGCTCGGCGTTGGACATCCCGCACATCTTCTTGAAGAGCACCTTTGCCGCGGCCACGTCGATGCCGCGGGGGACGCCCTTCGCCGGGCAGAGATCGCACAGCGTTTCGACGTTGCCCCCGGTGCCGATCAGGATGTCGACCCCTCCGAGCTGAGGGAGGGCCTCGCTGAGGGCCCGATCGATCGCTTCTTCGAGGAGCCGTTCGCGCGCGCGATCGACCGTCTTGACGCCCTTGAGATATGCCTCGAGCATCCGCACGGTGCCGAGGGGGAGCGACATCGTGAACGCCGTGTCGCCGCGATCGACGAGGGTCAGCTCCGTCGAGCCGCCGCCGACGTCGATGAGGAGCGCGCGCTTGTCACCCAAGGGCAAGCGCCGCGTGACCGCGAGCTGGATGAGCCGCGCCTCTTCGACGCCCTCGATGGTCTCGAGCGCGATGCCGGCCTCGCGCCGCGCGCGCTCGACGAGCGTGCTCCCGTTCTTCGCTTCGCGAACGGCGCTGGTCGCGATGGCGCGGTACGCGTCGACCTTCCACCGGTCCATCTCTTGGCGAAATTCGCGCAGGGCGGTGCACGCTTGACCCACCGAGTTGGGCGCGAGCCTGCCGGACAAGAACACTTCGGCGCCGAGGCGCACCGCTGCGCGCAACGTCGCGAGATCTTTCCACGCGGCGTCGGGACCCGCGCCCGGCAGGAGACCCTGCGCGCGCGCGACCTGCGAAGGCGCGGTCGCCTCGACGACGCGCAAGCGAATGGCGTTCGAGCCCACGTCGATGGCGGCGAAGCGCGGCATACGCAGAAACTAGCGGGAGCATGTCTCATCGGCTAGCGTCCGCAGCGGTGTTTCGACGGGCAGCCCTGCCGTTCGCTCGCGCGGCTCTCGCGACGGTACTCGTGGCTGGCACGGCGACCTTGGGCGTCGTCAGCGTGGCTATCCCCGGTTGCGGGGGGGATCCGGCGCGCGCTCCGACCATTCTCCGGCCGCTCGACGAGCCTCACGCCGTGGCCGTCATGGCCCGGGTCTTCAGGCAGCTCGGCCTCGAGCCCGTGCGCAATCGGGTCATCCAGTTCGGGTCGAGCGGCAACACGCTCACGCTCGACGTCGCGGGAAAAAACCGGCGCTTCGGCATCGCGTACATCACGTGGCAAGATGCCGACAAGCTCGGCGACGATCTGCCGAAGCGCGGCGACGCCGACGCCATCGTCGTCGTGCACGGGACGGGCGCCGACGACGACGTGCACGCGGCGCTCCTTTTCGCCGCAGACTACATGCAAGACGATCTGTCCGGCGACCGGCACACGTCGACCGCGATCGCGGCCGAGCAAAAGCTGGAGCTCGCAACGCGCGACGTGCTTCGTCGCGCGGAGCAAGAGACCTGGCCTTGACCGGGGCGCGGCGCGTTCTCCTGGCCGGGGCGCTCCTGACGATCACGGGCCTCGCCATCGCGGCGACGTCGCCGATCGTGGGCACCGGCGAGCTCGAACGAATTCACACGCAGCAGACCGCGGGGGGCGCCCTCGTCGTGGCCGGCTGGGCCCTCATCGCGTGGGGAGTGCACCGGATCGGGCGAGAAAGCTGATCGGGACGTGGAGGGCGGCGCCGTCACATGTCTTCGCTTCGCAAGACGACGACGCCGGTCCCGGGCCCGAGCGCCGGCGTCAACAGCGCCGCGAAGCCGAAGGGGCGGTCGTCGATCGTGAGCGTGCCCGTGCACGGGCCGCTCGCGCTCTTGCCGGAGAGGTCCTGCGTGGAGAGCGCCTTCGTATCGACGTCCGGCGTGAGCGGCGCCGCGTAGACGCCCGCCTTGTCGAACACGGCCGTGTAGTACACTGGGAACTTGGTCTCTTGCCCGGCCTTCGCCTGCTCGAGCAGCCGCGTCTTCAGGGCCTCTTGCAGGTGCCGCGCGAAGTACCGATACGACCAGCCCGTCACGAGGAGGGCACCGGTCGACCCATCGGGCCGCTTCACCGGCGCTCCGGCGATCCAGTCTTCGTCCGCGGTCGTCTTCGGCGGCGCGCCCGGCGGCGCCGGGAAGGCGCCCGTACCCGTCGCGTAGGCGATCTTGGCCTTCGCGATTGCCGGAAAGAGCGCACCCAGGTTCTGCCCCGCCATCACGTCTTCTTCGAGGTCGTTGCGAATCCCGATGCCCTCCGCGTCGGTCAGGGCGAAGAACGTCGATTTGGCGACGTTGAGATCGATGACGTCGCGGCGCACGCGCATGAGGGCCTTGCGGACGCCGGCAATGTCTTGCTTCGGGTCGGCTCCCGCCGCGACGAGAGGCGCGAGCTTCGCGGCGCCCTGGGGCAGCCCGCGCTCGACCTCGGCGACGTCCTTCGCGATCAGGTCGGCGAGCCAGGCCGCGTCAGGCACGGCGTGGATCGCGCTCTCTTTCGCCTGGTCCTTGCACCCGAGCGCGGCGAACACGGCGAACGAGGCGAACGAAGCGCGCAAACGGGCGCGGGACGGCGAACGGGGCAGGAGCTTCACGCTGCAGAGCATACGACGGGCCGGTGGCAGGAAAAGCGCCGCGTCGGTCTCCTCGCAGGAGGCGGCCTTTGGTAGGGTCGGCGCGCATTGACCCTCGGAGAGCCCCATCCATACCCGCCGCAGGGCGACGCGCCCTCGCGTCGCCTCGGCCGCTACGACCTTCGCGCGAAGATCGCCGACGGCGGCATGGCCGAGGTGCACGTCGCTCGGCGGGTCGAAGGTCCCGGCGCGGGCGAGGTCGTCGCCATCAAGACGATTCGCGAAGAGTTCGCTCGCAACCAGGACTTCGTCACGATGTTCATCGACGAGGCGAAGATCGTCTCGCGTCTGAAGCACCCGAACGTCATTCGGTACCATGAGCTCGGCACCGACGACGGGCAACTCTACCTCGTCATGGAGCTCCTCTTCGGACAGTCGCTCTGGAGCCTGTGGGAAGCGTGCCGCGCGCGGGGCGTGCGCCTTCGCTACGCGATGATCGCGTGGATCGGCGCCCGCGCGGCCGACGGACTCCACTATGCCCACGAGCTTGCAGACGAGAATGGTGTCCCCCTCGAGATCATCCACCGCGACGTCAACGCGACGAACATCTTCGTCACGTACGACGGCGCCGTTAAGGTCATCGACTTCGGTCTCGCGAAGGCCGCCAATCGCGCCTCGAAGACGGCGGCGGGGGTCATCAAAGGAAAGGTGGCGTACATGTCGCCCGAGCAGGCGGTGGGCGCGCAGATCGACCGCCGCACCGATGTCTTCGCGCTCGGGACGACGCTGTGGGAGCTAGCCTGCGACCGGCGTCTCTTCAAGCGCCCCGACGACGTCGACACGCTCCGGCGCGTGCACGCCGCCGAGGTGCCCGACCCCACGCGGCTCGTCGACGGGTTTCCGCCGGAGCTGTGGAGCGTCCTCCGGCGCGCGCTAGCCCGGGATCCCGACCAGCGTTACCGCACGTCCGCCGAATTCGCGCGCGACCTCGACGCCATCTTTCGCAGCAGCGGGACCGACGCGCGCGCCATCGCGACCGTCATGCGCGAGCTCTTCGAAGAAGAGCGGACGAGGCAGATGGCGTGGGTCGCCGAGGTGAGCGGCCCCGAGCCGTCGCGACGGCCAGACGAGCTCCGCGTTCCGCTCAAGATGCGCTCTACGCTCTGGGGCGGCGACGACGCGCTGGCCGTTCCGCCCCCGGCTCCGCCCCCGCGACCTCTGGCGCTGTCCACCCCGGGCGAAGTGTTCCCGTCGCCGCCCCCGCCGCGCCCGCCGTTAGCGGCTCCAGCGCGGAGCAGGGCAAGGGCCGGCGCCGTGATCGCTGTCGCGATCGGAACGGCCCTCACGATCGCGATTCTGATCGCGGCTGTGCTCACCTATCGGTGACCGAGGTCGTCACGCCATCGCCCTCCACCGATCGGCGTCGCGCTACTTCGGGGTTGCGCGGCTGGCCCTTCGAGAGCCCGGCTGGAATCGGTACCGAAGGAGGGACTCGAAAACGCCCAAAAGGAGCCGCGCGCATGAAGGCGGGCGAACCGGTACCGTATGTGGTACCTTCCGCCGGTGAGTAGGTGGTCGAAAGTCCTCGCGCAGCTCCGGGCGAGCCCGAACAATATTCGCTTCGACGACCTCTGCGGCCTTCTCGTCCACGTGGGCTTCAAGCTTCGCACTACATCGGGCTCTCACCAAATCTACCGGCACGCGACTCGGCCGGACCTTCCGCTCATGAATCTTCAGCGCCCGGCGGGGGGCAAAGCGAAGCCGTATCAGGTACGGCAAGTGCTCGACGTCATCGACGCGAACGACCTCGAAGAGGAGCAGTGATGGATCCGTTCCGATATCGCATTGTGGTCGAGTGGAGCGAAGAGGACGCCCGTTTTCTTGCGCGCGTGCCGGCGCTTGGGTGTGTTGCCCATGGCAAGACGGAAGGCATCGCCGCGCACGAGGCGCGCAAG